>Ga0209831_1002280_pt1 | contig 16843 bp, 9 predicted proteins | sample Maine_Asex4_meta_FD_187451 | JGI IMG/M metagenome (GOLD analysis project Ga0209831, IMG submission 187451) | Marine algal microbial communities from Maine, USA - Maine_Asex4_metaG (SPAdes) (version 2) | ecosystem: Host-associated > Algae > Red algae > Unclassified | place: Maine, USA | collected...
TTCGATACGACGACGAGCCTCTTCACCCGCTGTTTTATCGCTGGACGCGATCTTGATCAAGCCATCATCACCGATGTCGATAGTAGCGCCTGTCTCTTCAGTAAGTGCACGGATAACCGCGCCGCCCTTACCGATAACCGCTGCAATCTTCTCAGGGTTGATCTTGATGGTGATAAAACGTGGAGCGTGCTCAGACAGGTCACTGCGCGGCTCAGCCAGCACTGTCGCCATCTCACCGAGAATCCAGAGCCGGCCGCCCTTGGCTTGCTCAAGCGCTTTCTCCATGATCTCTTTGGTGATGCCCTGAATCTTGATGTCCATCTGCAGCGCTGTAACACCATTCTCTGAACCTGCGACCTTGAAATCCATGTCGCCAAGATGATCTTCATCACCGAGGATGTCAGACAGAACTGCGTAGCCGTCATCTTCCTTGATAAGACCCATTGCAATACCGGCAACCGGCGCTTTCAACGGTACACCCGCATCCATCAACGCAAGGCTGGTTCCACAAACAGACGCCATTGAGCTTGAACCGTTTGACTCTGTGATTTCCGATACCACACGAATGGTGTACGGGAAGTCTTCATCAGAAGGCATAACCGCTTGAACGCCACGCTTGGCCAGTTTTCCGTGTCCGATTTCGCGGCGCTTTGGAGAACCGACAAAGCCTGTCTCACCCACTGAGTACGGAGGAAAGTTGTAGTGCAGCATGAACGCCATGCGAGTCTCGCCGCTCAACGCATCTATGATCTGAGCGTCGCGAGTGGTACCCAGAGTGGCTGCTACGATGGCCTGAGTCTCACCACGTGTAAACACGGCTGAACCGTGTGTGCGTGGCAGAATACTGGTGTGAACCGAGATAGGACGAACAGTATCAGTGGTACGACCATCGATACGAGGCTCACCAGCAATAATGCGACGGCGAACAATAGATTTTTCCAGCTTGCTGAAAGCATCCTTGACGTCACCTGAGCTGTAGCCATCTTCGCCATCAGCGGCTGCCAGTGCTTCAACAGCACTGTGCTTGGCTGCAGAGACTGCATCCTGACGTTCCATCTTGTCAGCGACCTGATAGGCGGCAGTTAATGCAGCGCGCGAAGCACCGTCGACTTTTTCAGCCAGTGTTGCATCGGCTTCAGGAGCAGACCAATCCCATGGCGTGGCGTTCACGTCAGCAGCGAGTGCCTTGATAGCCGTAACCGCTGTTTGCAGTTGCTCATGGCCGAACATGACCGCACCGAGCATGGTCTCTTCTGAAAGCTGATCAGCTTCTGATTCAACCATCAGAACCGCTGTATCAGTGCCGGCAACAACGAGGTCCAGCTGTGATTCTTCCATCTGCGATACAGATGGATTCAGCACGTATTCGCCATCGATGTAACCCACCTTGGCGGCGCCTACCGGACCTGCGAAAGGCATACCGGAACAGGCCAGTGCCGCAGAGGCACCGATCAGCGCAGGAATGTCTGCACTGATTTCAGGGTCTAGAGACATGACCGTGGCAATAACCTGCACCTCATTCATGAAGCCCTTGGGAAACAAAGGACGTAGTGGGCGATCGATCAAGCGGCAGATCAGAGTTTCTGATTCGCTGGGTCGACCCTCACGCTTGAAAAAGCCGCCTGGAATCTTGCCCGCAGCGTAAGTCTTTTCCTGGTAGTTGATCGTCAGTGGAAAGAAGTTCTGGCCTGGCTTGGCCTCCTTCCGGCCGACGGCTGTAACGAGGACAACCGTGTCGCCCATGCTGGCAACAATCGCACAACTAGCCTGACGGGCGATTTCGCCTGTCTGTAGCGTGACAGTCTCGCTGCCGAACTGAAATGTTTTTGAATGTATGGTCACAAAGGATTCCTGAGAAAAAGGGAGAAAGCTTCGATGTGGTTGCGGCTCGCTGTTTAGCGGCGCAGGCCCAGTCGCTTGATCAGGTTCTGATAGCGGGAAGCGTCTTTTCGGTGAAGGTAGTCAAGCAACTTGCGTCGCTGGTTAACCATTCTCAGCAAACCACGGCGTGAGTGGTGGTCGTGCTTGTGTTCTTTGAAATGTTCAGTCAGGTGAGATATTCGCGCAGACAGCAATGCAACTTGTACTTCTGGTGACCCTGTGTCTGTAGAGTCTGTTTGGTGTTCTTTGACGATTTCCGCCTTTCGTTCAGCGCTTAAGCAAGACATTAAAAGTGATACTCCAGAATAGTATGGTTGGGTGAAACTTGAATAACCCGGCGAGTATCGCCGGTTGGTGTACAGATAGCCGCGAATTGTACCAGCTCAGGTGAATTGAAGCACTCGACGAGGTGCGACTTGTTCGCCAGATTCTTCGAGCTCACCGAGCCCGATCAGATTATCGTTCTCGTCGTAAACCCGGCACAACGAAGGTTCAGAATTCGACGCTTGCCGGGTTAGCTGACAATCAGGGGATTGGCCTCGGTGGAATGTCGCCACCCCACTAGGGCTGATGGTGACAGCGGCTAGGTGCCCAAGACCCGCGTCGAGCGGTAACAGCAGGCTGTCGAGCACACTGGGGGAGTCTTTGAGACTCTCGACCGTCTCGATATCGATCATGGGGCGCTGTTCAAACGGTGACACGAAGGTGCGTCGCAGCTGTGTGACGTGGGCGCCGCAACCGATCGCCTCACCAATGTCGGTGACCAGCGATCGTATGTAGGTTCCCTTGGAGCATTTAACGACCAGCCTGGCGGTAGAACCTCCAAACGACAGCACCTCAAGCTCCTTGATATTGACAGCGCGAGGCTTGCGTTCTACCTCCTTGCCTTCCCGAGCCAGTTTGTAGAGTCGCTTGCCGTCAATCTTGATCGCTGACACCATCGGCGGTATCTGGTCTTGAGGACCTCGAAATTTTGCGCAAATGGCCTCGAATTGCTCTAGATTCAGGTTTTCGGGCACAGGTCGCGTCTCGCGTACTTCGCCGTCAGAATCCGCTGAATGGGTTGTGATGCCCAGCTTCAGGGTAGTCTCATAGCCCTTGTCGGCGTCTAGCAAAAATGCACTGAGCTTGGTGGCTTCGCCAAAACAGATGGGCAACATGCCAGTGGCTAGCGGGTCCAGACTGCCTGTGTGACCGGCCTTACTGGCATCAAACGCACGTTTAGCCCGTTGTAATGCATGATTTGAGCTGCCGCCGGACGGCTTATCCAGCAACAGAATTCCGTGAACCGGACGGCCCTTTTTATGTCGACGACCCAATGACCTAACTCAACAGGAAAACGGCATGTACGACCGGCAAGGTCAACAGGGCAGCCATTGAATCAATCGTTTTTGCTGGCAGAAGATGAACCTGGTTCGTCGCCATTCAACTGAGCGTTATCGGCTTGAACACCATCGACCTGTTCGTCATCATTCGTGGAGTTGGTTGCCACGGCATCAGCGATCAACGATGACATGTATGCCCCCTTCTCGGCGGAATCATCATAGAAAAAACGCAGCTGCGGTACTGAGCGTGTGTTCATCTGACGGGCCAGCTGGCGGCGCAGAAACCCCGAGGCCCGCACCAGCGCTTCCTGTGTTTCAGCACGTTCTTCCGGATCAAACAACGAATAGTAGATTTTGGCGACTGACAGATCCCGAGAGACCTCAACCGATGCTACCGTCAGCATCGGTGAGACTCTGGGATCCTTCAGTTCCGTACGGATCAGCCCGGACAACTCGCGTTGAATAAAATCGGCAACGCGATGGCTTCGCGGATAATCACTCGGCACGAGTACTTATAACTCCTTGACTACAGTCGACATCAATCTTTATAGCGTCCTGGCAACTTCAGTGCGCTCGAATACTTCGATCACATCATCCGGTTTAACATCGGTGTAGTTTTTCACGCCGATACCACACTCGGTTCCCATACGCACTTCCTTGACGTCGTCCTTGAAGCGTCGCAGTGACTCAAGCTCGCCTTCGTAGATAACCACGTTGTCACGCAGTACACGGATGGGCTCGTCTTTCCGGACGACTCCGTCTATCACCATACAACCCGCGATCAAGCCAAACTTCGGTGAAGTAAACACTTCGCCAACTTTAGCGTTACCGATAATGCGTTCGCGTACTTCAGGTGCCAGCAATCCACCGGCAAGCATCTTCGCAAGATCGATCAGTTCATAGATAACGCTGTAGTAGCGCAGATCAGTTTCCTGTTCCTGCACCAGTCGACGCGCTGCACTATCGGCACGAACGTTAAATCCGACCAGTATGGCGTCTGAAGCCGAGGCCAGATTGGCATCAGATTCGTTGATACCACCGACTCCACCACCCACGATGCGAACTTCAACCTCATCGGTGCTGAGTTTTTCCAGTGAATCCCTGATAGCTTCGTAGCTGCCTTTCACATCCGCTTTTACAACGAAATTGACCACTGGCACGCTGCCCTTGATCTGTGAGAAGACGTCTTCGAATCTTGCTGGTCTGCGTGAGGCCAGACGTGCATCGCGTTGCTTACCAAAGCGAAGTTCGGCAAGCTCACGTGCACTCTTCTCATCAGCAGCTACCAGCATTTCGTCGCCAGCGTTGGGGGTTGATGAAAGTCCCAGTACCTGTACCGGTGTAGACGGACCAGCAGACTCAACAGCCTTGCCGTTTTCATCAAACATGGCTCGCACACGGCCGGTTACCTGTCCGCAGATGAAACTGTCGCCGCGCTTGAGCGCACCTTCCTGAACAAGAATGGTGGCGACAGGTCCCTTACCTTTGTCCAGAGTGGCTTCGATAACTACGCCTGAGGCATTTCCTTCAGGCACAGCTGCCAGCTCGAGTACTTCGGCTTGCAGAATCAGCGCTTCCAGCAATTGATCAACACCATCACCCGTTAATGCTGACAATGGTACGAACTGCGTATCGCCACCCCACTCTTCCGAGATGACATCGTGCTGTGAGAGTTCGTTACGAACACGCTCCGGATCTGCACCTTCCTTATCCATCTTGTTGACAGCAATGATTAGCGGCACATTCGCAGACCGCGCGTGCTGTATACCCTCGATAGTCTGCGGCATGACGCCATCATCGGCTGCCACTACCAGCACAACAATATCGGTGGCATCTGCACCACGTGCACGCATTGACGTGAACGCTGCGTGTCCCGGCGTATCGAGAAACGTGATGTCGCCGTTTTCAGTTTCGGCCTGGTAGGCACCGATATGCTGGGTGATACCACCCGCCTCGCCTGAGGCCACGCGGGCTGACCGGATGTAATCGAGCAGTGAGGTCTTGCCGTGGTCAACGTGACCCATGATTGTCACTACCGGAGGCCGCGGCTCTGCATCGCCTTCGCGAGCACCTGCAACCAATGCTGCCAATGCTGCTTCAACATCATCAGCACTCATCGGTACTGCCTTGTGACCCATCTCTTCAACAACGAGAATGGCCGTATCCTGATCCAGTATCTGGTTGATGGTGGCCATGACACCCATGGTCATCATCGCCTTGATGACTTCAGCTGCCTTCACTGCCATCTTGTTAGCCAATTCGGCTACGGTGATGGTTTCTGGCACATCGACATCACGGATAACCGGTGCAGTGGGCCTTTCGAAACCATGCTTGGCTTCAAAATTGGCTGGCAATGCACGACGCGCCTTGCCTTTACGACGACCCGACTTACCTTTGGCCACGTGCAGCTGGTTACGACCGTAGCGTGTATCGCCACCTCCTCCGCCACCGCCGCCGCCTTTGCCACGACCTTTGCTCTTCGGCTTGTCTGCGCCTCTCGCATTACCGCGATCGTTACTGCTGGCAGCCTGTTGGGCTTCCATCGCAGCACGACGTTGCAATTCAGCAGCAACTCGTTCCTGTTCCTTGCGCTCTGAATCGCGCTTCGCGTTCTCAGAGGTTTCTCGACGCTTCTCAGCAGCAACCTGCTTTTCTGCCATACGCTCGGCAGCTGCCCGTGCCTGCGTCTCGCCTTCAAGACGCTTCTCCGCATCACGCGCTTTACGAGCCGCCTCCTCAGGCGAAACGGGTGCTGCAGGCTTGGCCGGTGCCGCAGGAGTTGCACCAGCAGCTCTCTCTACTTCAGCCGCCACCGATGCTGCAGCACTTGCCGCTGCAGCCGCTACTTGCGCTTCGGCTTGACGCTCGGCGTCAGCCGCCGCATCGCCGGTGGATTTAGTCGCAGGTGCTTCGGCGACAGCTGCTTCTTCCGGGGCGGGTTCCGCAGCTGACGCTTTTTCAGCCTCTTCTACAGATTTGGCAGCGGCTGCCTCAGCGTCCTGCTGAGCCTGACGTGCCACCTGTGCAGCAACCTGATCTGCGGCTTCAGCACTCGCGGCAGCCTCTTCTGCTGTTGTCGCGACAGGTGCCGGCGCTGCTACGTCTACAAGCGGAGGCGCTTCTACCGCTTCCGCCGCTGGCACAGCTTCGTCAGCTGCAACAGGTGCTTCAGCGGCTTCATCCTCTGGCTTTACATAGGTACGCCTGGCGCGCACTTCCACGTTGACCTTACGGCGTCCGGATGCATCGGTTTTCAGCTCGCTGACACGCTTGCGTTTCAACGTGATCTTTTTCGATGCGCCACCCGATGCAGCCTGCCCGCGTGATTCTCGCAGGTGAGTGAGCAGCGACAGCTTTTCCGAATCCGAAATCATGTCGTTCTCGCCAGTCTTGGCAATACCGGCATCGGAGAGTTGCACGAGCAACTTATCGATCGGTGTACCAACAACTTGCGCGAGCTGTTTTACTGTTACTTCAGCCATAGCTTCTCTTGTATTTTCCTGTACGACCGGTTGCCCGGAAGGTACTGCTTATCTGCTTTGCTTACTTGCTTTGCGCGGCGGCCTGTTCTTCAGCTTCCGCCTCAGCAAACCAGCTCTCTCGAGCCTTCATGATGAGTGTGGCGGCCAATTCTTCAGTGATACCTTGCACGACCATCAGGTCGTCAACTGACTGATCGGCCAGATCGTCCACAGTCAAGATAGCGTGTGACGCCATCTCGTTAGCCAGCTCTTCAGTCATGCCTTCCATTGCGATCAGTTCAGGCGTCGGCGTATTTCCGTCAAGCTTTTCTTCGGTAGCAATCGCCTTCGTCAGCAGCGCATCCTGAGCGCGACTGCGCAATTCGTCAACGATCTCTTCTTCGAATTCGTCGATATCGAGCAATTCATCGCGAGGAACATACGCCACTTCCTCAACTGTCGTGAAGCCTTCCTGAACAAGAATAAGTGCCACTTCCTCGTCGACATCAAGCTGCTCGACGAACACCTGTAACGTCACTTTAGACTCTTCTTCGCTCTTCTCTTCTGCCGCAGACTCATCCATGACGTTGAGCGTCCAGCCAGTCAGTTCAGAGGCCAGACGCACGTTCTGTCCGCCTCGACCAATGGCTAATGACAATTTTTCGCTCTCGACCGCGATATCCATGCTGCCTTTGTCTTCGTCTACCACGATGCCTTTGACTTCAGCGGGCGCCATGGCGTTGATGACGAACTGTGCCGGATTATCGTTGTGCAATATAATATCTATTCGTTCACCTGCAAGCTCATTCGATACGGTTTGTACCCGAGAACCCCGCATGCCTACACAGGCACCTACCGGATCCAGACGCGGATCGAGCGATGACACCGCAATTTTGGCTCTGGCGCTCGGATCACGAGCAGCACCGTTGATCACGATGATGCCCTGGCCGACTTCAGGCACTTCGAGCTTGAACAGTTCAATCAGGAATTCGGGCGCTGTACGTGTGACGAAGAGCTGGGGGCCACGAGGCTCGCTACGCACTTCTCTCAAGTAACCGCGCAATCTGTCCCCCGGCCTTACTGCTTCCCTCGGAATCATGTCTTCACGCGAAATATAAGCTTCTGCGTTGCTACCCAGATCCAGATAAACGCCACCACGCTCAAGGCGCTTGACGATACCCATGACCAACTCACCCACTCGACCTCGGTAAGCATCGACGACGCGCTCACGTTCGGCTTCGCGTACTTTCTGGACAATAACCTGCTTGGCAGTCTGAGCAGCAATTCGGCCAAAATCCACCGATTCGATTTCCTCTTCCACAAAGCCGCCTAGCTCAAGCTCGGGCGCATCGTACTGAGCTGCCGACAGCGTCATCTGACGCAATGGAAATTCCATTTCCGCGTCGTCCTCGATGATTTCCCAGCAGCGATAGGTCAGGTAATCGCCTGTGCTACGGTCGATTTTTACGCGCACTTCGATGTCGCCACCGTGCCGTTTGCGGGTTGCTGATGCCAATGCTGCTTCGAGGGCTTCGAAAATTATGCCCTCGTCAACACCTTTTTCGTTGGACACAGCGTCCACGACCAGCAGGATATCTTTACTCATTATTCGTGAGCCTCAATTCTTAAGTGCATCAGAGCACTCCAGATTAAAAATTGTTTGATTCGTAGTGCGCGCATTTATGGCAAACGCCCCTTTACGTGGGCCTGCTCGATATCCCTGACCGGCAGTTCGTAATCGATACCATCCACTTCGATGGTAGCAATACCGTCTCCGACAAGCACCAGCTTGCCTTTGAAATTGCGCCTGCCACTGACCGCCTCACCCATGCGAACCCGCACTTCCTCGCCCTTCTGGGCAGCGAAATGCTCCTCTGTAAACAAGGGGCGATCCACACCTGGGGATGATACTTCCAGTAAATAGGCACTCTTGATCGTATCTTCCACATCCAGCACGGCATTGAGCTGGCGACTGACCGCCGCACAATCTTCCATGAGGATACCTTCCGGCTTGTCTATGTAGACCCGGAGCGTAACGCCATTTTCCGCCTGACCAAATTCTGCGCCCACCAGCTCGTAACCCAGCCCGGTAACAACCGGCTCGATGACACTGACTACTTGCGCACTGGCTCTCTGCATATGCCTGAAAAAATCCGATTAACATCCTGCTGAACACCGTACCGACGCTTGTTGCACCGGCAGATACTCGACCAAAGAAAAAGGCTCCATGAGGAGCCTTTTAGAAAATCCATGACTGACTCAACCGATCAGATAAGGTTAACCGGTTGCAGCACCGCTACTGTTTGCTAACCCGAAAGGGCCACAAAGGGAGTTCGCCGCTGCTAAGTGCTGGGAGTATAACAGTGGAACTAACACCTCGCCAGTGTTGTAACACCTATGGGGTGATTCACTGTTTCTGCCCTACCTGTCAGCGTGCAATAGCGATGCCGGAAGAAGATGTTTTCTGCGAGCCGGCCACAAACCCGGCGCGCACTAATAGCCAATTTCATGACGCATCCGGAGCGGCCAATACCTCCAGTCGAACCAGTTCACTGCCACTAGTGACTTGCTCACCCACCTGAACCGCAATGAGCTCAATTCTCCCGTCACGACCTGAGCACAGCTCCTGTTCCATTTTCATTGCCTCGACACTGATCACGGGCTGGCCGGCCTTTACCGAGTCTCCTACTGCGCAGTGAATAGCCACCACCCTACCTGGCATAGGCGAACTGATTGAATCCACCGCAGCAGCCGTGGCGTCGCCCTGACCGATTGCAGGTTTACGAACAGTCAATGCAAAGGGGCCATGCTGAACATGAACGAATTGATCATCTACCAGCACCTGAGCATTATGGCTCGATGAGGCACGACCCGTCACGAGAATGCCTTCGGCCGGGAACTCCGGCATGTTGGTAGCACTGATCCGCCAGGCCTTTGCACCGTCCGCCCCGATGTCCTGCTGCAGTGTGAATGGGTAGAAATCCTCTTCGATCTGCAGGCTCAGGTTCCGACTCACTGGCCCCCAGAGCTGCCATGCACCCAACGTTTGAGCAACGTGACCGGTTTGAACGCCTTGTATGGATCGCCCTGAGGCATCGGCATTGGCGGGGAAAAAACCCGGTGCGGCAAGCTCTGCACACACCATTGCAGCCAACATTGGTACCTGTGCGGTATTGGTCAGCTCGGCTAGATGGACATCAATGAACGTGGTATCAAACTCACAGGCCAACACGCCGGGATGAGACACCAGCTGCCAGAGGAACTCTCGATTGGTCTGCGTCCCCATCACCACAGAATCGGCCAGCTGCGAGCCCAATTGGGAAAAGGCACGGGTTCGCGTGTCTGCGTGCGCAATCAGTTTTGCCAGTAGCGGGTCATAAAAGGACAAGACTTCATCACCCTGCACCACACCGGTGTCGACGCGTCCGGCACTCGAGAATGCCAGCCTTTCAAGTTTGCCGGTTGCCGGCAGGAACCCTGCCCGTGGATTCTCGGCATACAGCCGTGCTTCTACCGCATGGCCATTGATATGCAATTGATCTTGCGTCAATGGCAGCGCAAAACCAGCTGCGATCTGCAACTGCCAATCCACCAGATCGACACCCGTAATAGCTTCGGTGACAGGATGCTCTACCTGCAACCGAGTATTCATCTCCATGAACCAGAAGCCATCGGCACGCAGCGCCTGACTACCATCCACGATGAATTCCACAGTACCGGCACCGTGATAGTTGATTGCTTTGGCTGCAGCAACAGCAGCATCGGTCATGGCCTGACGAACCGCCACGCTCATTCCCGGTGCTGGCGCTTCCTCTATGACTTTCTGATGACGACGCTGCAGTGAACAATCACGCTCAAACAAATGCACCACGTTGCCCTGCTTGTCGCCGAATATCTGCACTTCAATATGACGCGGTTGAAGGATGTATTTTTCGATCAACACACAAGCATCACCAAAGCTTGCGCTTGCCTCGCGCTGGGCCGATTGCAAGGCTGTCTGGAAGTCGGCTGCTGAATCGACTTTGCGCATGCCTTTGCCGCCACCGCCGGCGCGCGCCTTGATCAATACCGGATAACCCATGCGTGCCGCGTGCGCCTGTAGCTCTGAAGGCTCCTGCGACTCACCGTGATAACCCGGCACGACAGGAACACCCGCCTGCTCCATCAAACGTTTGGCCGCATCTTTTAATCCCATGGCACGCATGGCTTGTGCAGAAGGACCGACGAACACAATGCCAGCCGACTCGCAGGCTTCCACCAAAGCGGGGTTTTCCGACAAGAATCCATACCCGGGGTGAATAGCATCAGCGCCACTCGCTTGCGCCGCTTTGATGATGCGCTCGACACTCAAGTAGCTTTGTGTGGCTGCAGATTCCCCTATGTACACAGCCTCATCCGCCAGCTGTACATGCAAGGCCCGTTTATCTGCATCGGAGTACACGGCGACCGTACGAATACCCTGAGATCTGGCGCTTTTGATAACGCGGCAGGCTATCTCACCGCGATTGGCAATCAGTAATGATTTCATTAGCCCTTACATCCTGAACACACCAAAGCGAGTATCGGGTATGGGCGCGTTCAGACTGATCGACAAACTCAGCGCCAATACTTCTCGTGTGCACCGTGGATCGATGACACCGTCATCCCACAAGCGCGACGATGCATACAGAGGTTGCGACTGCGCATCAAACTGATCGACGAAAGGCTGGCGCAAGGCGCTCCTCTCTGCGTCGCCAAATGGCAGTCCCTGACGCTTGATACCGGCCTTCTTAACTGATGCCAACACATCGGCCGCCTGCTCTCCGCCCATGACAGAGATGCGTGCATTCGGCCACATCCACAGAAACCTCGGATCATAGGCTCGCCCGCACATGCCGTAGTTACCAGCTCCATACGAGCCACCGATGATGATCGTTACTTTCGGTACCGCTGCATTACTCACAGCCATGACAAGCTTCGCACCGTTCTTGGCAATACCACCCGCCTCGGCATCCTGCCCTACCATGAAGCCTGTGATGTTCTGCAAAAAAACCAACGGTATTTTGCGCTGGCAACACAACTCTATGAAGTGAGCGCCTTTCAATGCAGACTCTGAAAACAGCACACCATTGTTGGCGATAATGCCTACAGGCATCCCGTGCACATGAGCAAATCCAGTGACCAGCGTGGAGCCATACAACGCCTTGAATTCATCGAACTCAGAGCCATCGACAATGCACGCGATAACGTCGTGTACGTCGTACGCTTTTTTCGTGTCGGCCGGAATCATTCCCAGTATGTCTTCTGCATCAATCAGCGGTGGCACAACAGGCTTGAGCACGACGGTGTCAGGCTTGCGTTGATTGAGTGAGGCAATACAATCGCGCGCCAGTGCCAGTGCATGAGCGTCATCATCAGCCAGATGATCAGCCACACCTGACAGACGCGTGTGTGTATCCCCCCCACCGAGCGTTTCTGCACTGACCTCTTCACCGGTTGCCGCCTTCACCAATGGTGGGCCTGCCAGAAAGATGGTGCCCTGCTCTCGCACGATAATGGCTTGATCAGACATCGCCGGCACGTAGGCGCCGCCAGCAGTACACGATCCCATGACCACGGCGATCTGTGCGATACCCTTGGCCGACATGGATGCCTGATTGAAAAAGATGCGACCAAAGTGCTCTCTATCAGGAAATACTTCATCCTGATTGGGCAGGTTCGCGCCACCACTGTCTACCAGATAGATACAGGGCAACACGTTCTGCTCGGCTATGGCCTGCGCTCGAAGATGTTTTTTGACAGTCAATGGAAAATAGGTTCCGCCCTTAACCGTGGCATCGTTGCAGATAATCATGCAATCACGCCCACACACCGGTGCTATGCCTGCAATGACCCCGGCACACGGGACTTCATCGTCATATTGCCCCACTGCCGCAAACAAACCAATTTCAAGAAAGGCCGTTCCGGGATCTATAAGCGCTGCAATGCGGTCACGGGGTAGTAGTTTACCGCGCGATTCATGGCGTTCGCGCGATCGTTCACTGCCACCCTGCTGAAGACGTTTAGCAGTCTGTTCCACCTTCGCGATGGCATCGAGCAATGTCTGCCGGTTGCGCAGACACTCATCGCTACTGCGATTAACCGTGGAATTCAGTTTCACACAGTCTCCGTAAACAGCTCGCGGCCGATCAGCATGCGTCGTATCTCACTGGTGCCTGCGCCAATTTCATATAGCTTGGCATCTCGCAGTAGACGCCCTGTCGGGTAGTCATTGACATAACCGTTACCGCCTAATGTCTGAATAGCTTCCAGCGCACACCACGTTGCCTTTTCGGCTGCGTAAAGAATGCACCCAGCGGCATCCTTGCGAGTAGTTTCGCCGCGATCACAAGCCGCCGCAACGGCATACACATAGGAGCGGCACGCACTGGTAGTTGAATACATGTCGGCCAGTTTGCCCTGCATGAGCTGAAACTCACCAATAGCCTGACCAAACTGCTTGCGCTCGTGCACATAGGGCATGACCACATCCAGACAGGCCGCCATGATGCCCAGTGGGCCTGCGGCCAGTACCACACGTTCGTAGTCCAGACCGGACATCAGCACATTCACACCGCGACCTTCAGCACCCAGTATGTTCTGCGCAGGCACTCGGCAATTGTCGAACACCAGCTCACAGGTATTCGAGCCACGCATACCCAGCTTGTCCAGCTTTTGTGCCGTTGTGAATCCGGGCATGCCGCGTTCAATCAGGAAGGCGGTAATGCCTTTCGACCCTGCTGAAGGGTCTGTTTTGGCATACACCACTAACGTGCTGGCGTCGGGGCCATTGGTAATCCACATCTTATTGCCATTGAGCACATAGTGATCACCATCGAGCTTTGCCGACAGCTTCATAGACACCACATCTGAACCGGCACCCGGCTCAGACATGGCCAATGCACCCACCGCCTTGCCGGCAATAAGATCGGGCAGATAACGCGCTTTCTGGGCATCGCTACCGTTGCGGGTTATCTGGTTGATGCAAAGATTGGAATGCGCTCCGTAAGACAACCCTACCGATGCACTGGCACGGCTTATCTCTTCAATAGCCACACAATGTGCAACATAGCCCATCCCCAGCCCACCTAGCGCCTCCGGTACCGTTATGCCGTGCAGGCCAAGCTCACCCATCGCCTCCCACAGATCCATTGGAAACTCGTTGCTGCGATCAATCTGGTCAGCACGCGGTGCAATTTTCTCGCGGGCAAAACGTGCAACGCTTTCACGCAAGGCGTCGACATCCTCACCCAACCCAAAGCGCATTCCTGAATCAAACATAAGCAATCAACCTGTATCCCGTTTATCAAGCCGCATGCCTGTGCAGCACAGCATCCGGGTTCTTCAGTGCATCCAGCGCCAACGCTCTTGTTGCATCAGCTCTCTCCATGGCCTCGAGTTTTACCACACCAAATCCGCGGATTTGCGACGGTATTTGCAACAACGTCAAGGATGCTGCCACCGTACTCTTGCTCAGTTGGACCTGCACCGCATCCATATCGTCTTCGTAGCGCTTAATCCAGTCACGCTCGCGCCGCCTCTCTGCAGTGTAACCGAACATATCCAGCGGTGTCCCGCGCAGTATTTTCCCATGCTGAAGCACACTGAACAGCTTGAGTACCCAGCTTCCAAACGCGCGTTTTTGTACTCGCCCGTCCAATCCTGGTTTACTGAGCAGAGGCGGCGCAAGATGCACCTTGAAAGAGTAGTCGCCTGAGAATGTATCCTGGAGCTGCTGCCGAAAGGCCGGCAATGAATATAGCCGGGCTACCTCGTATTCATCTTTGTAGGCCAGCACGCGGGCGTACTCGATAGCTATCGTGCGCGTCAACGAGTCGTCAAGATCAAGCTGCTGACAATGCGTGCGGAAAATGTCAACGCGCTGCCGGTATTTGAACGCCAGTGACTTATTCTGGTAGCGTTCAAGATGTTCGCTACGATGTGCGATCAGATCATCAAGCTGCTCCAATGATGGCGAACTCCCTGTCGACGCCTGATCGATCCTGAACTGGCTTGAATCAATACACAGCTTGCGCCCCCAGTGGAAGGCCAGCCTGTTGGCGTCTACGGCAACCCCATTCAAGGCTATGGCTGTATCCAGTGCGTTGAAACTCAAAGGCAATAGACCGCTTTGCCAGGCATATCCCAGCATCATTATGTTGGTGGCGATGGTATCGCCCAGCTTGCCTTCGGCAACCTGCCCGAACGCCTGGAAGTGTGTGCTGTCCTTGACGGATTTTGCAATGCGCGCTTCTACCGCGCTGTACTGGAAATTGATATCACGATGCTGGACAAAACTGGCCACAGGTGCCGTTGTTGTATTCACAATGGCAGCCGTTCTATTTGAATCACACAATGTAATACCGTCACGTGATGCAGCCACCACCGCATCAGCAGCCAGTAAAAGATCCGCACTACCCGCTACGATATGCGGACTCGTGACCATGGATGCTGAACGCGCCAGTTTGACATGACTCAACACTGCACCGCCTTTTTGTGCAAGTCCGGCCATATCCAGAATCATCGACGCATTGCCATCGACATGCGCCGCCATGCCGAGCAAGGCACCAATAGTCAACACACCTGTACCACCCACACCGGTCACGGCTATGTTCCAGGCAGTATCACCCAGTTCGGGAAGCGTGGGTTCCGGTAGCACCTCGCTCATGATGTCTTGTACCGGTAGCGTATTCTTTTGCAGTGTTGCACCGTCCACTGTGACGAACGAGGGGCAAAAACCACTCACACACGAGTAATCCTTGTTGCACGATGACTGGTTGATCTTGCGCTTGCGCCCCATTGGAGTATCCAATGGCTCAATAGACACACAGTTGGACTGAATGGAACAATCACCGCAGCCTTCACAGACGGCGCTGTTGATCATGACGCGCTTGGACGGGTCCGGCATCAATCCACGCTTGCGTCTACGGCGTTTCTCGGCAGCGCAGGTTTGTGCGTACACAATGGCATTGCATCCCGGCAGCTCACGGAGCTTTCGTTGCACCTGATCGAGCTCGTCACGGTGCATTATTTGGACACCAGCCGGCAGTTCATCCTTTGTATACAGTTCAGGCTCGTCGCTTATCAGATAGATCGGCGCGATGCCTTCTGCATGAAGTTGATGAGCAATCATTGTCGCCGATAACTCACCGTCTACCGTCTGGCCACCGGTCATCGCCACGGCATCGTTATAAAGCACCTTGTAGGTAATGTTGACACCCGCAGCCTTTGAGGCGCGGATAGCCAATAGCCCGGAGTGAAAATACGTACCGTCACCGAGATTGACGAACCGATGCTTCTCGTCAGTGTAGTGACTGATACTCGTCCATGGGACACCCTCACCACCCATCTGCGTAAACGTATCGGTGTTTCGATCCATCCACTGCACCATATAGTGACAACCGATACCGGCCATGGCCCTGGAGCCTTCAGGCACCTTGGTGGACGAGTTATGCGGGCAGCCCGAGCAGAACCACGGTTGTCGTTCAATAGGTGCAACGTGCGCGGCGCGCTCAGCGGCGCGGTGTTGCAGATAGCCCAGACGCTCCTGTATGTGATGCTTGAGCGTTTCATCAAATTCCAGCTTCAATATACGCGTGGCTATGGCGCGAGCCACACGTGACGTAGACAACGCCGCGGAAAGCGGTAGGAAGGTCTGGTCCTTCTCATCAAACTTGCCCACTATTCTGGGCCGCACGTCAGCGCGCCAGTTGAACAATTGCTGCTTGATCTGGTTCTCGATGATCTCACGACGCTCTTCAATGATGAGCACCTCTTCCAGACCTTCTGAGAATTCACGGATACCGGCGGGTTCCAGTGGCCACGGCATACGCACCTTATAGAGTCGCAGACCAATCTTGTGAGCTGCCTGCTCATCAATACCCAGCTCCGCCAACGCCTGCCTGACATCCTCAAATGCCTTGCCAGTGGCTACGATGCCAAATCGCGCCTGAGGCGAATCCAGCACTGTCTGGTCGATCTTGTTGGCTCTGGCAAACGCCAGCGCTGCATAGGCCTTTTGTTCCTGCAATCGATCGTCCTGAACCAGCGGAGGATCCGGCCAGCGGAGGTTCAGCCCGCCTTGCGGCATCTCGTAGTCTTCCGGGATGACAAAGGATTCCATCTCATCGCCGAGCTCGACAACGGCGCTCGTCTCGA
>Ga0209831_1002285_pt1 | contig 16814 bp, 13 predicted proteins | sample Maine_Asex4_meta_FD_187451 | JGI IMG/M metagenome (GOLD analysis project Ga0209831, IMG submission 187451) | Marine algal microbial communities from Maine, USA - Maine_Asex4_metaG (SPAdes) (version 2) | ecosystem: Host-associated > Algae > Red algae > Unclassified | place: Maine, USA | collected...
CCGTACCCGTGGTTTGGACTTCTATGGCCACATACTTCTATGGCCACCCAATTCCGCGCATGGACCGCCAGTGCACGCGGCCCGGTAGGGATGCGGAATTGTTGGGGGGACGCCCGACATTGGTCTGCACCCACACCACCCGCTTGTCGCGTCGGGGACGCACGCCGTGCCCGTGGCTTGGACTTCTATGGCCACATACTTCTATGGCCACCCAATTTCGCGCCCGGACCGCCAGTGCACGCGGCCCGGTAGGGATGCGGAATTGTTGGGGGGACGCCCGACATTGTTTTGCACCGCGCGGCGCTGATGGCGTGGGCATTTGATGCTGTCGATGCGGAATGGCCCGCCCTTGACCGCGTGCCACTGGCGAGCGTGTTGCGGGTTGAACACGTCGTCCCCGACTTCCAGGACCTGGGCGACCGGCACGGTCTCCGTGCCGTGCCGTCCAACACCCCCGACACCGCTGTAGAACGTCGTGCCCAACGGTTTTTTACCAACCACTTCTACCCCTTCACATCCCGCGTGCTCAATCCAAGTAGCTAGATGGGACAAGCCCCGGGCGGACTGTTTGGTGGTAGGACGCTCACGGCATCGTGACGTAGAATTGCCTGCGGGATGGACCGGTGTCAGGTGCCCTGGCGTGGAGTGTGATGCCTGGGATGGAGGGGTCTGTGGGGCTTGTCGCCACTAGCACCTTGTCGAGACCAAAGTACGGTCTTCTCTTTTACGTACCTTGGCGACACGGACCGCGTGGTATCGCAGTGACGATGGCTGCGCTCTTTTTTTGGGGCGACCGTGCACGATGGCGTGGTGGCGCCGAGGCTGTCTTTGCTCGGTTGTGTGTCCCATCATACATGGTTTTCGTACCCTTGGCAACCGGCACTTTGGTGGGAGGTGCCTGTCACGACGTAGTTGGCTTGGAAAGGCCCAAGGAGTGTTGTGTCTTGCCGCTCATGCAATCCCCTCTTGGTGACACCAAGTCTCGGCAACCGTTTAATTAGGGGCTCCTAGTCAGCTGCGCTCCCTACTATGTGCCTAGCCCATGTGCGTGAGCCTTTTCCCCAGCGAGTTCCTGGCAACTGCACGGCCCCCCCACGAGAGAGGCCAACAGTACTGCCAAACGGATTCGCGATTCGTTCGGGCTCTGTTGCCCGAACAGGGGGTGTAAGAGCACTCCCAACAATGTCGGTCTATGCACCGCCTATCTTCTTAAATTCTTGCGACGTGGCGCCCGCTCAGCAGCCGGCTATTAAAAGCACCCTGGACTACCGGATCACCCCCCCATGTGATATATACTTGCCAGAGAGAGGGCTACAATCTGGTCAATGCTGTCGACAGATAGTCCACGATGTCAGCGGTCATATGTCACTGAGGATCTCGAATCGCTTGACAGCGCGTGGCACGCCGCAGAGCCAGATGAAATGAGGGCGCGCCGGTGGTGTCAGATGCGGTACGCTGCGACAGGGGTCGCTTTTCGTATGATCGTTCGCCCAATAGCGTGCCTGTATGAATCTTGCAAACAGTGCGGAGGCAGTCGCTGCACTGATATTCTGAGATCGGCGTGATGCGAGGACCGTGAGCCAATGGAAGACTAGAGGTCTTGTGGAACACTGCAGCTGCGTGCACGGATCGCTGCGAAGCTTGACCACCGTTGTCAGCCTGATTCCAGGCGTACTTTCGCTTTGTGGGGCCCGAAACGTTGGGGCCCCTCTGCTGACAAGCGTGAGGCCGCCCGCCCGGTGTGGCGTCGCTTGAGCGTCACGGACACCGCGCCGCGGCAGGGGGCCGGCGCGGGAGCGTGGGGGGCACCGTGCCGCGGCAGGGGGCCGGCGCGGGTCGTGTCGGCGCGCCAGCAGCCGCCTTCTCAGTGGGAGGGGTCGCGTGGCTCCCGCCCTAGCCAGAGGCGCCGCCTATTGCCTCGTGTTGGGCGCTCCGCGTGGGGGACGCACGCTCTTACTGTGCTCGTGCGCCGTATGGGGGCCGCGCACGGCCCTTGGCTGCCGTGCGTGCATTTGAGTTCGGCTGGTCGCCTCCAAAGAGGGGGTGCAGGGGGTTCCCGGTGCACACAGGTGGTCTGCGGGAACAGAGCAGGTGGTCGGCTGCCGAGTGGTCTACGTTGCCGTTCTCGGCGGCCGCCGAGTAGGCATCGGTGCGTTTGCGGCTCGAAGCTTCTGCGCTGTGTGGCGTGCTGCCCTCCTTTTCGCTCGTGCGTGGGCACGCGCGCGTCCCCGTCCCTGACAACTGCTCCACCGTGTGTGGAGTTGTAAAGGCCTCCCCTGGTGTGGGAGGCTGCCACATATAGTGACGCTGTGAAATCTCACGCGACGCACTGAGTGATGGTGCGCTTTCCGCCGGAGAACGAGACGCGCCGGCGCAGGAAGCAGAGGCGGCAGCAGCGGCTGCGCGTGGCAAGCTGGGTGGCCGTGGCGCACCGCCACCTCGGCGACTGTCGGTGCCCAAGCGGCCGCCCTCTTCTGCCACTACCGTACGGCCCCCCTCGTGGACGAAGACCCCCGCGTCGTGCTCTCCCGTCGTGCCCGCCGTCGTGTGGAGGCGGGCAGCTGAGCGGCGGAAGGCCGCCGAGTCCACTCCAGGGTTTGGGCGGCCGGCTGACGAGCAACCGCCGGCCGCCGGCCGCGGACCAAGGCCGAGGGAGCGGGCCGCCCCGCAACGGGCGGCCGCCGAGTCAACACCAAGGTTGGCGGAGCGTGCCTCCCGACAGCGGGCGGCCGCCGAGTCCACGCCAAGGGTGGGGGAGCGGGCCGCCCGACAACGGGCGGCCTCCGAGTCCACGCCAAGGGTGGGGCAGCGGGCCGCCCGACAACCGGTGGCCGCCGAGTCCGCGCCAAGGCTGGCGCAGCGGGCCGCCCGACAACCGGCGGCCGCCGAGTCGACGCCAAGGGTGGGGGAGCGGGCCGCCCGACAACGGGCGGCCGCCGAGTCCACGCCAAGGGTGGAAGAGCGGGCCGCCCGACAACGAACGGCCCCCGAGTCCACGCCAAGGGTGGGGAAGCGGACCGCCCGACAACGGGCGGCCGCCGAGTCCGCGCCAAGGCTGGCGCAGCGGGCCGCCCGACAACCGGCGGCCGCCGAGTCCCCGCCAAGGGTGGGGAAGCGGGCCGCCCGACAACGGGCGGCGGCCGAGTCCACGCCAAGAGTGGGGGAGCGGGCCGCCCGACAACAGGCGGCCGCCGAGTCCACGCCAAGAGTGGGGGAGCGGGCCGCCCGACAACAGGCGGCCGCCGAGTCCACGCCAAGGGTGGGGGAGCGGGCCGCCCGACAACGGCCGGCTGCAGAGTCCTCACCACGGGAGGGAGAGCGGGCCGCCCGACATCCGGCGGCCGCCGAGTCCACGTCAAGGGTGGGGGTGCGGGCCGCCTGACAACGGGCGGCCGCCCAGTCCACGCCAAGGGTGGGGGAGCGGGCCGCCCGACAACAGGCGGCCGCCGAGTCCACGCCAAGGGTGGGGGAGCGGGCCGCCCGACAACCGGTGGCCGCCGAGTCCACGCCAAGGGTGGGGGAGCGGGCCGCGCGACAACGGGCGGCCGCCGAGTCCACGCCAAGGGTGGGGGAGCGGGCCGCCCGACAACGGGCGGCCGCCGAGTCCACGCCAAGGGTGGGGAAGCGGGCCGCCCGACAACGGGCGGCCGCCGAGTCCACGCCAAGAGTGGGGGAGCGGGCCGCCCGACAACGAGCGGCCGCCGAGTCCACGCCAAGGGTGGGAGAGCAACGGGCGGCCGCCGGCGGCGGACCAAGGGTGGGAGGGCGGACGGCCGTGCCACCCTCTGCCGTCCAGCCCACGTCAAGGGTTGGGGAACGGCGCGCCCGACAACCGGCGACCGCTGAGTCCACACCAAGGGTAGAGCAACGTGCCGCCGTGCAACAGGCAGCCGCCGAGTCCGCGTCAAGGGTGACTGGGCGGCGTGCTGACGAAGAAGGGGAGGCCGCTGACTCTTTTTCAAGCTTGGGGCCTCGTGCTGGGAAGCGGGCGGCTGCCGACTCGCAGGACACGGAACCGGCAGCCGCTGAGACGGACGACCACCAGCGCGAAGGCAGCAGACTTCCGACGTGGGTCACTACTGCGCGCACTCGTTGGGCGCGCCCAGCCCAGAAAAAGTGGAAGGCTGACGTCTTTTTGCGCTGGGAGAGACGCGTGGCGGCTGCGCAAGTGGCATCTGGTGTGCAGTTTGCGGCGGCCGCCGAGGCTGCCCAAAAAAGCGCGACAAGTGCGGAGGCGGCTGCGGCATCCTCCCAGGCTGAGTACGAGTCTCTGGCTGCGGCCGCCGCTGCTGCTGTGGCGGCTGCCAACACTGCAAAAGAAGCTGCAAGCGCGGCGGCCGCTGCGGCGGAGGCGGCTGCAGCGGACAGTGGACCACCTCGTGCGACGACAGCCAAAAGTACCGGCGGAGGAGGAGCGGCGGCAGCCGCCACGGCATCTGCGGCGGCCCCGGCGCGCCCCCATATATCTACTGTGTCAACACCGGCGACGCCTGGCTGCGGCGGCCCGCAGTTGCGTCGACTTGGCGTGTCACGGCAGCATAAGGAGGCCGCGCCGATTGGGACGACGCGGCCACCTCTGCCGCCGCGTCCCCCCCACCGACGATCAGGGGGCCGCGCGTGGCCTTAAGTGGCGCCAAGCGCCATGGGACGTGGACCAAAGTAGCTGGACGCTGAGAACCACGCGCTGATTGATTGCTGGCTCGTGGGGGCCAATGACAACATCAGCGGGACGGACCAGTCGGGCAAGGTGTTCTGGGAGCGCGTGCTCAAGGACTGGCTCGGGGCACTGCAAGGTGTGTCGGAAGGGCGGGAGGCGCGAGAAGCCCGGGGCTATGAGGCATTACGCAAGCAGTGGTCGAAGGTGATGAGCGGCGTGACGGAGTTTGCCAGCTTTTACGTCAAGGCCAAGTCCATGAAGCCGACTGGAAACGTCAGCCACGAGGACCTGGTCAACGTCGCCGTCAGCCTGTATTGCGGCGAGTATGTGTACGCGCGCATTCGGGGTGACTACGCCGATGACGCCAAGAACAACAAGACAACCAAGAGGCGGCCCAAGCGTGTGGCGTGCCCGTGGCCGCAGTACTGGGAGAAGTTGAGGAAGGAGCCCAAGTTCAAGGCGGCGGCCGCGTCGTTCGCATCGGCGCAGAAGCGCGCTGCGGACCAGAAGGCGGCTGTCGCCGCGAGAGCTGCGCCCGCGGCTGGCGTCGATGCTGTGCCCCCCTCGTCGTCGCCGAGCAGAGCGACACACTCTACTGCTGGACCTGGTGAGGCGGCGGCCAACTCGGAGAGATCGGCTGCCGCCGGAGGTGATGAAGCAGAAGGCGGAAGTGACGAGGCGGGGGACCCGTGGCTTGAGCGACCTCTAGGAACCAAGGCGGCCAAGAAGACCCGGTCCGCGAGTATGACGGACGACCGCACCATCGACCGAGCTGCGCGTGCGGTCGAGAAGCTGAGCGACGCCACTGAGGAGCGCACGTCGATGATGGCGTTCCGCCAGGCATTCATGCGCGACACTGAGATGGGTGCTCTGTTCTGGAAGCACCAAGCTAAGGCAATGCTCGCCAAGGCAGGCATTCGTGTCGAGAGGACAAGACCTCCACACCTGGCGAGGACGCCGCAGGACGCTCAAGCAGAGGTGCGGCTGCCCCCGGCGACGCGGCTGCCCCCGGCGACGCGGCTGCCCCAGGCGACGCGGCTGCCCCCGGCGACGCGGCTGCCCCCGGCGACGCGGCGGCCCCCGGCGATGCATCCTCCAGCGGCGCGCACGCCCCCGACGGCGCGGCCGCCCCAGCTGGATCACCGTCCCCCGGCGGTGCGGCGACTCCCCGGAACGCGGCGACCCCCGGCAGTACGACTGCTCCCTCCCACGCGGCTGCTCCTGTCGGCGCGGCCGCCTCGGCCGACGCGGCAGCCCCCGGCCGGTCGGCGGCTGCCTGCCGCCGCGTGGTTACCCCCGGAAGTGCGCCGACTCCTCGCCGCACGACTGCCCGCGGTGGTATGGCGGCCTCCCGCCGGGCGGCGGCCGCCGGAAGTGGGTCGGATCCCCGCAGCGCGGCTGCACCCGGGAGCGCTGAAGCTCCCAGAGGCAGGTTGTCTGCTGCCGGTGCTGTGGGGGGCGGGAGCGCCACTGGTTCGGACGGCGATGGGGCGCCGCCCCGCGGAGCGACGCCGGTCCCAGACGAGCAAGACTTGGGCGCTTCTGTTCCAGATTCTACTCCTCGAGGCATTGGCCGCCGCGCCCAGCAGACAAAGAATGCTGCGGCGGCGGCCGCCCTGTGTTCCCCTTTGCGCACGACGGTGGACCTGACGCTGTCTGAACCTTCGCTGTCTCTATTGGCGGCTGCTGCTGCGGCGGCCGCCGCCGCCACCGGGAGTGCGAGCGCTGGCCGACCGCCAACACCGAGCAAGAAAGGCAAAGGGCGCAAGCGGCGGACGCCGCCAGACATGGCGGCGGTCAGCTCTTCCTCAGACAGTGAGTTTTTGACCAACTTTGACCCTCGTGTGTTGGAGGATGACTCATTTTCTGGAGCAGCGGACAAGGACACAGGTAGCAGAGCAGGTGCTGGGTGCTCCAGCTCCGACGAAGATGGTATTGACATGTGAGCGGAGGATCCAGTAACGACGTGATGTACTGTTTTCCTTCTGAGCTGAGCATGTCTGCTTCGGACAATGAACGGTTTTTTTTTCCCGCTGGGCAGGTTTTTTTTTTTTCCTAATACGACTCTACGACCCTCACAGCCACCCTCACACGGTCTTGGTGGCGGCGGCCGCCGCCGCATCTGTTCATGACCGCCGAAGGTGGCGGCCGCCGTCGCCCCCCCCGTCGGCGACCCACCACGGCGGCAGCCGCCGCCCCGCCCGTCGTCCGCCAAAGGGGGCGGCCGCCGACGGACTCACCAATCACCAAAGACGGTGGCGGCCGCCGCACCCGCCGACACCCGCCAACGGCGGCCGCCGCCGCGAGCGCCCTGCACCTCCACCGACGACGGCGGCCGCCGCCAACCCCCGGTCATACCAGTCTTTGGCGGCGGCCGCCGCAGCCGCCGACACCCGCCAGCGGCGGCCGCCGCCACGAGCGCTCTGCAACGCCACCGCCAATAACGGCCGCCGCCACCCCCCCTTCACTTTAATTTGGGGCGGCGGCCGCCGCAGCCGCCCACATCCGCCAACGGTTGCCGCCGCCTCGAGCGCCCTGCAACGCCACCGACAGTACCGGCTGCCGCCACCCCTTCGTCATACCAGGGTGTGGCGGCGGCCGCCGCAGGCGCCGCCAACCCCCAACGGCGGCTGCCGCCACAAGTGCCCTGCACTGAAGCCGAAGATGGTGGCCGCCACCAGCCAAGGGTCGTACCAGGGTGTGGCGGCGGCCGCCGGAGGCGCCGACAACCGCCAACGGCGGCGGCAACCACGACCGCCCTGCAACGCCACCGACAATAACGGCCGCCGCCACCCCCCCCTCGAAGAAATCTGTGGCGGCGGCCGCCGCCCCCGCCGACAGGCACCAGCGGCGGACGCCGCCACGAGCGCCCTACAACGCCTCCGAATGTAAGGGCCGCCGCCACCCCTCCGTCACACCAGGGTGTGGCTGCGGCCGCCGCAGCCGCCGACACCCGCCAACGGCGGCCACCGCCACGAACGCCCTGCACCGCCACGGACGACGGTGGCCGCCGCCAGGCGCTCCCTGCAACCCCACCAAAAGTGGCGGCCGCCGCCAATCCCCCTTGACACCCGTGTCTGGCGGCGGCCGCCGCAGCCGCTCACATCCGCCAACGGCGGCCGCCGCCACCAGCGCCCTGACAAGCCCCCGAAAGTGGCGGCCACCGCCACTCCCCCGTGACACCCGTGTGTGGCGGCGGCCGCCGTACCCGCCGACACCCGCCAGGAGCAGCCGCCGCCACTCCCCCTTGACACCCGTCTGTGGCGGCGGCCGCCGCACCCGCCGAAGCCCGCAAACAACGGCCGCCGCCACTCCCCCTTGACACCCGTCTGTGGCGGCGGCCGCCGCACCCGCCGACACCTGCCAACAGCGGCCGCCGCCTCTCCCCCTTGACACCCGTGTCTGGCGACTCCCCCATGACACCCGTGTCTGGCGGCGGCCGCTGCACCCGCCAACACCCGCCAACAACAGCCGCCGCCACTCCCCCTTGACCCCAGTGTGTTGCGGCGGCCGCCGCCTCCGCCGTCACGTGCCAACGACGGCCGCCGCCACGGGCGCCCTGCCAGGCCACCGACATTAGTGGCCGCCGCCACTCCCTCTTGACACACGTGTGTGGCGGCGGCCTCCGCAGCCGCCCACATCCTCCAACGGCGGCCGCTGCCAAAATTTCGCTTCAATGCCACCTACGACGGCGGCGGCCGCCACTCCCACTTGACATCCATATGTGGCGGCAGCCACCGCACGCACCGACACCCGCCAACGACAGCCACCGCCTCTCCCCCTTCACATCCATGTGTGGCGGCGGCCGCCGCACCAGCCGACACCCGCCAACAACGGCCGCCGCCACTCCCCCTGGACAACCAAGTGTGGCGGCGGCCGCGGCATCCGCCGACACTCTCCCACAACGGCCGCCGCCACTCCCCTTTAACACCCGTGTCTGGCGGCGGCCGCCGCTCCCGCCGACAGCCGCCAACAACGGCTGCCGCCACTCCCCGTTCACACCCGTGTTTGTTAGCGGCCGCCGAACCAGCCGACACCCGCCAACAACGGCCGCCGCCACCCCCCTTTGACCCCAGTGTGTGGAGCCAGCCGCCGCACCAGCCGACTCCCGCCAACAACGGCCGCCGCCACCCCCCTTTGACCCCAGTGTGTGGGGGCAACCGCCGCATCCGCCGACACCTGCCAACAGCGGCCGCCGCCACTTTTCCTTGACACCCGTGTCTGGCGGCGGCCGCGGCATCCGCCGACACCCGCCAACAACGGCTGCCGCCACTCCCCCATGACAACCATGTGTGGCGGCGGCCACCGCACGAGCCAACACCCGCCAACAACGGCCGCCGCCACTCCCCCTTGACAACCATGTGTGGCGGCGGCCTCCGCACCAGCCGACACCCGCCAGCAACGACCGCCGCCACTCCCCCTTGACAACCATGTGTGGCGGCGGCCGCCGCACCAGCCGACACCCACAAACAACGGCCGCCGCCACTCCCCCTTGACAATCATGTGTGGCGGCGGCCGGCGCACCCGCCGACACCCACAAACAACGGCCGCCCCCACTCCCCTTAGACACCCGTGCCTGGCGGCAGCCGCCGCAGACGCCGACACCCGCCAACAACGGCCGCCACAACTCCCCCTTGACGACCATGTGTGGCGGCGGCCGCCGCCCGCGCCGACGCCCGCTGACAACGGCCACCGCCACTCCCCCTTGACACCCGTGTCTTGTGGCGGCCGCCACATCCGCGGACACCCGCCAACAAAGGCCGCCGCCACGCCCCTTAGACACTCGTGTCTGGCGGCGGCCACCGCAGACGCCGACGCCCGCCAACAACGGCCGCCACAACTCCCCCTTGACGACCATGTGTGGCGGCGGCCGCCGCCCGCGCCGACGACCGCCAACAACGGCCGCCGCCACTCCCCCTTGACACCCGTGTCTTGTGGCGGTCGCCGCAGCCGCGGACACCCGCCAGCAACGGCCGCCGCCACTCCCCTTAGACACCCGTGTCTGGCGGCGGCCGCCGCACACGCCGACACCTGCCAACAACGGCCGCCGCGACTCGCCCTTGACACCCGTGTCTGGCGGCGGCCGCGGCATCCGCGGACACCCGCCAACAACGGCCGCCGCCACTCCCCCTTGACCCCAGTGTGTGGCGGCGGCCGCCGCACCCGCCGACTCCCGCCAGCGATGGCCGCCGCCACAGGCGCCCTGCCACGACACCGACAGTACTGGCCGCCGCCACTCCCCCTTGACACACGTGTGTGGCGGCGGCCGCCACAGCCGCCCACATCCGCCAACGGCGGCCGCTGCCAAAGTTTCCCTGCAATGCCACCGACGATGGCAGCGGCCGCCATTCCCACTTGACACCCATATGTGGCGGCGGCTGCCTCACCCACCGACACCCGCCAACGATAGCCACCGACACTCCCCCTTGACAGCCGTGTGTGGCGGCGGCCACCGCATCCGCCAACACCCGCCTGCGATGGCCGCCGCCCTTCCCCCATGACAACCATATGTTATCGCGGCCGCCGCACCCGCCGACACCCGCCAACAACGGCCGCCGCCGCTCCCCCTTGACAACCATGTGTGGCGGCGGCCGCCGCACCCGCCGACACCCGCCAAGAACGGCCGCCGCCACTCCCCCCTGACAACCATACTCTCAGACCGAGCGAGCCACCTCACGCAAGTGCACATACGTTTTCAAGGGCTGGAACGACACCAAAGGACTGACGATGATCATAGGAAAAAAAACCCTGCCCAACGGGAAAAAAAACCATTGCTTGTCAACGTAGTATCATCAGCCCTCGACAAATCGTCTCGGATCCAAAGGATCTCATTCCAGGTACGGCGCAAGCAGGCGCCCACGCTCCTCCCACACGTGACGACATAGGTCTTCCCTCAGAGCACCATGCTCGACGCGGTCCCGGGCACGTCCAGTTGCCATCAGCACGCGCATGTACTCGGACATCGGGGCATCAGGCGCAGCCATGAAGTGGGGGGGCGCTGTCCCCTGAATCGGGGGAATGTCGTCAGTGGCAGCCGCAGTGCCGGCTGCGGCATTGCCGTCGGCAACGTGCCCGCCTGTGCGGGCATCGTAGGCGCTGCCATTCGCAGCGGCGCTGGCGGCCGCAGCAGGGCCGCCGCCGCCATCGCCTCCATCTCGTGTGCCGCGCCTTAAGCCTTGCCGCGCGTCCATGGCCGTTCCGGCAGTGCCACCGCCGCCGCGCGGAAGTCCGCGTGCTTCAGCTGCTCCGCGGAGGCCTCCACCTTCCGTACGATCCCCAGTCTCGTTGCCGTCACCGCCTCTGGCGCCGGCGGCAGCCCCAGTCTCGTGGCCTCCGCCGCCATTGTCGCCGGTGGCAGCTTCGTCGTCGCACGCGTCCCCCTCCGCCGTCTCCCCGGTACCTCCACCGGCGCCGGCAGCGGCCGCCGCGCCGCAGCCGCCGCTGACGTCCGCATCGGCGGCGGCTGCCCGCGTCCTCGACATGAAGTTGGAGCGGCGCAGCTCGACAACCATGTTGTGCAGAATCGCGACAGCCTGCGCGGTGAGGACCATCGAGGGTACCGTGAAAAACCGAGCAGGGTGCAGCATGACATGGAAGCGTCGGGTCAGGACGCCAAACAAGCGCTCAACATCCTTGCGAATGGCCTCCTGCAAGCGGTTAAAGACACGCTGCTGCTCCGTACTGGGCTTGGGGTACGGTGCGACCAAAAAGGCGAAGCGGGGATAAATACCGTCAACCAAGTAATACAGCAACGTGCGAGTATTCCCATTGACAGTAAAAGGAGAAGACGAAGGCGGCCACTTGCCAGTGGTGATGTCGATGTACAGAGGAGATTGATACAGCACGTTCATATGGTTCAGACTCCCAGGCGCCCCGACAAACATGTGGTAGATCCACAGGTCCTCGTCACAAATAGCCTCAATGACGATAGTGCGGTCGCCGTTGCGGTCCTGGTACGTACCAGCGCGTCCCTTAGGGCACGCCGTCCACTTCCAATGAGAGCAGTCCAACGACCCCAAGCATCCAGGCAGCCCCCTCGCTGAGTTACGCGTCAAGATGCCCTCAAGTTCCCTGTCTGTCGGCGGGCGCAGGTACAACGGACCCAAGTCGTCCACAAGGTACTCAACCAGCTTCTTAGTCGCCACTTCGATCGTGGCCTGTGACAGGCGCACGTACTCGTCACCACGGTCAGGGCACTCCCCATACGCGAGGACCCGAAAAGCCCCGACCAGCTTCTGAATGGGATGCGATTGCGGTTGGCCGGTTGCGTTGATGCGCTGCTTTCAAAATGGCCGATCCTTCAGGTCGTTGTAGATACGCACAAAAAGAGAGCGAGGCACTCGAAACCGACGCTCAAAAAGGCTGCTGCCGAAAACGGGAGGCTGGCCGTTGATGCCGAAGTAGTCCTTCAAACTGCAATGGAGCCCCAAAGCAAAGTCACGGCGACAGTTCGCCGCGCGGCCGGGCACCGATCCGCGGTACCGCGGCCGCCGCACGGCGGCGCGGGTGGCGCGCCGCCGGCGTAGCCAATGCAGAACTGTCGCTACATGCGCTGCAACGACGGTGGCGGTAGTTAAATCGTCATTGAGGGCATCGTCACCGTCCCACCCCGGGATGGCAACCGCGTGCTCCATCGCTGTCGTGAGAGGAGGGCACGAGCGCAGTGTGAGCGGGTCGGCGGGGCCGCCGTCCGTCGCGGAACTGGGATGGGGAAGGGGGAGGGCACGACGACGGGGATGCCGATGGGAGCGGAAAGGGGGAGGGCACGACGGCGGGGGTGAGGATGTGGGCCACACGCGGTCGAGTGGCCACGACAGGAGGTTGCATCGGCCCCCCCCCCCCTCACTGTGCGTCCTGCGGTGCGGTGCCCCCTCGCATGCGGCGCACATGCCAGGACACGACCTGCCCCCCACACCAGCTCTAGGCTTGATAGCTCTCCTCGGTCGTCCATGGGCCGCCACGTACTCGTCCAATCAAAAAGTGCGTGACTCTCCGGGTTCTCCCCAGTTCATTGTGGCTCTGGCCATGCCCACTGAGGGGCGTCCCATCTCGAAGCTCGGCGCTTGAGGGGATAGATACGTTTCTTTGTGTCAGGCTCGGCCATGTTGGGCCCGTCTCGAATGTTGGGGCACAGGAGAGCGGTCAAATGTCGATCAAAACATGTCACGTCATTTCATGTTTTCGAGCGAACGTCCGAGACACGTCGGTTCCAACCACAGAAGGTGTCCGTTTCCTTCGGAGCCAATCAGAGTGCTTCCTTCTTTAGTCCGCGTGTCTGATTGCGGCACGCGTGGCCTATATCGGCCCGATATAGGCCACCATCGCCGCAATCAGTCACGAGGACTATCGACCAGATTTTGGACTTATCTAAAATGATATGACGACGACGACGAAAGCGCCCTTCAATAGGGCGAGTCGACATTGACTTTGTCGCCGTCCGTGGACTAATAGCCACGTTTCGCTAATATTCCGCAACGTGGCAGGCGCGTGGCATTAGTCCGACATTGTTGGGAGTGCTCTAACAGATGGCCTTTTGTTTGTCTGTTGCTAAACAGGCGATGCTGTTCAGTATCCGGTTCGGCTGCCGCGTGCAGCGACGATCCACGCACCCGACCCCGAGCGAAGCGCTGGCGTGCGAGTAGCAATCAGGAACCAGGATCCCGCGTGTGCTGGCTGCTCGTGCGAGCGCCCCTCAGGGCGGCCCGCGCGTGGCCGAGCGCGCGCACCCCGCGCGCGACCCGGTGGCAGCCCGACCCCGCGCGCGCGCCGGCCAGAGCCCGCGTCTAGAAAACACTGGCCTGGGATGGACGCCCGACCCCAGCGGTACGCGCCCGCCCCGACCCCCGCCGCTCGTCGGTGAACGGGGCGGCCCTAACAGAACGCGATTCTGTTCGGGCTGCTATTCCGAACAGACGCCCAACAAACGCGATTCTGTAGTGGTGCTGTTCGGGTGCATGGCGCTGGATCTCGAGTTTGTTTCAGAAACGGGCGGAACAGCCATGGCACATGAGTTTGTTGGCCATACTTAGAGGTGTACATGAGATCGCCTTAGTGAGATGCAACTAAGTGAAGTCTCCCAGAGTCCCTAGAGCCTGCTTCTCAATTGTATATGATTGGTTGAATTGGCCTGTGCTGTCCGTTGCAGCTGGGGCTGCACCTTCCCGATGCGTGGAGAGGCCCACCTCCACTTTTTTGAGAGCTACCTACACTACGCCCAACGTGACTACCACAAGCACGGTGGACACAGACATGTTAACAGCACCACGTGGAGGAAACACCGTGCCCAAAAGATCAAGTAGAGCACACACTGAGCACAGCCGCAAGTCAGTACATGAATGGTGAGCAACATAAAAAACAAAACAAGTGCACGTCACATGCGGGCACCCAGTCGGCAGAACCGTGGAGCCACGTTCGTGCGGCAGCAAGTGTTCGGTGCACGTGGAAGTGGACAGGAGGGGGGCCTGGAGCAACACACTGGGGGTTGGGGTGGGGGGGCATACGCGGGTGGAGAGTATGGCATGGAACCTGCGCTAGGTGTCGAGAAGCGCTGCCAGACGGGATGCAATCACAGAGCTGGTGGGAAGGCAGGATAAGGGCAATGAGCCGCCAGGGGACAAGAGGGAAAGGGGGCGAGAGGGATGGGGCGACAAAACAGCAGCGTGCTGCAAGAGAGATAGCGGTAGCATCCGGCGAACGAAGACGACGTCGACGACGACGGTGCACGGGGCGTGGGTGGCTGCAAGCGCGAGTTGGAAGGCAGCCTCCCACGCTGAGGTCTCACAGGGAGATTGCATGTTGCCGCTCATCCGACAACCATGTGAAGTTTCTACCACACTTGTGGTTTCTTTGATGAAGCGAGCATGCATTAGTTGACAGTTGTACGTTTAAGTCGTACGGAGGAGCGATCTGTCTCTTGGTTCTTTGTGAGGCCCTGGAATGGAGCCGTTACTCTGATGAGGGCCTTGCATATTCAAGGCCCCCTCTCGAGAGAAGCTAACAGAGACGCCGAGCAGAATGACGTTCTGTTCGGGCTCTGTTGCCCGAACAGACGGACCAACAGATACGCGTTTGTTTGCCTGTTGCCGAACAGGCAGTTCTGTTCGGCGGTCTGTTCGTCTGCCTCGTCCAGCGACGTTTACCAGCATGCGCCAACAGCCTTCAGCAAGCTGCCGCAAGATCGGCTTGCGACAGCATGCTGCGTGTGTGCCAGTCGGGTGAGAATGGCTCGCTGCACGCAGAGTAGGTGGGAAGCTCCGCTCTGCTATTGGGTCATAGTGGAATGACAAGGCGCTGATTGGCTTGTATCCACTGTCGGCTGCTATCCTCGCCGGTCTCGGAGGGTTGGCGTTGCTGATGGTCATCTTTTTTCTTGCGATATGAAGTCTTCCGCAGGCTGCTTCCCTAGTGGTTCCGCAGATTTACGGGTCAAAAACAGGCTTGCGTGTGAACACCCTTTACGGAGCACTGCGCGGGCGGCGGCGGGACGGCACGCGTGGCGCGGCGGCGGGGCGGGCGCCACCCGCTGTGGCCGGCGGCGCGGCGCGCGCCCCCTGCGCGGCCGCACCACGCACGGGTGGCGCCGCCTGGTCGGCGCGGCGCAACGGGCGCCGCGGGTCCCCCACGGTCTCTCTGCTGACGGCGGGGAGCCAGAGACGCGCGGCGGCGCGACGTGCTACGGGCAAGTTGCGCTCATGTCTTTGACTGCACCGCTGCGCAAGTACATATGGTTGAATGATTGGGTGGGAGCGAAAGAGGAAAGAAACCAACATGTTTGCACCCGCTGAGACACCGTGTGCGTAGGTACCTGTTGTTACATATTTCGGTACATTTCGTCTCCTTTGTGGTTAGCCACACATCGAGTGGAATGGATCATCCTGCGCAGTTAACTACTTCAGCTACCCAGCTGACCCGATGCACGGCGCAGGCGAGCTGCGAAGTCGCGCCTCGGTGTGACGCCGCAAGAGGTGCTCAGCGGCAGGATAGACGTTACTGCTGACGCTGAGCGAAAATACAGTCGAGATCGTACCGCGCTTCAGTCCACCCGGGCACTGCGCTCAGGGCTACTCCGGCTAGGCGCCGCTTGCTGTCGAGGTACTCCGGGTTGATACAGCCGCGCAGGCCGTGTGCGAGAGGCAATGATGTGTTGCCCACCATGCTTCGTAGGCGACAGTAACGTCGTGGGATATCTCAACGACCGTGCGGAATCCTTGTCACTGTCGCAGCGGGGCGAACAGCACTGTCGACGGTCTCACGCGGCGAGTATCTGCGTGGATCCGGGGCGGGTCCACAACTGGCCCCACACAGGGTGCGTCCCCACATTAATAGTGGGCCCTTGGATTGCTCCAAGATATTTTGATAGCCAACGGCCCGTGTCCACAGCAGCGATTGGAGCTATACTGTTGGGGTGGCACCTGGGAGGGTGCGTTGACCAGAGAAACGAAGATAAATACCATCTTTGAGCTCGCCCGTCGTGCTCTAGGTGCCAAGAGCCGGCCCAGTGGTGGGACATGCCACGAGCAGGGCACAGACAGACGATCGGCCTCGCACAACCGGCAGTAACAGGCATCGGCAGCTGTGAAGCTAGAGTCCGTTGCCCTCCGGCAGCCTCCATGATCGATGCTGTCCCTCTTCAGTTTCCCGCTGCTGTGCATTTAGGTGTCATGTGAATTAACTACTGGCGTCCAACCAACGACGTGACGATATGGTTGGCTTTGGCAACGATCCGAGCGACGTAGATTCCAGTCTCCCGAGGGAGATCCGACAGCCAATTTCATTACACTCGCGCCAAAATCGGCAGATGCGGAGCAACAGTCACCACTGCCACCGGCGCTCTCCCGGCGGCGGCTGAGTCAAAGTACGGCCGCACCAGCGCTGGTGCGCCTGCACCGCCGTTCCACCCTTTGGCTCGACTGCATTGGCGTGCGGGTAGCGGTCAGCGCCCGCCGCTCGCATGTTGTTTTCACGCTGCCGCTGCCGCCGACGCCGCCGCCGCACCACGCCCGCAACCGCGGGCGGGTGGGGTGCTGGCGAGCCGGCGGCACCCACCGACGGACGGTCGCTGCCACCTCGGTCGCGGCCGCGGGTTGTCTGCTGCGCACAGGTCACCCCCGGCAAACGCCGTGCGGCCGTGGGGGGGGGGGGAGGCGTGTGGGGGGGG
>Ga0209831_1002286_pt1 | contig 16810 bp, 17 predicted proteins | sample Maine_Asex4_meta_FD_187451 | JGI IMG/M metagenome (GOLD analysis project Ga0209831, IMG submission 187451) | Marine algal microbial communities from Maine, USA - Maine_Asex4_metaG (SPAdes) (version 2) | ecosystem: Host-associated > Algae > Red algae > Unclassified | place: Maine, USA | collected...
CGATCCGCAAGATGCATTTCCTCATGCGGGCCAAGGCGATATCGGTCTTCCCCGGCGGCTTCGGCACGATGGACGAACTGTTCGAGACACTGACCCTCATCCAGACCGAGCGCATGGAGCGCCTGCCCATCCTGCTGTTCGGCAAGGATTTCTGGACACGAATCATAAATTTCGAGGCGCTGGCCGATGAAGGCACCATCGCCCCCGAAGACCTCGACCTGTTCCATTTCGTCGAGACGGCGCAGGAGGGGTGGGAGATCATCGCTGAGACCTACGGGCTGGAGACGTGACCCGTGCTGCCGGGCGCGCCGGTCCGTGATCTCGGGCTGAGGAGCACTGGGTTTCACGCTCAAGGAGCCTGATGGCACCCGTCACAATTTCGCGGGTGCACTCGATCAAGCGAGGGTGATGCGAGCATTTCGATTAAGGCAATCTTAGAAAAAGAAATCTAACGTCTCGTCAGGACATCGAAATGTGTGCTTCTTGTTCATCCTAGAGAAAGAAAAAGCGACATGCCATACGGCAGCGGTATAGCGGACTACTTTCCTCAGCTTACATGGCAATGCGACCCACGTGTCTCGAAAGTCGTCGAAGAATCCCCGCATGGCGGCGTGATCCTCGACATGGGGGCCGGTGGACGCCGCGCAGCGCCGAATATCGTGACGGTCGATGCCGTGCAGTGCGGCGATACCGATGTCGTGACGGATGTCTGTGCCACGCCCTTCGATGACGATTACGCCGACCTGATCATCGCGACAGGGCTGATCGAACACCTCGAAGACGACGATGCCTTTCTTGCGGAAGCCCACCGTGTCCTGAAAACAGGCGGGCGCATTCACATCGAAGTGCCCTTCATGCAGCAGTATCACGATGATCCGATAGATAGCCGTCGCTATACCGTTCAGGGTCTGGAGCGTCTGCTGCAGCAACACGGCTTTCAGACGGTGACGAGCGGATGCCATATCGGTCCCAGCGTCGCCATCGCGACACTCAACGCCTACTACGCCGCGATGCTGTTCGAGGGAGACGGCAAGATTCGCAAGATCATCTCGAACGGGGCCTTCTACGGTGTCTCGCTCATGCTCTGGCCGCTCACGAAGCTCGACAAATGGCTGCAACACCGTCGTTCGGCCCCGAGGCTGGCATTCGGCGTTTATTGCACCGCCCGGAAAAGCGCGGCGTAATTCGCCGGGTCATTCCGCCGCCACCGCCCCCGGATTGTTCGGATGCCCGGTCCAGTCGCCATGCTCCGCGACGACCGTGCGGCCCGTGCGTTCGTCCACCGCGCCGGGGGCGAGTTCCTCCATCGTGATGCAGTCCTCCACCGGGCAGACATTGACGCAGAGGTTGCAGGCGACGCATTCGGCATCGATCACCTCGAATTTCCGGTCCGCCGACATCGAGATCGCCTGATGCGACGTGTCTTCGCAGGCGGCGTAGCAGCGCCCGCAGGAGATGCACGTGTCCTGGTCGATCCGCGCCTTGGTGACGTAGTTCAGGTTCAGGTTCTGCCAGTCCGTCACGTTCGGCACCGCCATGCCGGAAAAGGCCGCCGTATCGGCGTAGCCCTTCTCATCCATCCAGTCGGACAGCCCGGTAATCATCTCTTCGACAATTTTAAAGCCGTAGGTCATGGCGGCGGTGCAGACCTGCACGTTGCCCGCGCCCAGCGCGAGGAACTCGGCGGCATCGCGCCACGTCGTCACCCCGCCGATGCCGCTGATCGGCATCCCGCGCGTCTCGGCATCGCGAGCGATCTCGGCGACCATGTTCAGGGCTATGGGCTTGACGGCGGGGCCGCAATAGCCGCCATGCGACCCCTTGCCGTCGATGGTCGGCTCCGGGGCCATGAGGTCGAGGTTCACGGACGTGATGGAGGAGACGGTGTTGATGAGGCTGACGGCATCGGCGCCCCCCGCCCTGGCCGCGCGGGCCGGATAGCGGACATCGGTTATGTTTGGCGTCAGCTTGACGATGACCGGCATGCGCGTTGCGGCCTTGCACCAGCGGGCGACCATCTCGATATACTCGGGTACCTGTCCCACGGCGGCGCCCATGCCGCGCTCGCTCATGCCGTGGGGGCAGCCGAAGTTCAGCTCCACGCCGTCGGCCCCGGTCTCCTCGACCTGCGCGAGGATATCGGTCCAGCAGACCTCCTCGCACGGCACCATCAAGGAGACGACCATCGCCCGGTCGGGCCAGTCGCGCTTGACGGCCTTGATCTCGTGCAGGTTCGTCTCCAGCGGGCGGTCGGTGATCAGCTCGATATTGTTGATCCCCAGCACGCGCCGGTCGGCCCCGTGGATGACGCCGTAGCGCGGGCCGTTGACGTTGACGACATGCGGGTCCAGCCCCAGCGTCTTCCACACGACCCCGCCCCATCCCGCCTCGAAAGCGCGGCGGACGTTGTATTCCTTGTCCGTCGGCGGGGCGGAGGCGAGCCAGAAGGGGTTCGGGGACTTGATCCCGACGAAGTCGTTGCGCAGGTCAGCCATCTGTCACCTCTTCCGTCGCCCCGGCGTCCCGCGCGCTCTCCGCTTCCGCAAGACGGGCGGTGGCGGCATCGCGGGTCTTCTCGTCGAATGCGTCGGGGTGGCGCAGGATGACGGCTTCGGCGGTCCTGTCGGCCATGTCGTTCGCGAACAGCAGTTCGGACCCGTCGGACGCCTTGGCCTTGACCGCGATATCGCTCAGGGTCTTGACCGTCCCGGCGCGGGTCAGCTTCTGGCGCGTCGGGGTCAGGCGGGTCGATTTGCCGTTCTTTTCCGTCAACACCGCCTCGATGGTATGGATCGAGCGCCAGAAATCCTCGGTCAGGGGGTCGTCGTGCTCCTCGCCCGTCAGTACGTCGATCCGCTTGCGGAAGGCCGCTTCGGCCACCCGCTCGGACCCCATGCGACGCGCATTGAGCATCAGGATATGAAGCTTGTCCGCTTCCTCCAGTTCCTCGATGCGTTCGAGGGCCGCTTCTTCCTGCTTCTCGAACTTCGCGTCCGCCTGCTTCTTTGCCGGATCAGACATCGACGACCACCTCGAACCCGCCGAAGATCATCCGTTTCGTGTCGAAAGGCATGTCGTGGGTCATTCGTTCATCCGTCATTGCTTTTTCCATTCCCGCTTCCGCGGTTTTCTTGTCGGGCCAGACCATCCACGAGAACACGACCGTCTCGTCCCCGGTGCAGTGCACGGCCATCGGAAACGACGTCACCGTACCCGCCGGAACATCGTCGCCCCAGCAGTCTACCACCTGAAGCGCGCCATGGTCGCGGAAGATCGCGGCCATCTTGCCCGATTGCGCGATATAGGCATCCTTGTTGGCGGTCGGGACCGGCAGCACGGCACCGTGGATATAGGCCATCATCAGGTCTCCCGTTCAGGCGCCCAGCGCGCGGTGGATGCTTTCCGCCGCGTCGCGCCCCTCTGCGACCGCCGTGACGGTCAGGTCTTCGCCCCCCGCCGCGCAGTCGCCCCCTGCCCAGACACCGGGGATCGAACTGCGCCCTTCGGTATCGACGCGGATCTTGTCGCGTTCCAGTTCGAGGGCCGCGCCCGGCGTCTCGCCGTAGGTCTGGCCGATAGCGCGAAAGATCTGATCGGCGGCGAGGATGAACGTCTCTCCCGTGCCGCGCAACCCGTCATCCGTCGCCTGGGTGTATTCGAATTCCATCCCGCCCGGCACGGCGCGCAGGGGCATCGCGTCGCAGACGAGGCGCACGCCCGCATTGGTCGCGTGATCCTGCTCGTGGCGGCTGGCGCTCATGCTCTCCTGACCGCGCCGGTAGACGATGGTTACGTCCTCCGCGCCCAGCAGCTTCGACTGCACGGCGGCATCCACGGCGGTCATCCCGCCGCCGATCACCACCACGCGCCGCCCGATGGGCAGGGTGGAGAGATCCTCGGTCTGGCGCAGGGTCGCGATGAAATCGACCGCATCGCCGAGCCGGTCGTCCGCGCCCTCCAGCATCAGCGCGTTGACGCCCGACAGGCCCATGGCGAGGAAGACGGCGTCGTAATCGCTCCGCATCTCCTCCAGCGTGAAATCGCGTCCGAGCATCGACCCCGTCTCGATCCGGATGCCGCCGATTTGCAAAAGCCAGTCGATTTCCGCCTGCGCGAAATCGTCGACGGCCTTGTAGCTGGCGATGCCGTATTCGTTCAGCCCGCCCGGCTTGCCCCGCGCATCGGCGACGACGACGGTATGCCCGTGCATGGCGAGGCGATGCGCGCAGGCAAGACCCGCCGGACCCGCGCCGATGACCACCACCATCTTGCCCGTGGGGGCCGCGCGCTCGAACGGATGCTCGCTCGTTTCCATCAGCGTATCGGTCGCGAAGCGTTGAAGGGCGCCGATCCGTACCGGCTTGCCCTCGGCCAGTTCGCGGACGCAGGCTTCCTCGCAGAGCGTTTCCGTCGGACAGACCCGCGCGCACATTCCGCCGAGGATGTTCTGGCTCAGGATCGTCTTCGCCGCCCCTTTCGGGTTGTCGGTCGCGATCTGGCGGATGAAGAGCGGGATGTCAATCTCGGTCGGACAGGCCGCGATGCAGGGTGCATCGTGGCAAAAATAGCAGCGGTCGGCGGCGACCAGCGCCTCATGCGCGTCGAGTGGTGGATAGGCATCCGCGAAATTCTCGGCATAGCGTTCGGCGGGCAGGCGCCCCGGTACGATGCCGTTCTGTCTCCGTGCCGCATCCATGCCGTTCGCCCTCCGGTGGTCATTCTGACTACAGGCTTGCATGGGAACGGGGTTTTATCAAATGGTAAAATCGTCTCGTTTCAGGTCGCGACCTTTCCCGCGACGAGGTCGGACAGCGAAACCCACCGCGCCCCGCGCTCGGTCAGGCGCCGCGCCAGCCCTTCCACCGTCGCCCATATCGCCTCGTCATGGGCGAGGTGATGGGTCATCAGGCCGATGGGCGCATCGTCGCGGAGCAGGTCGCAGACCCGTGCGATCAGATGGGCCGGGTCGACCGTCGAGCGGGTGCCGCGCCAGTCGATCGGGTCGATATGCGCGTCGAAGCGGGGGAGGGGAGACACGGTCGGCACTCGCTCGCCATAGACAGACAGGCCGCGATAGCCCGCCGCCGCCAGCGCCTCCGGCATGTCGGGCGCCATGCGGTTCCAGGGCGGGATGAAGACGGGCAGGGCCTGCTTGCCGAAGGTATCGCCGATGGCCCGCAACCCGCGTTCCGCTTCCGCCATCCGCGCCGCGAGCGGTCGATGCGCGCCGAACTCGGCGTTCTTCTCGCCCGTCGGCGCATGGCTCTTATGCGCCCAGCCATGCACCGCGACGCTGACCGATGCATCGGGTGCAATGCGGTTCGCAAGTGCCGCCGTCGTGCGGGCCGGAATGGAAGCGAGCGTCAGCGGAGCGCCGACCGATGCGGTCAGATTCAGCAACCGGTCGAGCGCGGGGGTCGGCTCGACCGCATCGTCGTCGCGCCACCAGAAGACGGGCGCGCGCCCTTCCATCGCCGCGTCGAGAGGGGACCAGTCCACCTTCATCCGCGCGCCTCCAGCATCGCTTCCACGATCCCGACGCTGTTTTCCGCGCCGTCGAGACGCAGGCCCGCGTAATCGGGTTTCGGACCCCGCATCGCGCTCTCGACGGCATCGGCCAGCGCCGCCGCGCTCAGGTCCGTCTCGCGCAGGACCCCGCATCCGTATCGCTCCGCCATCGCCCGGGCGCGCTGGAGTTGCTCTGTCTCGCCGGTCCCCTCGAACGGGCAGAAGACGGCGCGCGCACCGGTCGCGATCACGTCCATCGCCGTGTTGTACCCGCATTGCAGCACCGCGACCCCGCACCCGGCGAGCAGGGCGCGGAAATCGGGGCGGGTCGGCTCGATCACGGCATTGGCGGGCGGGGTGCCCATCCGCGCGACCCGCATCTCGCGATCCGCCCCGCCGACCAGCAATCGCCAGCGCCGACCCGGCATCGTCCGCGCAGCATCGAGGGAAGCCGCGAACAGCGCATCGCCCACCGCACCCCCGCCCGCTGCGACGACGACCCCGTCGCTATCCCCCGTCGGCTCCAGCGCGTTCGCCTCGCCGATGAAACCCGTCGCCTTCACCATCGGGCGCAGGGCAGGGGGTAGGGGCCAGCTCGCCCCGAGATCCGCCAGCGCGGCATCGCCATGGAAGAGGACGCCGTCATAGAGGCGTGCCAATCGCTCCTCGGCCTCCTCCTGCCGCCCGGGTTTGCGGGGCCGTTGCAGGATATCGCGGATCGAGGACAGGACCAGCGCCCCGTCCGCCGCCCCGATGGCCGCCTCGAATTCGGCGGCCAGCTTTCGACGACCGAACGGAAAGAGTTCGGTGACGAGGACGTGCGGGTCGAAGCTCGAAAGCGCCTCGCGGATATCCGCAATTCGCGCGGCCAGATACGCGTCGTCGATCACCGTACCATCGGGATCGAACAACGCGGTGAAGGCTTCGTCCGAACGAACGGGTGCAAGTTGCTGTAATCGCGCGATTTTCGGAGCTGCGAGAGGCGCAGGCATTCCCCCGCTCAGAACGACCGCATCGTGCCCCGCCTGCGCGAAGGCATCCGCGAGGCGCGCGGTGCGGGCGAGGTGGCCGGTGCCGAGCAGGTGGGTGACGAGGAAGGCTATGCGCATCGGTCGATCAGCCTGACCGGCTCGCCCTCGACCCGCCATCCCTTCCCGTTGCGATGGAGGACGTAGAGCCGGTTTCGCTTGATCCGAAAAGGCATCTCGCCGTCGAAATGCCAGTCATGCGCGATGGCAAGAAGGACTCGCATGATATTGATATGGCAGACGATCAGCGTATCATCGGTCAACCGCCCCAAGACCGGCTCGACTCGCGCCAGCAACTCGCGCGGGGTCTCGCCACCGGGGGGTCGACCGTCCCAGCCCCATTCCTCGACATGGCGATAGCCGCTGGCCGGGTCGGCGAGCAGGTCGACCCCGCGCTTGCCTTCCCATGCGCCGAGGTTCAGCTCGATCAGCGCGGGATCGGTCGGCACCGGGGCTTGCGCAAGGATTTCAGCGGTTTCACGGGCGCGGCTCAGAGGACTGGACAGGATATCGGCGTCTCGCCATGCGGGGGGCGGGGCGAGGGTCGCGAGACGGGCGCGCTCGTCTTCCGACAACGGAATATCCGTGCGGCCCTGTAACCGCCCCGCCGCATTCCAGTCGGTGCGCCCGTGGCGCAGCAGGGCGATTTTCATATCAATCCTCCGAGAAGCACGCGCAGCCGTTCCGCCGCCGCGTCGATGCCGTGGTTTTGCAGCACGTAGCGCCGCGCCGCCGCGCCCGCATCCCCGGTCGCGACGCGTGCGATTGCCTCACGAAACCGGGCGGGGTCGTCCCGGGGCACGATGGCCGAAGAGGGGCCGATCACGGCGCGGGGACCGGGCCAGTCCTGCGCCACGACCGGCGTACCGGCGGCCTGCGCTTCGAGGTAGACCATGCCATAGGCCTCGTTGACCCCGGGCCAGACGAAGACGTTCGCGCGCTCGTAATGGTGGCGCAGCGCGTCGGGGTCGAGGATGCCGGACAGGATCGCGACCCGCTCGCCGCAGGGCGCGAACATCGCCGCCACTTCGTCCCGATGTTCGCCGCTCCCCACGACGGTCAGGTGCCAGTCATGCCCGTCGAACCCCGCCATCGCCTCGGCCAGCGCGCGATACGACGCCAGCTTGTCCGGCCCCCGCATCATCGCGACGGTGAGCAGGTTCAGCATGGTCGATGCGGGCTTTGGCGCGGTCGCGGGGCCGGGATCGAGAAAGGGTGGAAAATCCGCGATCTGCTGGCCATCCTTCGCATCGCGGTCGAGAGCCATGCGGTCATGCGCGGTCATGGCGAGCAGGAGGTCAGCCCGGTCGATGGCCGCTTCCGCCCGCCGCGCGAAACCGGCCCACGGGCCGTCGAGCCGCTTTCGCGCACGGCTCGCCTCGGCGATGACGTAGGGGATGCCGAAACGGTCGGCGAGAGCGGGGCCGAGCAAGTCGGGCGCCTTGTAGTAGCAGTGATAGGTAAACCATAATGCGGGCGGATCGTCCCGCCACAGCGCCGTCAGCCGCTCGATTTCGCGCGAGGCGTGGTCGAGATGGGCTGCCTGAACCGCCGCATCGCCCTTGCCGTCTCGACTGCGAAGATCGCTTGCGATTTCAGGGGTGTAACCCGCCTTCTTCAGCGCCTCGATCAGCAATCGCGCCATGCGGCGGTCGCCCGACGGGGTCGGGTGGTCGGGCGGCTTCATCGGCGCGTGGAAAGCGATGCGGGTCATGCGGTCGCGGCCTCGATCCGCGCCATTACCTGCGCGATCCCGGCATCCGCTCCGAAATCGGCGACGAGGCGGTCGTAGAGGCGCTCCGCGTATTCGCCGCGCCGCACGGGGTCGGCGAGCAGCGCCGCCATCGCCTCGCCCAGCGCCGCCGCATCGTCGGGCGGGACCAGACGCCCGGACACGCCGTCATCGACGAATTCGGGGATGGCGGAAATGGCGGTGGAGAGGACGGGCAACTTCTGGCTCGCCGCTTCCATCAGCACGTTGGGCAGGCCGTCGCGGTCGCCCGACTCGGTGATGCGGCTGGGCAGGACGAAGAGGTCGGCCCGCCGCATCGCCGCGAAGACCGCATCGCGCGCCTGCGCCCCGCGCCAGTCGATCCGCGTGTCGATACCGAGGGCTTGCGCGCGTTTCTTCAGGTCGTCGCTCAACGGTCCCCCGCCGATATGCACGAAGCGCCAGTCGAGACCGGCGGGCAGGGCGGCGAGGGCGTCGAGGAGGAGGTCGTAGCCCTTCTTCTCCACCAGCCGCCCGACCGACAGGATCGTTGCGGTCGGCCCGGCCTCGCGCCGTTCGGGCGGCGCGGGCAGGCGCGACAGGTCCAGCCCGTGATACACCAGCGACACGCGCCCCGGCGGGCCGAGCGCCGAGAGATGCTCCGCGCCGAACCGCGTGCAGGTCACGCCGAAGGCCGCATCGGTGATCTTTTCGCGCTTCTCCCATTCGGGGCTGGTCCAGATATCCTTCGCATGGGCCGAGAACCCCCACGGCAACCCCCGCATCATCGCCGCATATCGGGCGACGGAGGAGGGCGTGTGCAGGAAATGAGCGTAGAGCATCGCGGTGTCGTCCGACGCCTCGGTCGCCAGAACCGCCGCCTGAGCGAAGCGGCGTATCCTGTTGAGATCGCGCGCCCTCGCCAGATCACCGATCCACACCCGTGCCGCGCGCCAGAACCCGCGCCGCCCCGCCGCCCGGACCAGCGCGCGCAGCACGCGACCCGGCTCGGAGCGGATGTATTCGGGCAGATAGCGGACCGGCGCCACGATCGCCTCGTTCACAGGATGCACCGCCTTGTCGGTGGGGTGGCGCAGCGACCAGATGTCGAACACGACGCCCCGCTCCTGCAATCCCAGCAGTTCCTGCGCGATGAAGGTCTCGGACAGGCGCGGATAGCCCTTCACGACGATACCGATGCGGCCCGCCTTCATCGGGGCATCAGCGCGGCGCGCGTCAGGTCGCTGACCCTGTCCAGCCCGTCCAGCAGTCCGTCGATGCGCGCGGCGGAGGGAAGGGGCTGGGTGTTCAGACCCCGGATCGCGGCGCCCATCGCGGCGGGATCGGGCAGGTCTCCCCCTTCGCTCACCGGGGGCAGCATGCGCACCAGTCCGATGCGCTCGGCGGCGGCGACGCGCAGGTACTGCTCCATGCGCGGCGTGATGCGCGGGGCGAGCGCTGCGGGCTTGTCGAAGCTGAGAATCTCGCAGAACGTGTTGTAACCGCCCATCGCGATCACGCCCCGCGCCTCGGTCATCAGACGTTCGAGCCTCGAATCGAAGTTGCGCGTGCGGATGGTGCGGAACCTGTGCGCCCGGCGCTCGAACTCGGCCCGTCGTTCGGCATTCATGAAGGGTCCGAAGACGATCAGCGCGGGGACGGACAGGTCCATGTCCGCCTCGTAGGCGCGCAGCACCCAGTCGATCAGCGCTTCGCCGTCGCCGCCGCCCCCCGGCGTGATCAGCACCGACCCGCGCGGCATCTGCTCGCTCACGGGCATGTCGGGCCAGTCGCTCGGCGCTTCCCGGCGCAGATAGCCGGTGTAATGCAGCTTGTCCCGCACCTTTTCGGACAGGGGCAGTCCGGCCAGCGGCTCGAAGATGTCCTTCAGGCCGTAGATCCAGAATTCGTCGTAATACCGCTCCATCGCATCGAGCGCACCCTTGCGTATCCATTCCGCCTTCAGCGCGCCCGCCTCGTCCAGCACGTCGCGCAGGCCCAGCACGATGCGCGCGCCCTTCTTGCGCAGGTGTTCGAGCGTGGGGATCATCTCGCCGCGCAGGCCGGTCGGCTCCTTGTCGACGATCAGCAGGTCGGGGGCGAAGGCCTCGGCGGTGGTGAGCAGGATGCGCTCGCGCAACGTCACCGTCTGGGAGATGTCGAGATGCATGGTATCGGAGGCGTAGTCCCCCGTCGGCGTCTTCACCACGCCGGGGATGCGCACGAAATCGACGCCTTGAGGGAAATCGAAACGCCCGACGATGGGAGAGCCGGTCGCGATGAGGATGCTCGCACCCTCGAACCGGGCCGCGAGCGCCGTCGCGATGGTCCGCGCCCGCCGGATATGCCCGAGACCGTAGGTATCGTGGCTGTAGAGCATGATGCGCGGAGCGACCGGGTCGCCCTGTCGGGTATCTTCTGGCAAAGGCATGGCCCCCGGTTCGCGCCCCGTCCGGCGCCTTGTTCAGTTCCCGCCTGTCGAACCGGGACCGGAACGGCCAGACCCTCTCGCGGTGGTACGGACCCCGGTACCGTTTTCCGGCGCTCCTGTCCGCAAAAGATATCGGATGTCGCACCCCTCCCCGCAAGACGGGTCGCGATAAGGTGAGCGTATGCAATGGAAGACGAAGGCGGAGGAACGCGCTATACTGGGCGGCATGCACCAGTTCATCGGTATATTCCGTACGGTCTACGCGTCCGCCTTGCTGATCGTCTGCCTCGCCCTGTTCACGCTTCCGGTGATGGCGCAGCAGGAGGCGGTGACCGGCTCGTCCTACGGTCAGTTGAGCCAGGGCGGCACCAGCCCGGACCCCGGCGATGCCGGGCCGGACCAGTACGCCGTCGCCGCGGAAAACCTGAGCATGCTGTCGGAGACGCAGCTCAGCCTCGAACGCGTCACCCGGCGACTGGTCGAGCTGATCACCCATGCGCCAAAGCTGGGGGGCGAAATTCACGCCCTGCTGTCGAGGCAAAGCCCGACGGGAGAGGCGACGTATTTCCTCGGGATCGTCGGCTGGACGCTGGTCTTCCTGCTGATCGCGTATCTCGTGGAGTGGCAGATCTACGGCAAGCGTATCGTCGGACCGTGGTTCGTCGCGCTCCAGAAGCCCAATCCGCAGGGACTGGTCGAGAAACTGCCGATCCTGTCGCTGCGCGCGGTCATCGGAATCGTGGGCATCATCCTGTCGACCCTGATGACCGCCGCGCTCGTGTTCGTCTATCTCGACCCCACGGGCGATGCGTCGCAGAAGACGGTGATCATCGTGACCGCCGCAGTCGTCGCCTCGCGCCTCACCGCCATCCTGTGGCGCATGGTCCTGTCGCCGTTCCTGTCCAACTACCGCATCCCCTGCATGGCGGATGACGAGGCTAAACGGCTGTTTCGCTGGCTCTGGATCACCATGAGCGTGTCGGTCGGCCTGCTCGCCTTCTGCTACTGGATCGAGGATATCGGCGCGACACGGGAGGTGCACAACACCCTGACCCTGATCGCGACCGTCCTGATGGTCGTCATCAACCTGACGATGGTGCTGGTGAACCGCAACGCCATCACCCGCGCCATCCTCGGCCAGTGCCACGTCGAGACGGTCACGTGGCTGCCCCGCCTTTCCGCGCTGCTCTGGGCGCCGATGGTGATCCTCTACTTCCTCGGCGCGTCCGTGATCCTGACCTATCGCATGCTGTCGGGGACGGTCAGCGGGGCGCCGATGATCGTGGGGGCCTATACCGTCCTGCTCGCGGTGATCGTCGCCTACGGTCTCGTCGCCTTCACCATCGCCCGCGTGTTCCGCAGCCGCAATACCGTCGTGAGCGAGGACCGCCGCGAGGTGATCGAGACCCCTCCCGTCGATCCGCACAAGCCCGATTACATCGAGAACGCCTATATCGAGGGCGATCCGCTGGAGGGGGACGGGGACGAGGAATCCGGTCCGGCCATGATGGACCGCGACGCGACCCGCAAGTCGCTGGAGCCGCCCACGTCCGGGATGCGCGATTTCGAGGCGCTGGCCACGCGCACCGCCTCGATCTTCGCATTCGGGGCGGGGATCTACGCGCTCCTGCACATCTGGGATTTCGATTACCTGCTGGTGGAGGGTGGCGCGCTCGACCCGGTGCAGGACGTGATCGACATCACCCTGATCGGCTACCTGCTCTATCATGCCGTCCGCATCTGGATCGACACGCGCATCCGCGAGGAGGGCGGCGACGAGCCGGAGGCCGGACCGATGGACGGCGAGGGCGGCGAGGGCAACGCGGCATCGCGGCTCGCGACCCTGCTGCCGCTGTTCCGCAACTTCCTCCTCTTCACAATCGCCATGAGCGTCGTGGTGATGATCCTCCTGGAAATGGGCATCAACGTCGCGCCCCTCTTCGCCGGTGCCGGTGTCGTCGGCCTCGCCATCGGCTTCGGCGCGCAGACGCTGATCCGCGATATCCTCTCGGGTGCGTTCTACCTCGTCGACGACGCCTTCCGCAAAGGCGAGTACATCGATATCGGCACCGTGAAGGGCACGGTCGAGCGGATTTCCCTGCGCTCGTTCCAGCTTCGCCACCACCTTGGCGCGTTGCACACCATTCCCTTCGGCGAGGTCACGCACCTGACCAACTACTCGCGCGACTGGGTGATGGTGAAGCTGCCGATCCGCGTCACCTACGACACGGACGTGGAGAAGGTGCGCAAGCTGATCAAGAAGCTGGGCGCCGAGCTGATGGAGCATCCGACCGAAGGCATCAAGTTCCTCCAGCCCTTGAAATCCCAAGGCATCTACAAGATGGAGGATTCGGCGATGATCATCCGGGTCAAGTTCATGACCCGGCCCGGCGACCAGTGGACGACCCGCAAGCTGGTCTATTCGCGCCTGCGCGAACTGTTCGAGGGGAACGGCGTCAAGTTCGCCCACCGGGAGGTCACGGTGCGCCTGTCCGACAAGGACAGGGCCGAGATCCCGCCCGAACAGCGCGAATCGGTCGCCGGGGCGGCCCTCACCGCCGTCGCCGTCTCGGAGGAGGAGATGTTGGGCATGCCCCGCGCGATCGGGGGCGACGACCGCTGACCGGCCTTGTCCGGCCGCGCGGATGATGGCACAGCCGGGACACCCGCAACCCTGCTAGCGAGGACCACCGCGATGCCCATCACTTCCCTCGATCACGTCAACCTGCGCACGACCCGCCTAGACGCGATGGTCGCGTGGTATGCGGATATTCTCGGCCTGCGCAGCGAGACGCGGCCCGATTTCGGATTTCCGGGGGCGTGGATCTACGCGGGCGGGCGGCCGGTGGTGCATCTGATCGGGATCGACGGTCCGGAATCGACCGGGTCGGAGACGGAACTGAAACTGGAGCATTTTGCTTTCGCCGCCACCGGGCTGACGGAGTTCGAGGCACTGCTCAAGGACCGGGGCGAGCGGTATCGCCGCTCGGACAACCGCCTCGTCGGTCTCGTGCAGATGAACGTCTGGGACCCGGACGGCAACCACATCCACGTCGATTTCCCCGCCGGGACGTGACCCCGGCAGGAGTGTCTCAGAGCTTTCCGGCGAGATGCGCGTCGAGATGCGAAATCCGGTCCTGTCCCCAGAACCGCTGCTCGCCGACGATATAGAACGGCGCGCCGAATACCCCGCGCTCCATCGCTTCGGCCGTCATGGTGTCGAACGCGGCGCGGGCGGCGTCCCTATGCGGCTCCAGCGCGGCGCGGTCGATGCCTGTTTCGGACAGGATCGCGTCGAGCGTCGCCTCGTCGGCCACGTCGCGCTCCCCGGCCCAGACCGCCGTCATCACCGCCCGCGTCAGCGCTCCGGCATCGGCCCCGGCCTGTTCGGCGGCGACGATGAGGGCGGAGGCGGGCTTGGGGTCCGTCGGCCAGTGGGCGGGCTGGAACTTCATCGGCATGGCGTTCAGGGCCGACAGGCGCGCGAGTTCCTGCATCCGGTATTCCTTGCGCGACTCGTGGCGCTGGGCCGGGGGCGTGCCGCCCATCTGCGCGAACAGGGTCATGATATCGACGGGCTTGTAGGAAACGCTCGCGCCATGCGCCCGCGCGACCTGTTCCATCCGGTCGCCCGCGAGATAGGCGAAGGGCGACAGGACGGTGAAGTAATAGTCGATATGGGCCATGGGGCTTTCTCCGGGCAGGCGATGGATGATTGCGATAGTTCAACCCCGCGTGAGCGATGCGCGCGGGGGCATGACAGGTGGATCGATTGCCTTAAGTGTTAGGGTTCATGCAATGTTGACAGAGGGTTCGTCATGAAGAAATTCGCTTTCGCCTTTCTCGCCGCCTCATTCGCCACCGGCGCGGCCATGGCGCAATCGGGGGGCGCGGTCGTCTCCACCGGCACGGCGGTCGAGAGCGTGCAGGTCATCGCGCAGGACTACACGTTCGATCTGGACCGGCTCACCGACGCTTCGCTCGCGCCGCTTCCTGCCGATGCGGGCGATTACGAGATCGCGGCGCCGGGCGAGGTCGCCGCACCCGTGTCCTACACGTTCGATCTGGAGTAGGGACGCTGCCCGGGGGCGGTTCCTATCGCCCCCGGATCGCCCGGATGACCGCCGCGACGATGACCGAGAACGCGGTGCAGACGACGATGATCAGGACCGACCCGCCCGCATTGTCCGGCTTGATCCACAGGATTGCCAGAATGCCGACGAGGATGCCGACCGCCGTACTGACGCCGAGCTTTCCGAGACCGCCCATCGCCTAGCCTCCCATGAACTTCAGCAGCCCGTCGCCGTAACGGTTGACGATCTGGCGCAGCTTCACGCGGATCTTCTCGACCGAGAAGCCGTTCTCCCACAGTTCGGGGTCCTGCTCGATATCCTCGCGCCAGATACGCAGCACGTCCTTCGCCTCGGCGATCGTCTTCACGTCGCTCATGTCGGCGGCGAGGACGATGGCGTCCGGCTGGCCCTTCATGCCCGAGGGCGCCCAGGCGAGCAGGAACGGCCCGCGTCCGGGCAGGGTCAGACCGGTCGCCATCGCATCGCCCATCGCGCCGCGCGCCACCTGCACGTCGTAGAAGTCGACGGCCTTGTCGCAGCTGCCCTCCTGCGCGCGGGTGGTGTTCAGTTCGTCGAGCAGGCGCGGCTTGCGACGGTCGTCGACGGGCCAGACGGTGACCATCTGTGCGCTCTGCGGCGCGGCGATGTCGGCGGAGGCGGTGAGGGCGCTGAAGAACGCCTCGCAGATCGCCAGATACGTGCCCCGGTCCTCGCTGGTCGCCTGCGTCGGGAAGACGATCATCCCGTAGGCCGCGAAGCTGCCCGGCGGAAAGTCCGACCGCCCGAGGAACAGGCGCGAAGCCTGCACGCGGCCCGGTGCCGGGGCAATGCTTTCGGCAATGCTCGCCGTGACGGGCGCTGGAGGCTTCGGAACCGGGGCGGCCACGGCGGGAACGGCCATTTCGATCATGGCAGCGGGAGGGGGAGGAGGAGGAGGCACGGGAACCGGAGCGGGCGGCGGAAGAACGACGGTCTCGATGGAGGTCGTCACGACGGCCATGTTCTCGTCGGCCATCTGCCGGTCCCGTTCCGCCTGCTCTTCGATCCGCTGCGCCTCCAGTCGCGCGACCTGCGCGCCGATCCCGCCATCCTCGAAATAGCCGCCTTCCCGCACGATCCGGTCCCTGCGCAGCCCCACGGTGCCGCAGGCCCTCGTGCTCCCGCCCGTCAGTTTGCAGCCGAGGCGCACCGCGTCGAGCACCCTGCGATCGTCCACCTCGAACGGCAGGTTCAGCCCGATTCGCCCCGAGGGCAGCGACGGGTCGACACGGTTCCAGTCCAGCGCGCCGTTCCCGATCACGTCGTCGCCGTCGACCAGCCGGTCGCCGAGCGCGCGATAGAGGCTCTGGGGCGACATCGACAGGATGGCGCCGTCCCCGCCCGTGACGACCACCTGCTGGGCGCTCGCCCCCGTCGCGACCGCCATGCAGCCAATGAGAACCGGTACCAGCTTGCGCATATTCGTTTTCCTTCGACGGTAATTATCGCCGCAGATTATCATCTTACGGGCAACGGCAAAAGCGCCATCGTAGCCGTCTTCGCATTGGCCTTCGCCGCGCCGCGCGCTAAAAAGCAGTTATATGCCCTCAGAAAGCCTCACACCATGCGCGGTATAAGACAGCGTCAGCACACCGGCGGCGATGCGGAATGGCGCGTCATCAAGGATGTCGTGCCCTATCTCTGGCCCGAGGGCGAGACGGATGCGCGCGTGCGCGTGGTCGTGGCGATGGGATTCCTCATCCTCGCCAAGGTCGCCACCGTCGTCACGCCGTTCTTCTTCAAGTACGCGGTCGATTCGCTGACGGAGGAGGGCGGCATCGAGGCGAGCTGGCGCACCGCCTTCGTCGTCACCCCGGTCGCGCTCGTCCTCGCCTACTGCACTGCGCGGGTGGCGACCGTCCTCTTCGCCCAGTTGCGCGATGCGGTGTTCAGCCGGGTGGGCCAGCGCGCGCTGCGCCGCCTCGCCATCCGAACCTTCGGCCATATCCACCGGTTATCGCTGCGCTTTCATCTGGAGCGCAAGACCGGCGCGATGAGCCGGATCATCGAGCGCGGGGTC
>Ga0209831_1002289_pt1 | contig 16805 bp, 6 predicted proteins | sample Maine_Asex4_meta_FD_187451 | JGI IMG/M metagenome (GOLD analysis project Ga0209831, IMG submission 187451) | Marine algal microbial communities from Maine, USA - Maine_Asex4_metaG (SPAdes) (version 2) | ecosystem: Host-associated > Algae > Red algae > Unclassified | place: Maine, USA | collected...
CCCCACATGTGGGGTGTGAGTCGATCTACCCCCCCCCTCCAGCCCCGTCAGCCCCAAATTCCACAGGGTTCTGGACGATCGCGAGGGCCAGGCGCGACCGTGAGCCGGGGCGACTGAAAACGAGCAATGCCGGCTGCTCAGAGCAGCCGGCATTGCCGAAGGTTTACTTCAGAATCGCCCTCCGACCCTCACCTTCAAGTTGAGGGTTCGTATGAATCGGGGGCGAGTTGAGGGTTTACAGGTCAAGTCCATCGCGTCGACGGCGACCTGCCACGATGAGCACCGAACCGGCCATGACGAGGCCGAGTGCGACAATCGCAAGGTCACTACTGTCTCGACCAGTTACCGCAATCGGCGTCACCGGAATCGGCGTCGGTGTCACGGTCGCAACGACCACGACCGGGCGTGGTGTTGCGGTTACCGGAACAGGCGTCGGGTCCGGGACAACGGTGGCGTTGACGACGTCACGGCCGAGGTAGTAGGACGGGTCCTCGTCCGTGACATTCGGGAGACCCAGCGGCTCGCCATTCTCGTCAACCGGACGAGCAGTCACCGTTCCAATGTTGGCGTACTGGCCCAGGCGAGCGGAAGCCGATGCGGAACAGGTCATCACTGCGCCAACAGCCAGCGTGGACGCTGGGCAGGTGATGGTGCCTTCCCGATCGTCAACCACGACAATCTGGTCGAGCGCAGTATCACCGGTGTTGGTGAGCACATAGGTCCAGGTGACGATGCCGGAAGTGCTCAGCGTTGGGCCGGGCGCCTCATCGGCATCCTGACCAGCCGTTGCCTTCTCGATATCGATACCGGGCGAAGCCGGAGCTTCGATCACACCAAGGTCGAGCGTGAGGTTTGCACCACCAGCACCGATGGTAAAGGTGTCCGTCTGACCGGTGGTTGCGTTGACATCGCTGTCTGCAGCGTCATCATCACCAGCATTCTGGGCCGTGAGCACGAACCCGTCGGGCAACTGCGCAACAATCACGTAGGTCAGTGAAGGATCAACACCCTCGATGAGGTAGGCGCCATCTGCGTCAGTGGTGTCGGTTCCGAGGGCGTTGCCGGTTGGCTGGCCATCGGCACCCGCTTCGAAGAGCGTGAGGACGATACCGGCAACACCGGTCTCGCCTTCGTCCTGAATGCCGTTGTTGTTGGCGTCAACGAAAGCGAAATCGCCAACCGAGGCCGTCGCAGGCTGGTAACCGAAATCCTGATCGAAGTTGTCTTCGCCTTCGCCGAGTGTGCCCGACGACGTGGAGTCCAGCGTGCCATCCGGATCGGACACCTGCACGATGCCGTCAGGCAGCGTGCTCTGGTCAACCACGATGATGTAGTCACCGGCGGGAAGCGCACCAAAGATGTAGAAGCCTTCGGCGTTGGTGACCGCTTCGTCGACCAGCACGCCTTCGCTGTCCGTGAGCCGGACAGTCACATCGGCGATTCCAACCTCATCTGCATCGACAACGCCGTCAGCGTCGAGGTCCAGCCAAATCGTGTCACCAATGCTGCCAACCGGCGGCAGGTTGTAACCGAAGTCCTGGGTGCGGTTGTTCACACCGGCGCCGAGGGTCAGAGCCGAACTGTTGCCGGTATCCACACCATCAGCGTCGAAGGTACGGAGTGCCTCGCTTGGAATGCCGCCCTGCGCCTTGTCGACCTGAACGGTGTAGTCGCCGGCTGGCAGGTTGGAGAAGAGGTAGTTGCCATCGGTGTTTGTGGTGGTTTCAGCGACCACGTCGCCGGAGCCGTCGATGAGCTGCAGTGTGACATCGCTGTAGCCGGTTTCGCTGGCCTGCTGTGATCCATCGCCATTGGCGTCGAACCAGACCAGGTCACCAATGGAGCCGACGACGGGAGTATCGACACCTTCGTAATGTGAAGGGTCGGTATCTCCAACCGGCTCGTCGAGAGGGCCAGAGCCGTCAACGGAGCCAATGTTGGCGTAGTCACCTGCTGTTGCCGTGCCTCGGGCGATGCAGGAAGCCTGGTCGCCTGCGGCCAGCGAAGCAATTGTGTTGGTGGTGCCGGCTCCGCAGGCGATGTCCGCATCGTCAACCAGGTTGTCGGTGACCACAATGTCTGTCACCGCGACCGGACCGTCATTGGTGACGGTATAGGTCCAGGTAACGATGCTGCCCACCTGAACCGTCACCGCTTCAGCGGGAGTGTCAGCATCACTGTCGTTGGTCTGCTTCTCAAGCAGCAGAGAAGGTGCCGGGACATAGCCGAAGTCCTGGGTGAGATCCTCTTCGGCGACACCGATGGTGCTGGTGGATTCGTCATCCAGCGGCGACGTGGCGTCGAAGGTCTGGGAGAGTCCATCCGGGAGAGTGGTGTCATCCACGGTCACCGTGTATGTGCCGGCGGCCAGGTTCTCAAAGAGGTAGAGGCCGTCGCTGTTGGTGACGTCTTCGATTGTGGCGCCGCTTGCATTGGAGAGCGTCACGGTGACACCTTCGATGCCAGTTTCGTCATTATCGAGAACGCCATTGGCATTGAGGTCAAGCCAGACGGTGTCGCCAATGGTGCCGGTGGGGTCAACAACGCCGGTGTAGTTTGACGGGTCATTGTCGGAGACAGGATCGCCTGGAATGGGGTTGCCGTCCGGATCGATTGGGTCCCCGGTAACTGCGCCGGTATTGGTGTAGGGCCCAGCATCCGCTGTGCCGGTTGCGGTACAGGTGGCGACATCGCCGGGCGCCATGGCGCCGACCAGATTCGTACCAGCGCCGCAGTCGACGGCCACGGAAGGGTCGTCGTCGGTGACGGTGACCGCACCAAGATCAACGTTTCCGGTGTTGGTCACGGTGTACGTCCACGTGATTGCGCCGCCGACAGTGATGTCTTCGCCTGGCGCAGCGTCTGAGTCAACGCCGTTCGTGTCCTTCTCGATGTCAATTGCCGGGCCGGCCGCAAAGTAATTGGATGGATCGGTGACCTCAGGGACCGGGTTGCCAGCCTCGTCGGTGGCAACGGCTGTGGCGGTGTTGGTGTACTGACCTGCAACAGCGACGCCGCTGGCGGTGCAGGTTGCCGAAGCGCCTGTTGCAAGAGTTGCGACCACGTTGGTGCCACCCTCACAGGAAATGTCACCAGCGGCGACGAGATCGTCGGTCACCGTGACATCGGTGAGCGGCACGTTTCCGGCATTGGTCACGACGTAGGTCCAAGTAACCGGATCGCCAACATCGACAATCGGCCCGGGAGCTGCGTCGGCGTCCACGCCGTTGGTTGCCTTCTCAATGAGAAGGCCGGGCTCTCCACCGAAGTAGTGCGAGAGGTCGTTATCGGTGACGGCGGCCAGTGGGACGCCAGTCGGGTCAGCGAGCGGAACGCCAGCCGGATCGGCCGGAGTTCCGGTGGTGACGGCGTCATTCTCGTACTGGCCAGCGTCAGCGAGGCCGGTACCGGTGCACGTTGCGGTGTCGGTGGGAGCGAGCGCCGGGATGGCGCCGCCACAGTCAACAGTCACCCCCTGGTCGTCAACAACAGTGACGTTGATGAGGGTGGTGTTACCCGTGTTCGTGACCACGTAGGTCCAGGTGACAGCGTCACCGACGCCAAGCTGCGGTCCGGGAGCGGCGTCCGCCTGTTCGCCGTTGGTGTCCTTTTCAATGTCGATCTGAGGATCAGCACCGAAGTAGTGGGAATCGTCGGCGTCGGTCTGAACGATTCCAGCCGGATCAACACCTTCAACCGTTGCGGTGTTCTGGTACTGGCCCGCAATGGCCGTGCCATTTGCGAAGCAGTTCACCACATCACCGGGTGCCATCGACGGGATGACCGCGCCAACCGCACCGTTCTCGGTGCAGCTGATGGTCACGGTGGGATCGCTGTCGGTCACGGTCACGTTGGTGAGGGCCTGGTTGCCGCCATTGGTGACAACGTAGGTCCAGGTGACCTGGCCGTCGGTAAGAATTGCCGGTCCGGGAGCCGCATCGGCATCCACGCCGTTGGTGGCCTTCTCAATGTCAATCTGCGGATCGCCTCCGGTGTAGTTGGAGGGATCGGAGTCATCGACTGGGTCGAGACCCGGGATCGGCGTACCAGCTGGATCAGAAGGCGTACCGGTAACCGAGCCAAGGTTGGAGTAGCCGCCAGCTACAGCAACGCCGGTTGCGGTGCAGGTGAAGGTTGCATCAGGTGCGATCGGTCCCGCAACAACATTGGTGCCGTTGCCACAGTCAACCGTGACCGAAGCGTCGTCATCGCTGACGGTGACGTTGACAAGAGCGACGTCACCGGTGTTGATGACCACATATTCCCAGGTGACTGTGTCGTCAACCGGAATTGTCGGACCGGGTGCAGCGTCTGCGTCGACGTTGTTGGTGGACTTCTCGATAGCAACAGCGGGAGCGGCCGAAGCGATGTAGTGCGACGGGTCAGTGTCGGTGAGTGGAGCGCCGACCGGGGCACCCGTGCTGTCAAGAGGTTGGCCAACTGCGGTTGCGACGTTGGCGTACTGGCCGAGGCCAGCGACACCGGTTGCACTACAGGTGACTGTTGCGCCCACGGCGAGGGTGGCGATCACATTCGTGCCTGTGCCACAGTCGACAACAACCGCTGGGTCATCGTCAGTGACCGTCACCGTCGCGAGCGTTGCAGCGCCGGTGTTGGCCACGGTGTAGGTCCAGGTGACCACGTCACCGATTTGCAGCACCGGACCGGTGATGACGTCGGCATCTTCGCCGTTGGTTGCCTTCTCAAGGTTGAGACCGGGGACCACGCCAACGTGATTGGAGGGGTCGGTATCCGTGGGCGGTGCCAGTCCCGGTATGGGGTTTCCAGCGGCGTCAGCAGGCGTGCCGATAACGTCGGCGACGTTCACGTAGGGGCCCGGAGCGACGACGCCGCTGGCCACACAGGTGAAGCTTTCACCCGGGCCGACCGGTCCGGCGACAGCATTGGAGCCGCCGCCGCAGCTGATTGCGGAGGCGGCGACGATGTCGTCGGCAACCGTGACGTTGGTAAGCGCAACCGTACCGGTGTTGGTCACCACATACGTCCAAGTCACCGCTTCACCAGCCACGAGTTCGGGACCGGGGGCCGCATCGGCGTCGAGGCCGTTGGTGGCCTTTTCAATGTCGATGGTTGCTTCAGCGCTACCGGTGTAGTTCGACGGGTCGGTGTCATCGACCTGCGGAGCGCCCGGGATTGCAGTGAAACCGGCATCGGCGGGATCAGCAACAACATCGGAGACGTTGCTGTACTGGCCGAACGCAGCAACACCGGTTGCGGTACACGTTGCTGAGTCGCCAACGGCGAGCTGAGCGATGACGTTGTTGCCGGTGCCGCAGTCCACGGTCACGGTGGGGTCGTCGTCAGTGACGGTTGCGTTCACCAGGTTGGTGGATCCGTCGTTCGTGACCACGTAGGTCCACGTGACTGTTTCGCCGATCGCGATGGTCTCACCAGGAGCGGTGTCGGAGTCGACGCCGTTGGTTGCCTTCTCGATATCGATCGAGGGGGCAAGACCGATGTAGTTTGACGGGTCTGCGTCAGAGACGTTGGCGGTCGGGATGAGCACGCCAGACGGCGTGACAGGCGTGCCGACCACGGTGGAGTTGTTGGTGTACTGACCAGCAACAGCGATGCCGGAGCCGGAGCAGGTGAAGGTGCCACCCGGAGCGAGTGGACCATCAACAATGTTGGAACCGCCGCCGCAGTCAACAGCAACACCCTGATCGTCAGCGACGGTGACGTTTGCCAGAGGAGCGTCGCCGGTGTTGGTGACCACGTAGGTCCAGTTTACGGCACCGCCAACGGCGATCTCCGGGCCAGTGGCCGTGTCGGCATCTTCGCCGTTGGTTGCCTTCTCGATATCGATCGCAGGCGGGCCGGCGAGGACGGTGTCGGTTCGGGTTGCCACGGCATCAAGCTCGACCGAGGTGTCAAGCAACGAACCGAGCGGGCAGGAAGAAACGTTCGGAACCACGGCGACGCCGTCGTCCACGATGCGGATCTCTTCGACGTAAGGGAAGCTGAAGCCCGGAAGCGTGTCGAGGTCGATGGCGATGAGGGTGTCGTCAGCGGCACCGATCGTGTCAGGGTTGCGCTGGTAGTCGACGATGTCGATGACGTAGGGAGCCCCGCCCTGGCTTCCACCGGGTCCGTACAATTCGATGGTCATGCCGGATGTCTCAGCATCTTCGAAGATGAAGATCTCGTTGCCGTCGAGGTTGCCGAACGGATCGGTGGGATCATCCTCGAGTACGCCAGTTGTCTGCACGCCGTCCGCAACAATTACTGCAAGGTCGGTGCCGCCTGGTGCTGCAAACGTGCCATCGATGTCGAGGCGAAGGGTGACCTCACCACCGGTCTGCGCGTCGTAGTTTGAGTTGTCATCAGAGTTGCCTGTGGAGTTGCCGACGAAGCCATAGTCGTCAATGGCTGACAGACCAACGTTCACATCGGCCGTTGTCGTGTCCGGATCGCCGCCCTGGCGTTCCCCGTCCGCGCCGAGCGCGAAGTTCACGACCTCAGACGGCTCATCGCCAATGAAGTACAGGACACCGGTACCCGACGTGACAGCAATGTTCACCGTCTCGTTGGTGGGATCCGACTGCGCCTGACCTGCACACTGAGCAGGCGGGGGGGTAACAAACCCCTGAGTGTCAGAGCCGGCGTTGTACAGGTACACGCCTGGCGTGTCATCGACAGAACCGACCGACGTGGCGGACGCCTGTGGCGACAGCACGGTAATCAGACTGACTGCAATCAACAGGACTGCAGTGACAGCGGCGAGCAGTGGCATCCACTGTCGCTCAGCGCGCCTCACCCAAATAGCAGTAGAGCTCATGTTGTTCCTTCACCTCGGCATTGCAACGCAAAAGAGACACCCGGGCAGGTGCCGCCAAAATATACGTCTCGTCTTACAGACCAGTCTATGCAAGCACCTGAGGTGCCATAGCGCAAGGGTAGTTGCCCCACCGACATAAATGGTTGTTCCCTGGCGGCAAGGGACGGAAATCGGTCGAGAACACCGTACGCGCGAGCACGCAATGTCGTTTTGGCGTCAAATGGCCGAAAGAGACGCGCAAGACGCGTGCATTTTTCCACCGTGCGTGACCGTCATCTCGCAGGTCGAGGACCGAATCACTTGGCGAAAAATCCTTACACCGGGGACCACCGAACGCTCTCCAAAACCACAAACCGTGCGGGGTCACAGTGGCCCCGCACGGTTCTGTGCGTATCAGAGTTGCACCCGAGGGTGCTGGAGTATCAGGGTTTCATCCCTGACGTTCTGGCCTTCTCAGGCCTGAGTGTCGATGGGCTCAAGGCCCGTGCGACGGCGTCGACCAGCGACCACGAACAGGGCGCCTGCCAGCAGCATCGATGTTGCCACGAGGGCCATCGACGAACTGGAGCTGCCTGTCACAGCCAGCGGCACAGCCGGGACCGGGGTTGGTGTTGGGGGAACCGGCGTTGCCGTCGGGACCGGCACCGCAGTGGCCGTCGGCAGGGTGGTTGGAAGAACCTCGGTGCCTTCGTACTCGGAGTCGTCCGTGGCAACTGGAGGCGACACTGTCGATCCGTCCGGGTTCGGGGTATCCGGCGTACCGGTCGCCGTTGCGGTGTTCTCGTAGAGACCACGGACGGCGATGCCATTCTTGATGCAGGTCTCGGATTCACCAACTGCCAGCGCTGCGATCTCACAGATTGGACCCTCAATGTCATCCACGACCGGAACACTGGTGAGGCCAACGTTTCCGGTGTTGGTGACCACGTAGGTCCAGGTGACCGGGTCGCCGACCGTGAAGGTGGCGGCGCTGGTTGTCTTTACAACCTCGATGGCTGCCACGAGAGGAAGGACGCCGGAGTCGATGGTGCGCTCTTCGGCTCCGCGGTCATCCCTGAGGTCAATGATGCCGGTGAAACCGTTTTCGACGGCCGGATCGGAGTCCGCTTCATCGGGACCGCCATCCCGCTCGGTGAAGGTGTAGACGTCCTCGATGTCGAACTCCACGATGTACGGGATGGACGAATCGAGGTTCTCGAACAGGTAGAGGCCGTTCTCGTCGGTGACGCGGGTGTCCAGGATTTCGTTCGGCGTACCGTCTTCGTTCACGCTCCAGAGATTGACGGTTACGCCGTCGATTCCTGGTTCGCCGTCGTCCTGGACGCTGTTGCTGTTCTCGTCGAACCAGACCAGGTCGCCGAGGCTGACCGGGGCTGGGGCGACACCAGCATCGAGTGAGAGGTCATTCTGACCCGGGGCAAGTGTGAGAATTGGGGTCAGGCCGGTGAGGGCGTTGATATCGCTGTCCACATTGTCGTCGTCGCCTGCATCACCAATGGTGACTACGGCGCCGCGAGGCGCGATGACCTGTACTCGGTACTGCTCGTTCGGATCAAGATTTGCGAACGTGTAGAAGCCGTCAGCGCCGGTGGTGGTCGTGCCCGCAAGAGTGTCAACACCGTCAACCACCTGGAAGAGGTTGACGGTCACGTCGGCGATGCCGGGCTCATCGTCACCCTGGATGCCGTCGCTGTTCTCGTCGAACCAGACAAAGTCGCCAAGGGCGGCTGGCGGAACCAGTCCAGCGTCGAGCGTGAGATTCTCGTCACCCGGACCTGGGGTCACGGCCGGCAGCAAGCCGGTTGAGGCGAGATCACTGTCAACAGCGTCATCGTCGCCCTGATCCATGTCCGTCACGGTGTAGCCGGGCGGCAGGTCGCTGACCTGGACGACGTAGCCGACGTTCGGGGTGAGATCACTGAAGAGGTACAGACCATCGTCACCCGTTGTCTGGCTGTCGAGCACAGTGTCCGGGGAGCCGTCTTCGTTGGCACTCCAGAGGGTGACGGTGACGCCGGCAACGCCAACTTCGCCATCGTCCTGGATGCCGTTGCCGTTGCTGTCTTCGAAAATGAAGTCACCGAGCGTTGCCAGCGGGAGGCCGGTGTAAGCAGACACATCTTCATCCTCAACCGGGGGGCCGAAGGGCTCGCCGGTGGTCGGATCGATCGGCTGACCGGTTGCGTTTGCTGTGTTGGTGTAGGCACCCGCAGTTGCGACTCCCTCGAGAGAGCAGGTCTCAGATGCGCCAACTGCCAGCGAATCAATGGTGCATACCGCACCTTCCACGGAGTCAACAACCTCGACGTTGGCGAGGTCGACGTTTCCGGTGTTCGTGGTCACGTAGGTCCACGTGACAGCCTCGCCAACGACGATTTCTTCGCCGGGGCCACTGTCGGCCTGGTCGCCGTTGGTGTCCTTTTCGACATCAACCGACGGGTTCGGGACAATGACACCAGCGTCGAGTGTGAGGTTCTCTTCGCTCGGGCCAACGAGAACGCCGGCGATGATGCCGTCAGCGTTGGCGTCGGAGTCAGCAGCATCGTCACCTGCATCAGCAGTGGTGAAGACGTGACCAGCGGGCAGTTCAACCTGCACGGCGTAGGAAAGGTTCGGTGCGAGGCCGTCGAAGAGGTAGGCACCATCGGCACCGGTCGTCTGGGTTTCACCAGCGATCGGAGCGATTGGGGTGCCATCAGCGTCTGCGGACCAGAGGGTTACAACGGCGCCGGCGAATCCGGTTTCGCCAGCCTGCAGGCCATCTTCATCAGCATCGATGAAGATGAAGTCACCAATGGTGGCGAGACCAAGGCCCACGTAGGCGGACGGGTCGTCGTCAGTGACAGGGTCGCCGAAGGGTTGGCCCGTGGCGGGATCGACCGGCTGGCCGACCACATCGGCGGTATTGCTGTAGGGAGTTGCACCGGCAACGCCGGTCTTGGTGCAGGTTCCACTTGCGCCCACTGCAAGGGCGTCGATCACACAGATCTCACCCTCAACGGTGTCGGTGATGACGACGTTTGCCAGCGGCACATTTCCGGTGTTGGTGGCGACGTAGGTCCAGGTAACTGGCTGGCCTTCGACTATTTCCGGACCAGCGCCGGTGTCGGCCTGATCGCCATTCGTGTCTTTCTCCACGTCAACGGACGGATTCGGTGCAATCACACCGGCGTCAAGTGACAGGTTGGTTTCGCCCGGGGCGAGGGACACGCCGGCGATGATGCCGTCAGCGTTGGCGTCGGAGTCAGCAGCATCGTCACCTGCATCAGCAGTGGTGAAGACGAAGCCAGCCGGGACCTGCACCTGCACTGCGTAGGACTGGTTGGGCGGAAGGTCTGCGAAGAGGTAGCCGCCGTCAGCGCCAGTGGTCTGCGTGGGTACGCCTGCAACGGGGGCGACTGGAGCGCCTGAGGCGTCAGCGGACCACAGGGTCACGACTGCGCCAGCAAGACCAGCTTCTCCAGCCTGAAGGCCATCTTCGTCAGCGTCGACGAAGATGAAGTCACCGAGGGATGCCAGCTGCGGCACGCCGGTGTAGGCGGAGCGGTCCGTGTCGTCCACTGGGGTGCCGGACGGGTCCGTACCCGTGGCCGTCACCGTGTTCTCATAGGCACCTTCAACCGCAACACCGGTTCCGGTGCAGGTCTCAGATGCGCCAACCGCAAGCGTGGGAATGGGATTACCGGACGGGCACGTGATGGCCACAGCCTGGTCATCGACCAGCTCCACACCAGTGAGGTCAACATTGCCGGTGTTGGCAACAACGTAGGTCCACGTGACAGCGCTACCAACTTCGAGTTCTGCACCGGGTCCGGTATCGGCCTGGTCGCCGTTGGTGTCCTTCTCAACATCGAGGCTTGGCGCCGCCAGGATCACGCCGGTGTAGGCGGAGCGGTCCGTGTCGTCCACTGGGGTGCCGGACGGGTCCGTACCCGTGGCCGTCACCGTGTTCTCATAGGCACCTTCAACCGCAACACCGGTTCCGGTGCAGGTCTCAGATGCGCCAACCGCAAGCGTGGGAATGGGATTACCGGACGGGCATGTGATGGCCACAGCCTGGTCATCGACCAGCTCCACACCAGTGAGGTCAACATTGCCGGTGTTGGCAACAACGTAGGTCCACGTGACAGCGCTACCAACTTCGAGTTCTGTACCGGGTCCGGTATCGGCCTGGTCGCCGTTGGTGTCCTTCTCAACATCGAGGCCGGGTGCATCGGTGATCACACCGGTGTATGCGGACCGATCGGTGTCACTGATGGGTTCGCCAACCGGCGCACCCAGTGCGTCCAGCGGCTGGCCGGTTGCCGTGGCGTTGTTGACGTATTCGCCGGCAACAGCAACGCCGGTCCCGGTACAGGTGACCGTCGCACCTACTCCAAGGAGAGCAATGGTTGCGGTGCCCTCTCCACAGTCAATGGCCACTGCCTGATCGTCCACGACGGTGACTTCGGCAAGATCCTGTGTGCCTTCGTTGGTGACGACGTATGTCCAGGTGACAGAGTCACCCACAGCGATTTCCTGACCGGGCCCGGTGTCAGCCTGGTCGCCGTTCGTGTCCTTCTCGATGTCGATGAGCGGAAATGCGGTGACTGCGGTGTCGGTACGGGTGGCAACAGCGTCGACCTCAAGAGAGGTGTCGCCAGCGCCGCCGTCTGGGCAGTTGATGAAGCCCGGCGTGGGTGCAACCACACCATCGTCGGTGATGCGGAAGAAGCTGACGAATGGGAAGGTGAAGCCCGGAAGGGAGTCGAGGTCGATTGCCACGAGGGTGTCATCGGCACCGGTCGAAGTATCAGGGTTGCGCTGGTAGTCGACAACGTCGAGGGAGTACGCCGGACCAGCAAGTCCTTCGGGGCCGTAAAGCTCGACCGTGTAGCCGGACAACTCTGCGTCTTCGAAAATGAAGATCTCGGCTCCGTCAAGGTTGCCGAACGGATCAGCGGGGTCGGTGCCAAGCACACCAACCGACGCCACACCATCGGGCACGATGAATGCCGGCTGACCATCAATGGTGAGTTGAAGGAGAACCGAGCCGCCGGTCTCAGCGTCGAAGTTCGCATCGTCATCGCCACCGTTGGCGACGGTGCCGTAGTCGTTGATGGAGCCGAGGCCGGTGGTCACGTCTGCGACCGTTGCATCGGGCACGCCACCGGCGCGCTCACCGGACGAGCCATCGCCCAGCGTGAACTCCAGCACCTCTGATGCGTCATCGCCCAGCAGATACAGGACCGCCGGGTCGGCGGTGACCGCCGTATTGATGGTTACGTTGGTGGGGTCCTGGCCGGGCTCACCGGTGCAGTCGAGCGGCGGCGGAGTGACGAAGCCCTGGCCGCTGTCGAGACCCGCTGTGTAGAGGAAGACGCCGGCAGTGTCATCTGCCTGGCCGGTGGACGTGGCTTGAGCGGAAGCGAACGTCGGCGTTGAAGTCAAGAGAACGGCAGCGACAAGGGCCGTTGCGACGACTGCGGCAAGAAGTACGAAGAGACTTCTGGCTCGTCGACCGAGAACGTTGAGGTGCATGGAAACTCCGGGAGTTGATGACGCACCAGTGCACATGGATGTATGTGAACCGGACACGTCGTGACGAACACAAGGGCCGGGTTCGCCTAGCTCCCCGCAGACCAGGCGACCAATTGCAGCCTGCGGATCAAAACTTCCCTGTTGAGTGAATTTCAAGACAACCACTCAGCAGAGCCATTTGCAATACCATCCCTCGAAATTGGGGGGAATCACCCATGACTCGCAGACCACGCTGAGCGTCGACCAATTCAGCTACGGGCAGCGTCAATACAGGGTTGACCCTCAACCTGAAGTTGAGGCGCGTCCCGAGTCTGGTCGATACCGCACCACATCCTGGTGAAGCGGAACCAGATCATTGGTCGGTTGCGCGCCCTGCGCGCGAAGCTCGGCGATCTGTTGATGCAAATGGACGATTTCTGTTTCCATGAGCAGAACGCGCTTCACGCCGGCCAGATTCAGGCCCTGGGTGGTGAGTTCCTGGATCCGATGTATCTGGTCGATGTCGGCCTGGCTGTACCGGCGACTCATGCCACCCGTACGAGCGGGCGAAACCAGGCCCCTTCGCTCATAGACGCGAAGTGTCTGGGGGTGCACACCGCTGAGTTCGGCCGCCACCGAAATGATAAAGACTGCCCGGTGCCGGCCCTCCAGGTCCATCTCCTGGGGTGACCCGGACCGAGATGCCCCAGCATGCGACTCCTTCGCTGCGCCGTGGTCAGCACCCTGGTTCATGACGCTGACCACTCACGCCGCGGCGCGTCGTCGGCAATCTCAAGATAGGCATCAAGTGCCTCACGCTGGGCGCCTGAGAGGTTCTCTGGGACGTGGACCACGACAGTGATCAAGAGATCACCGGTGCCTTTGGAGGTGACAATGCCCTTCTCCTTCACCCGGAAGGTGCGACCCGACTGAGTACCTGGGGGAATCCGCAGCGTCACTGTGGAACCATCAAAGGTGGGTACGGTCACATCTGCGCCAAGCGCAGCCTCTCCAAACGTGATGGGAGCCTCAAGCGTGAGGTTTCGGCCCGACCGATCGAAGAGATCATGTGATCCAACACCGATGGTGACGAGCAGATCTCCCGGCTTCGCTCCCCCGCTTCCAGGGCCTCCCTTGCCGCGCAGCCGAACCTTCTGACCGGATTCAATCCCTGCCGGGATCTTGACGCGCACTTCGCGTCGATCAGCGCCGATACGCAGCGTTGTTGTCAAACCCGAAACAGCTTCAGCAAACTCGATGTCGAGTCGAGCTTCAAGGTTGGCTCCGGGACGAGCCGGGTTCGGGCGTCGGCCGCCCTGAGCTCCAGCCCCGAACAGACCGCCCAGCAGGTCACCAATGTTGCCCATGCCCTCGAAGTCCCAGTCGCCGGGACCGGGACCGGAACCGCTCGGACCGGGTCGACCCGCCCCGCCGCCGAAGGTGCCACCCATTGGGCCCATTCGGCGAACCTGGTCGTACTCCTTGCGGCGCGATTCATCACCAACAACGTCGTAGGCAGCCGAAATCTCCTTGAAGCGCTCCTCAGCTGCTTCGTTGCCCGGGTTTGCATCGGGGTGATTCGCGCGAGCGAGCTTCCGATACGCCGACGAGATTTCCTTCGTTGTCGCAGAACTGGAGACGCCGAGCACCTTGTAGTAGTCCACTTCGAACCACTCGCGTTTGACGTCACTCACAGCTGTCGCCCTTCACCGGTGCGCAAGAGCACGTCAGCCGCGCACCTTCACCATGGCCGGGCGGAGCACCCGCCCATTCCAGGCATAGCCCGCTCTGAGCACTTCGGCGAGGACCGGTCCTGCCTCGGGATCGGCCCCATCGGCAGCCGGTTCGTGCATCACTGCGTCGTGAAAGTCCGGGGAAAAGGTCTCGCCTGCCACGCCGATGCGAGTCAAACCGTCGCGTGTCAACACCTCATTGAGCGCATCAAAGATGGGACGTACCGGTGACTCTGCATCATGGGTGAGAGCTGCATCGCAGCTGTCCAGCACGGGCAACAGTTTCTCGACGATGCCAGCAGCAGCCTGCTCACGCTGCTGCGTGGCCTGTTCGGCGGTGCGTCGTCGATGATTCGCGAACTCGGCCTTCAGGCGCTGCAAGGCGTCCAAATAGCCGTCCCGTTCGGAGGTGACAGTGGCGAGCATCGCGGCGACGCCGCCCGCGGGTACCTCCCCCGCAACCGGAGCTGTCTCGGCCGCAGCGTCATCGAACTGCAGGTTCTCAACACCTTGAAAGAGCGCCGCTTCATCAGCCTCGCCGGGTTCGACCGGATCGTGTCCGGCCGCATCAGCGTTGGACATCAGACTTCGTCCTCGACGATTTCTGCATCGACAATGTCGTCGTCTTCTGCGGAGGCATCGCCATCACCAGCCGCATCAGCGGCCACATTCTCGGCGCTGGCCTGCTCGTACAGACGCTGACTGAACTGCTGCGTGGTGGTCATGAGCGCCTCGGTGGCGTTCTTGATCTCTTCATTGTCCGTACCGTCGAGCGCCGTGCGCAAGGTCGTCAGCTTGGAATCAACCGATTCCTTCTCGTCGTCGGTGATCTTGTCGGCCTGGTCTTTCATCAGCTTCTCGGTCTGGTACACCAATGTGTCGGCGGTGTTGCGAACCTCAGCTTCTTCGCGACGCACCTTGTCTTCTTCGGCGTGCGCTTCGGCGTCTTTCACCATCTGGTCGATGGCGTCCTTGTCCAGCGCGGATTGGCCGGTGATGGTGATGGACTGTTCCTTCGAGGTGGCACGATCCTTCGCCGACACGTGCACGATGCCGTTGGCGTCAATATCGAACGTCACTTCGATCTGCGGAACGCCACGGGGAGCCGGTGGGAGGTCAACAAGTTGGAATTTGCCCAGCGTCTTGTTGAACTGCGCCATCTCGCGTTCACCCTGCAGCACGTGGATTTCCACTGACGGCTGGTTGTCTTCCGCGGTGGTGAACACCTCGGTGCGCTTGGTGGGAATGGTGGTGTTGCGCTCGATCAGTGTGGTCATCACGCCGCCACGGGTCTCGATACCCAGCGAGAGCGGTGTGACATCGAGGAGGAGCACATCGGTCACCTCGCCCTTGAGCACGCCAGCCTGAACCGCAGCGCCAATGGCGACTACTTCGTCCGGGTTGACGCCCTTGTGGGGCTCGGATCCTGTGATGGTGGTGACCAACTCGGAAACAGCGGGCATACGGGTGGAACCGCCGACGAGGATGATCTGGTCGAGATCGCTCTTCGACAGGCCGGCGTCACTAATGGCCTGCTCAACCGGCTTGCGGCAGCGCTCCAGCAGATCTGCAGTCAGCTCCTGAAACTTGCTGCGGCTGAGCTGGTAGTCAAGGTGTAGCGGGCCGGCATCGGTTGCCGTGACGAACGGAAGGTTGATCTGCACTTCCTGGCGGGAGGAAAGCTCGATTTTGGCGTTCTCTGCAGCCTCCTTGAGGCGTTGCATAGCCATGTTGTCCTTGCTCAGGTCAACTCCGTGGTCATTTTTGAAGTTGGTGACGAGCCAGTTGATGGTTGCTTCGTCCCAGTCATCGCCGCCGAGTTTGGTGTCGCCGCTGGTCGACTTCACTTCGAATACGCCTTCGGCGATCTCGAGGACGGACACATCGAAGGTGCCGCCACCGAGGTCGAAGACGAGGATGGTCTGCTCGGCGCCATCCTTCTCAATGCCGTATGCAAGGGCGGCAGCGGTTGGCTCGTTGATGATGCGAAGCACTTCGAGGCCAGCGACAGCGCCTGCTTCCTTGGTGGCCGTGCGCTGCGCATCGTCGAAGTATGCGGGCACGGTGATGACGGCCTGGGTGACGTCTTCACCCAGATATTCCTCGGCGTCTCGCTTGAGCTTGCTGAGGATGCGAGCCGAGATTTCCTGTGATTTGTAGTCTTTTCCATCAACATCGATTGTCCAGGACGTACCCATGTGGCGCTTTACAGAGCGCAGGGTGCGGTCGGGGTTGGTGATCGCCTGGCGCTTGGCCGGCTCGCCGGTCAGCACCTCGCCGTTTTTGGCGAATGCGACGATGGATGGAGTGGTGCGTGAGCCTTCGGCGTTTGCGATGACGACCGGGTCGCCACCTTCAAGAACGGCCACTACCGAGTTGGTGGTGCCGAGGTCAATACCTACTGCCTTTGCCATGAATGTGTGTCTCCTGTGTGTGATCTCTTCAGATCGGTGTTCTGGGGGGTTGCTTTGTGGATTGGCGACTCGTATGTCCGGCCAATTCGGGGAACAGGATGCGATCATACGGTCTGCACAGTTGTAACGGCACACCCCCACGTGATATTCCATCCGAAAACTTGAGTGTCTTGATTGAGGGTAGGAATCGTTGAAATTGCAACGATTTTTGCTGCGGAGCGCCAGAGGGAAGTCCTCTGCACATGGCGGCGTCATGACCTATTTCGGTGTGTTTCGAGGTGTTTCGGAAACAAATCAGCGCCTTGCGGGGTCTTACTGAGCATGAAGACAAAAGAAACCCTCCACACCCACGCAACGCGA
>Ga0209831_1002292_pt1 | contig 16791 bp, 8 predicted proteins | sample Maine_Asex4_meta_FD_187451 | JGI IMG/M metagenome (GOLD analysis project Ga0209831, IMG submission 187451) | Marine algal microbial communities from Maine, USA - Maine_Asex4_metaG (SPAdes) (version 2) | ecosystem: Host-associated > Algae > Red algae > Unclassified | place: Maine, USA | collected...
ACAGGCGCAGGAATATATCCGCATTACGAATGCTTATTTTGTGCCCGATCGTGCTTTTCGTCGCGCGTTGATCGATGCGGCGCAGCGTGGCGTTGATATAGAGGTTATTCTACCTTGGGAGTCAAATCACCTAGTGGTTGATTGGGTTGCCCGTCATTGGTTTAAAGATTACTTGGATGCTGGATTAAAGCTCTTTGGCTATCAGGCTGCCATGATTCATACCAAGACAATTACGGTTGATGGCATTTGGAGCACAATCGGTACAGCAAATTTAGATCGGCTCAGCCTTTGGCTCAATCACGAAGTGAATGTAGCGATTCTTGATGCAGGCGTAGCCCAACAGATGGAAGAAATTTTTGCCTGTGATAAGAAGCAAACGCAAGAAATTACGAGCGTTGACTGGGGGAATCGTCCCTTTCGCGCTCGCCTTGGCGAACGTATCCTTGCGCCTCTCTGGCCTTTTATTTAGAAGTTTGATCGGTCTCCTCTTCATACTATGAACCACTATTAGAAGCTATAGATGCTACCCCTGTTTGTGGGCTTGACAATGCATTATCTTAACACCTGATTTAGATACTATTCCCCATCTTTCCCAGCAATATCATCCAAACTATTGAACTTTACGTGACAAGGAAAACTATGACCACCTACCCCACCACACGCCGCTCGGACTTTGTTGAGACGCTACACGACAAAGAAATCGCAGACCCATATCGCTGGCTCGAGGAGTTTGACTCGCCCGAAACGCGCGCGTGGATCGAGGCGCAGAACGAGGTCACCGACTCTTTCTTGGCGCAGCACCCAATCCGCGGGCAGATACGGCAGCGGCTGGAGGAGGTGTGGAATTATGAACGTATGGGCCTGCCACATGAATTTAATGGCCGCTACTTCTTTTCGCGCAATGATGGCCTGCAAAATCAAGCTGTGCTCTACTGGATGGATGGGCTGGATGGTGAACCACAGGTACTGCTTGACCCGAATCAACTTTCGGATGACGGCACGGTCGCACTAGTCGGCTATAATCCAAGCGATGATGGACAGTATCTGGCCTATGGACTTTCCGCCGCCGGATCGGATTGGCAGGATTGGCGTATTCGCAATGTGGAAACAGGCGAGGATCTGCCCGATCTGATCCAGTGGGCTAAAACGTGGTCAGTCGGTTGGAGTCGTCAGGGGGATGGATTCTACTATAGTCGTTTTGACGAACCACCCGCTGGCGAAGCTTTAAAGTCGGCAAATTTTTTCCAAAAAATCTACTACCACAAACAGGGCACACCCCAATCCGAAGATAAGCTGGTCTACCATCGACCCGATCAAAAAGAGTGGTATCTTGGCGCGTCTGTGACTGAAGACAACCGCTACTTAATCATCTATGCGCGTCACGGCACGCGCCGCGAACATGGTCTCTTTTATATAGATTTGCAGGATGGGAATGGCGAGGTTGTGGAGCTATTTTATCAGTTTGACGCTGGCTATACGCTGGTTGGCAATGATGAACGCACCTTCTACATCCGCACGGATCTAAATGCGCCAATGGGTCGCTTAATCGCGGTCGATTTGGACAAACCCGAGCCAGAAAATTGGCGCGAGATTATTCCCGAGACTGTGAATGCACTCAACGCGGTCTCGCTGATCAACGATAATATGTTGACTGCCTGCTACCTGCGCGATGCGTCGTCGCTGGTTGAAATTTACGATCTTGATGGCACCCACATTCGCTCAGTCGAACTGCCCGGCATTGGCACGGCAAGTGGCTTTGGTGGCTGGCGCGAGAGTAAAGAGGCCTTCTACCATTTTAGCAGCTTTAACCAGCCGGGGGCTATCTATCGCTATGATATGGAGACGGGTGACGCGACACTTTATCATCACCCCGAGATTAGTTTTGACCCAGACGATTATGTGACCGAACAGCGCTTTTGCACGAGCAAAGATGGCACGCGGGTGCCCATGTTTGTCACCTTCAAAAAGGGGCTGGATCGCACACAACCGGCTCCCACATTTTTGTATGGCTATGGTGGGTTCAACATTCCGCTAACGCCCAGTTTTATGCCGCGCAACATGGTGTGGATGGAGATGGGTGGCGTCTTTGTGCAGGTAAATCTGCGCGGCGGTGGCGAATATGGGCAGGCGTGGTACAAGGGCGGCACGCTGGAACAGAAGCAGAATGTCTTTGACGATTTTATCGCCGCAGCCGAGGAACTGATTGCCACCGGCGCAACCAGCCGCGAGAAACTGGCGATCGGTGGCGGCTCGAATGGCGGCCTGTTGGTAGGCGCGTGCATGACGCAGCGGCCCGATCTCTTTGGGGCCTGCTTTGCCGCGGTAGGCGTGATGGACATGTTACGCTTTCATAAATTTACGCTGGGCTGGGGTTGGACATCAGATTATGGCGATCCTGACAATGCAGATGATTTCGAGCTTCTCCTCACCTACTCCCCATACCACAATCTGGTCGAAGGTGTGGCCTACCCTGCTACCCTCATCACCACGGGCGACCATGATGATCGCGTCTTCCCCGCACACAGTTTTAAGTTCGCCGCAGCCTTGCAGCACGCGCACGCTGGCGACACGCCCACACTGATCCGCGTGGCGACGAATACCGGTCACGGGGCGGGCAAGCCCACGTCGATGCAGATCGGGGAGTGGGCCGATATTTGGACGTTTTTGTGGGTGTCGTTGGGGATGGAGTGAGGTGTGTGGGCGTTTCCCTCCCATACAGTATGCCCATGCCCACGGAGATTCGACGAAAATCGTAGGGGAATGATACATCGTGCCCGTTCTGTGAGAGTCGCGTGAGGACGTAGTGATCTTATAGGGATAGTCAATACAGGGCACGATATATCATGCCCGTACGATTGTTGGCGCTTCCTATTTCGTAGGATGCGATTATCCCCGATACCCGAACTTAACGCCATTATGCGTTATTTCATGCGAAAACACCCCTATTTCCTTGCTTTTACCCTCAATGGTACACCGAATGGTACACATTTGGTACAGATTTGAGCATTGAAGCGCAACAATTTGTCCCCTATCCTGAATTTAACTGCGGCCTAACTCTAATAGTTCGGAGCAACAAGTCAATAGTTCGGAGTAATTGACCTTCATACTTTGGATAAGATTATTCCGCAAACTTCAATCCACACGATTCAGGAGCTATAACCATGAAAAATAGTGCGCTTCAATTTCTTTCGCAATACCAAATATTTGGATTACTAAATGCCAAGCAGCGTGGGTTACTCAAAATGGCTAGCCTTATGCTTGGCGCGCTAATGTTTATACTGTTGGCGTGTCCTGCGCCACCACAACCACAGGTATTTGTTAGCCCGCTAGAGGGCCCGCCTGGACTTGTGTCCGGTGGTCAAGCCGAGTACGTCTTCCACGCCGAACATTCTATAGAGGACAACGTGTCGGAGGCTGATGTACAAATATTGGCCTATCTATACACTAATAGCGATAGCAATCAAAACAAAGTCGAAGTTACGCCAGCGTTAACCACCGATCAGAATGGTGACTTCAGCTTAAGCATCACAATGCCTGACGATGCACAGGATGGAGATTATCTCAATTTCAGTTTTGATTTTCCAGAGCTGCCATATCGTGGCCGATCCTCTTATCGTGTATCGGTCCTGCCCGAAGTTAGCGTCCATTACATTAACCGCGAGAGCGCGTGGGGTGCTGCGCCTGTAACCGACATGTTGGTGCAGGTGTTCGACAATCGCAATCGTGTTCCGCTGGCAAATGTCGCGTGGCAAACGAACGTACTCAATGGACCAGCCGAGATGGTGCTAACCGAATCTGGGATGACCGACGATAATGGGATTGCGCGTCTGCGTATCGACAACAGTAGCGCTCCGGCTTGGGATCTGGAGTATGCGATTGGCATGACCTTCGCAACAGAGAGTGGCCCTGTCGAGGCGTATCTACCCGGCCTAAAAGGGGTCGAAGCGTTTGACGTGCTTGTCTCGACGGACAAACCAGTCTATCAGCCGGGCCAGACTATCCACGTGCGCGGGCTTGCGTTGCTGAAGACGAGTATGAAGGCCATTGCGGAACAGGAGATCCTGGTGACGCTTGTGGCCCCCAATGGCACGAATATAGGCCAGACAACGATGAGTACAAACGGGTATGGCGTCGACAGTGTCGACTTTGCGCTCGACACGCAGATTGCCAGCGGAGATTATACGATTCGTGCTGAGACGGCCTTTGGCACCTATGATCGGACTGTGGAGATCAAGCCCTATACGCTGCCTCGTTTCGAGATTGCCATTGACTCAGATGAGCCATTCTACATGCCAGGCAGCACGGCCACAGGTCATATTGATGCGACGTACTTCTTTGGCAAGCCCGTCGCTAACGGAACCGTGCGCATCACGGCTTCGGCTCCAGATGCACCCGGCAGCCCCGATAAGGTTGAAATCTTCATGATTGAGGGCGAGACGGACGAAGCGGGTCGCTACGAATATGCTATCGAGCTGCCCGAAACGCTGATCGGTGTTGACGAACATGATTCCGTGATGGTGGATCTGGCCATCAGCGTGATCGACAACGCCAACCATGCGGAAGAGACTGATGCTCGACTCACTGTGAGCCAGCAGTCGCTTGTGATCGAGTTGATTGCCGAGTCGGGTCAGCTGCACCCTGGGGTCGAGAATCTTGTGTACATTCAGGCTTCCACACCCGACGGTCGCCCTGCACAGGTTGCGCTCACCGTTGCCGTGGATGAGCTGATCCAGAATGTCGAGACCGACCAATTTGGGCTGGCCTCTCTCTCTGTCTACCCCACTTCAGATGATGCGTATCAGGTTTTGACGGTCGAGGCGACGAGCATTGCGGGCCAGGATCTTGCACAGCCTTTCTCCCAAATGATGACGCTGGAGATGGAGAGTGCGGAGCGAGCAAAATTGTTGCTGCGCCCGCAAAAGGCAGAGCTGAGTGTGGGCGAGCCGCTGATTGTGGATGTGGTTGTGGCGTCGAGCCAAGATGATGGGCAGAGTTCGACAGGCGATCTGGTGATGATTGAAGTTGAGAAGCAGGGGTATCTTTATAGTGCCGATGTTGCCACGATTGAAAGTGGTCGGGCTACGGCTTCGATTCAGCTTGACCCAACTTTGATTGGCACGGTGGAAGTCTCTGCTCGGTTGGTCAACAATGGTGGGGTCAGCGCGGTTCAGGACACGCGGCTTGTGCTGATTAACCCCAGCGCCATGCAGGTGGAGCTTGAGACGGATGCGGATGAGTATCGCCCGGGCGACAGCGCGGCGCTGGATATCAAAATTTCACAGGATGGTGAAGCCATTCAGGGCATGTTGGGCATTTCGATTGTGGATGAGTCGGTCTTTGCGCTCGGTGCACAGGATCCAGCCTTTGCCCGCACCTACTTTTTGATCGACCGCGAGCTGACTCGCCCACAATATGGCATCGATGGTTTTGCGCCCTTTGGTGGTGAATCTAGTCCTTATGTCAGCGACACTCGCAACGCATCGGTGGAGCAACTTGAGCCGACTATCGCCATGCGGCAATCGCAGCAGGTAGCGCTCTTTGGTTTGATGGCGCAAGAGCTTCAGTGGACCGAGCATGCACACGCATCTGTGACGATGCCTGCGCAGACTGATTCGCAGGGGAACCCAGCGTTGCCGATGGCTTTCTTTGCCACACTCTTGGCTGTTTGTGTTGGTCGCCGCAACCGCAAGCAGACTTACGTTGTGGTTGGGTTGATCATGGTGAGCACGGTTTTGTGGACGGCCTGTGCTGCGGGTGCGCCTGCTGCTCCTGCTGGAGATACGCCTGCCGAGATGGCCGCAGGTGAGGAGATGGCCGAGGCCGATATGCTCATGGATGCAAGCGATGCGACCACCGCCACCACTGGACCGGGCAATGTGCAGAGCACGGCCAAGCCCCGCCTGCGTCAATTCTTCCCCGAGACGTTGATCTGGCTGCCCGAAATCGAGACGGGATCGAATGGCCGGGCGCAGATCGATTTGGAGATTGCGGATTCGATCACGACGTGGCGTGTCTCGGTGATTGCTTCGGACAAAGAAGGGAATCTGGGCAGCGCACAGTTGCCAATGCGTGTCTTCCAAGATTTCTTTGTGGAGCCTACGCTGCCCCTTTACTTGACCGAGGGCGACGAGATCGATGTGCCGGTAAGTGTCTTTAACTATCTGGATGAAGAGCAGGTGATCACGTTGGACATTGCGGCCGCAGAGTGGTTTGAGGTGCGCGATGATGTCAATTTGACTATGCTTGTTGCACCAAACGAGGTCTCTGCTGTTTACATTCCGATCCGCGTGCTGGATGCTGGGACGGGTGACTTTGAGTTAACCGCAACGGGCACGAAGATGAGTGATGCGGTGGTGCGCTCTGTGACGGTGGCGGCCAATGGTCAACGGCAGGAAGCGGTGATCAATGGAACGTTGACCGAGAATGTGATGCACGAATTGAGCGTCGATGAACGCTCGCTGGATGATGAATCTACCGTGACGGTTCGTTTCTACCCAAGCCCGCTGAGCGAAATGGTTTCGGGGCTAGAGGCGATGTTGCATGAACCAAATGGCTGCTTCGAGCAGACTAGCAGCATTAACTATCCAAATGTAATGGTGTTGGATTATCTGCGGGCGACGGGTCAGGCTGCGCCCGAGATTGAGAAACGGGCCAGTGGTTTTGTGGAGCGTGGTTATCAACGGTTGCTAACGTTTGAGGTGAATAATTCGCCCGGTGGCTTTAGCATCTATGGTGATCCACCGCCGTGGGATATGTTGACCGCTTATGGTCTGATGCAGTTTAGCGATCAGAGCCGCGTTACTTATGTAGATCCAGCGGTGCTCAATCGCATTACGGCTTATCTTAGTCAGCAGCAGAATTCAGATGGTAGCTGGACGTCGGATGGGATGTTCAAAGTTAGTGGCGAAAATGCTGGAGATGCGGGCAATGTTCTGCCCACGGCATTTATCACATGGGGGCTGGCCGAGAGTGGGCAGCATAACGATAGCATGTGGATGGGCATCGAGTACTTGATGCAGGCGGTGGCGAATCAGGATTTGCAGTCGAACTATGCGCTTGCCACAACGGTGAATGCGTTGATTGCCGCAGGGGTAGAGGGCGAGGAAGTGGAGACGTTGCTCACCCGCTTGATCGATTCGGCGGAAGAGACAGAGAATGGTGCATTGGCGTGGAGCGCAGGTCGACCCACTTATTTGGGTGGCTATGCCGAAGCTGCCAATATTGAAACTAGTGCCATGGCGGCGATTGCACTGCTTAAGTCGGGCCAGCATCTTGACGTTGCGCAAAAGGCGATTCAAGGGCTGCAAGAGAGTCGCGGCATAAATGGATACTATTACTCGACGCAGGCGACGGTGTTAGTGCTTAAAGCGTTGACGCTGAGCGAAAAGTGGCGAGGAACCGATGAACAAGCAATAGTCTCGGTTACGTTCAATGGCGTTGCGAGCGATCCGATTAATGTCTCGACAGTTTCGTATGATCGCCCAGTTGAGCTAACGTTTACGGATGTGCCAGCGGGGATCAACGAGCTTGAACTTTCCATCAATGGTGGTCTGCTGCTCTCGTATCAGGTAACGACTGAAAGCTATCTGCCGTGGGATGCAGTGGTTGCAAATGCTGCCGCGGATGTGGATGCTACCATGCAGACGGTGGGAGAGCGCCCAGACGTTGGGATCAATGTGACGTATGAGGCCAGCGAGGTTGCGTTAAACGCGAGTTTGATGGTCGAAACGCAGATGATTGTTGAGGGTGTCTCTCTCTCCGTTGCCAATGTTATAGCCGAGATCGGATTGCCGCCTGGCTTCCGTCCATCGACAGCCGATTTGGAACAGGTGGTCGAGCAGACCGCGGTCGCCGATTACGAGATCCGCCGCGATAAAGTTGTGCTTTACATTGCCGAAATGGAGCCAGATCAAGAATACACATTCCGCTATCGATTGACGGCACAGGTGCCGGGAACGGTACAGGCTCCACCGAGCTTTGCGTATCCGTACTATGCGTCGAATTTGCGCACAATTGATGAGCCAAAGACGTTGACGATAAAGTAAGGGACAAGATTGTTAAAATGAAAAATTCCGCTATGAAATTTCACAGCGGAATTTTTCATTTTAACGTGAGTTTTCATATTTACAGCCGCTCCGCAATCGCAAGGATCCGATACATGCTGCGCAACACCGGTTTTTCGATCAGCTTGTTGTCGATCAGCACGAGGCCGGTGCCTTGCTTGTCGAATTCCGCGATGACGCGGCGGGCCATGGCGATCTCCTCTTCGCTAGGGCTAAAGGTCTGGTTGATGGTGGGGATCTGTTTGGGGTGGATGGCGGCTTTGCCCGTAAATCCAAGCGATTGGCTAGCCCTTGCTGCCTCGGCCAGACCATCCATATCGGCCAGATCCATAAAGGGCACGTCAATCAGATCGAGGTTGGCCGCTGCCGCCGCGTGGACCACGCGCGATCGAGCGTACAATAGCTCGTTCCAGTTCGGCTCGACGCGCAGCTCCGCGGCCATGTCCACGCCGCCAAAGAGCAGCGAATCGACGCGATGGCTGCACCGAGCGATGTCGAATGCCGCCTCCAATCCTTCGTTGGTTTCAATGATGGTGTGCAGCCGAATGTTGACTTTGTTGCCGTCCAGCACTTCTTCATAGACCTGAATCTCCTCGGGCGATTTTACTTTGGTCAACATGATGGCTGGCGGTGCGTGTTCGGCGTTGGTCAGCGCCAGCAGATCCGCTAACCCCTCGGGCGTGCGCAGACAGTTGACGCGCACAATCACCTCGGGCTTGCTCACGTCGTCGTTATTTTGGCTGCCATCGGCAAAGAGCGCCATAGTTTTGGTACGGGCGGCTTCTTTATCGGCTGGCGCGATGGCGTCTTCCAGATCGATACAGACAATGTCGGCCCCGGCGTTGGATGCCTTTTCAAACATTTCAGGCTTGTTGCCGGGCATAAAGATTAGGCTGCGGCGGGGGCGAGTGGGTGTTGTGCCGATCATGGGGTTTCCTATTCAATGTGATGATTTTCTGGATAGCTGAGGGTAGCGACGGCGTTTCAATTGATACTGATACAATTGATTTAAGCAAACTTTGGGTAAACTATGACCATAATTTATCCATCACCAAACTTAATTTCATTGAGCGTGCTCACATAATCATTTAGCGATAGGCTCTCTTCTTGGAGTTCGGCCAACAGGCGTTGATAGTTGCCCATCTGCCCGTGAGATTGGCTCATGGTGGCTTGCGAGTAGAGGGTACCAAGCATAGAAATGGTATTCTCGATCTTTACCTCGGCCCACTGCATTGTTTCGCGCAAATCCGTTAGCGAAGATAGCTGCTGTTGGCGATTTGCCAACGTGCGCTGTAGTTCTTTTTCGATTCTTTGGGGTGGGTTTTCGCTCAGTTGGGCTTCAAGCCGCTGAATTGCTTTGGGCACAGCTTTCAAATCATTCTGTAATAGCTGATTATTTTGAAACTGCTCAACTCTTTCGATAAGCGCATAGAGTGATCGCTGCCACTGGTCGATATAGCGGGTTAGCTCTTCCATGCGCGAACGATTAAACTCGGTTGGCGCATTGCGCATTAAGTCGAGGATACCGCGCTCGTACGCTTGCGCCTGTTCTAAATGGCCGCGCAACTCCGAATTTTGGATCCCTGTAGTTGGTGTAGAGTGTAATGAGCGTTGAGCAACTTGCTGGTTTTGTGCTTGTTGTTTGCTCGATATGGTTTGATTATTAGCGGATGGGGAAACGCGGTCTAGAGATGTTGGCTTCCCCTTGCGATATTTCTCTTTTCTTGATTTTTTCGCTTTACTTCTTTTGTACCATATCTTTTTGATCGCATCAAAAGCGTCTTCAAAAATGTCGTCTAAATCGGGCATTTACCATCCTCTTCTCATATACTCCGCAGCAGCGTAATTTAACTATGCTATACTCTGCACCATGTTGGTCTTTACCATGTTGGTCTTTACCATGTTGGTCTTTGGTTACCTGGTTTGCATGTTTTATCCATACGTGAACTACTACCGATAAATCTACAAACTGCCAAGCAACCCAACTGCCGTACGCTCTGATTAGATTTCTGCCGAACCCGTTAGGCGTATCAATATATCTGTTTGGGTGACAATGCCTTCCACACCACCGTACTCATCAACTACTAAAACCATGCTCACTTGCGAATCTTGAAAGTGTTTCAGCAGACTGGCTGGCGTTGCGGTTAGTGGAAGAAAAAGAGCCGGCTGAATAAGCTGTTCCAGCTCTATACTCTTGTTCGCTTGCCAGTAAAAGTTGAAGGCCAACAGTAAATCACGCGCTTTGACGATCCCCAATGTTTGATCCATATTCCCATCACAGACGGGGAAAACGCGATACGAATTCTCTGCAACCAGTTGAAACCATGTATCAGGCGACGCATTTACGTCGAGCCATTTTGTTTGCGTTCGGTGGGTCAAAATTGGTTGTAGGGAAATGTCGTCTAGCTCTAACGCCTGCGTAACCAGATGTTCCTCCATCGGTTCAAAAATTCCAGCACGCGTTCCTTCAACAAGCAACGTCTTGAGTTCGTCTTCTGTCACAGGCGGTTGCTCGTTCGATTCGATCCGCATGAACTTGAGTGTCGAAGTTGTCAATAAGCTAAGAAACGACACTAACGGAGAGGTGACGCGAGCCAAAATTTGCATTGGTGGTGCGATCGCCATGGCAAATCGTTCTGGATTGCTCAGCGCGATAGATTTGGGGATCAACTCGCCGATTAGCAATGACAATAACGTAACAAAAGCCACCACAACAATAAAGCTCAGTAACTCTGCATAGGATTCTAACCAAACGACTGCCCTGAATAATTTGGCTAGCTCTGTGCTGAGTGTTGCACCACTTAGCGCGCCCGCCAAAATGCCGATCAATGTAATACCAATCTGAACGGTAGACAAAAAGTCGGTTGGTTCATCAGCCAATCGCAGCACACGTTCGGCGCGCGAGTCGTTGATAGATAGTTGCTGGAGTCGTGCTCGATTGGCTGACACAACTGCAATTTCTGAAAGTGCAAAAAGGCCATTAAGAGAAAGCAGCCCTACTATCGCCACCAACTCAATAATAATTCTTGCTATAACTGAATCAGGCATAGTTGTTGTAGCTGTGGGCCTCCGCAGTACATATTGTCTAGCTTTATTGCTAGATAGAAAACTCGTTTAATTTTTTCGATAAAAATAATAGGGGAACGGCTTTACTCCGGCGTGGCTCGGCCCGAGCCACCATTTGCATCTTTTGGCTGGATCAGGGCCAGCAAAGATCAGCCCTTGCTATCCGCTGTCACCGTTATAGTGCCATTTTGACCACGCTCTTGCAAATTTCAAGATATACCACGGGCCACAATGAGTCCTTTTTGATACAAACACCTTCTTATGTTTTACCCCTTAACTTGGTGGGGTTGGACTGTCCCATTTTATAAAATCGTTTTGTCCGTGGTAGCAAGGCACTCCATCCTCTAGTGGATTCTACATCTGCACCAACTGCTCCACAGCTTTTAACTGCGCGGCATCGCTCTTCGTATCGCCCTCCGAACCAGTTGAGATCTCCTCATTTTTGACGATTTTATCGCCATCCAGTCGCAAGCTAATCATCTTGCTGACGCCGTCGTTGCCCATGGTAATGCCATAGATAGCGTTTGCGCCTTCAAGCGTCCGTCGATTGTGCGTGACAATGATAAATTGAGTTGTGTCCGTCAACGTCTCGACCGTCTGGCGGAAGCGGTCCACATTGGCCTCGTCCAATGCGGCATCGACCTCATCCAACACGCAAAAGGGTGTCGGGCTAACGCGTAAGATCGCAAAAATGAGCGCACAGGCCGAGAGCGAACGTTCCCCACCCGAGAGTAGAGCCAAGCTAGTGGGGCGCTTGCCGGGCGGGCGGGCAACAATATCGATGCCGGTATTGGTGATATCATCGGGCGTTGTTAGGACAAGTTTTGCCGTGCCACCCTTAAAGAGCATTTTGAAGAATTCGACAAATTCAATTGCCACAGCTTTAAAAGTTTTGCTTAGCTCAACCTCCATCAGCTCATCTAATTCTTTGATCACCTCGCGCAGATCTTCAATCGCCGATTCGAGATCCGTAGATTGCGTCAGTAAAAATTCGTGCCGTTCGGATGCTTCTTCGTATTCGCGCGGTGCTTCGGGGTTTACGCCACTTACCCGGTTCAGGCGCGCCCGCATCTCTTTCACCTCTTTTCCGAGACCCTCGGGTAGCTCTTCGACAACCGGAAGCTGCTCCACAATAGTTTCTAAGGGCAAAGGGGGTTGATACGCAGTATCGTCACTTTCCTGGAATTGCACAAGCCCAAAATCCTGCTCAATATCATAGCGCAAGCGCACCAGCGTATCTTCTGCACGCTGCAATTTGAGCTGCGCGGCATTCCAGCTTGTCTCATCTTGGCGCAGCACCTCTTGTAGCTCTCGCTCTTTCTTCTCTTCTTCTTCTTGGCCTTTTTCTAACTCTGACAGACGAGCTTCAGCCGGGTCAACCTTGGTCTGATACGCCGCAATCTCGACACCGAGCCGCTCTTCTTCTGTGCCTAACTCATCAATACGCGTAACAAGCTCTTCACCCTCTTTTTGCAGCGCGATGATGCGCGTCTCTTTGCCCGCTATCTGATCGACGATGCCTTGGTAATTGCGGCGCTGATTATCCTCCAGCGTCTGTTGGCTGCGCAGATTGCCCAGCGCTTCGGCTGCGGATGTGCGGATGTCGGCCAATTTAGCAAGAAGATCTCCAGCATCGGCCGCTTCGAGATTACGTTCGGCTTCGTCTAACTTATTCACCCCATCTTCTTGGCGAGTTTGTAGATCCTTTAATCGGTCGCTCTGCTTCGCTTCCTGCTCTTCTAATGTGGCAAGCTCGACTTTTGTCTGCTCTAATCGTTCGGTGTTCCAGGCAACCGCTTGCTGCGTACGATCGAGTCGTCGTCGGATCTCTTCAACTTGCTCGCGCTGCTGACGCTCCTCGCGCCGCCTGTCGCTAATTGACTGCTGGATTTCGATCCCTTTACTCTGACTCTTTTCGAGCGTGATACTCAGCTCGCGGCACGCGTTTGCCAGATCCGCTGCTTTTTTGACACCTGTTTCGATTTGCGCGGGCAGGTCACGCAGTTCTCGCTCGCGCGAGAGCACCGTATCGTCGCGTCGGTTGCCGTCGCGCCCACCAGAGACGGCACCACCCGGGCGCACAATCTCGCCATCGACCGTCACCACCGTTGGCCGCGGCCCGCGCCCAATTTGATCCAGCGCCTTGCGTGCTGCGTCGAGCGTTTCGGCTATCCAAACGCGACCAAGCAACGACCGCACTGCATCCTCAACGGGTTGCTCGTACTGCACGAGTCGAGATGCATTCCCCAAAATGCCCGCCATGTTAGGGGCCTCGATAGGGGGCAAAACGTTTAGCCGATCCAGCGGCAGGAATGTTGCGCGACCGCCGCCGCTATTCTTTAGCATGTCGATGGCTTTGCGCGCATCGTCCCAACGTTCGGTCACAATATTTTGGAAGGCACCCCCCAGCGCGGTTTCGACTGCCTTGCTCAACTCGGTGGGTACATCCACAAGCGAGGCCATGGTGCCCAAAATTCCAGTAAGCGTTTGTCCGCCATTCTTTCCCTTGGCTTGACCTGACGTTGCCTGTAAGACATTGCGCACGCCGCTGGCATAGCCCGCCCCTTCGTTGCGCAGGCGTACTAATAGGTCGTAGCGAGTCTGTAGCTGATCGGCGGCTCGATCCGCGGCTTGGCGCGTCTCTTGCGCCTGTTGAAGCTCGCCCCGCAGCGTTTTGGCTTCATCTTCTAGCTCTTGGATCTTCGCTTGCCGCTCGGAAACTTCTTCTTCCTTTTCGGACAATATCTGCGCTGCCTTGGTTAGCTCCTCTTGAATTGCATCGGCTTGGCCCTGCGTACTTTTCTGCGTTTCGTTCTGATTCTGTTGTTCTATATGAATTGCAGCTCGGCGCTCGGCAATCTGCTCTAGGCGGCTTTCGCTATCGGCCTGCTGATTGCGCAGTTGATTCAGATGGTTGCGTGCGGCATCTAATACGTTCTGACTTTCTTGGCGCTCTTTTTGGCGAGAAGTTAGCTCTCTTTGGAGCACTTCAACTGCCTTCTGGCGCTCGTCATAGAGTGACTTTGCCTCGGCTAAGGCAGTAACTAAGGTTGCAAGACGCTCTTGCAGCCCTTCGGTCTGCAAGCGCAGGGGAGCCAATTCACGTTGCGCTTCTTCTTGACGATCCTGCGTTTGACGCAGTCGTTCTTGGCTCACGGCCAGATCGCGCGTTACCTTTTCGGCCTGTGTGTGCAGTTCGCTACTGGCATGGTGAAGTGTGCCCAAATTGGTGCGTAATGTTGATTGCTCTGTTCGTAGATTCTCGATACGAGTGCCGATGTCCGTTAGCGCTTTTTGGCGTTCGGCAACGCTCCCTTTTAAGTGGCCTTCTCCTAGTTGGCTCTGTTCAAGCTGATTTTTGGCCGCATGCCAACGGTATCCATACCACTGTTTTAATAGTTCGTGCAGATCCTGTGCAATTTGGTCGCGCTCTCTGGCTCGTTCGGCCTGCCTACGCAGATAGTTCAAGCGCGGGCTGAGCTCATTCATAATATCCTGAACGCGGGTTAAATTCTGCTGCGTTGCGTCTAGCTGGCGAATGGTTTTTGTACGTTTTGTTTGGTACGTGGTAATTCCCGCGGCTTCTTCGAAGAGCGCGCGTCGTTCTTCTGCCGAAAGGCGCAATACGCGGTCAATTAGTCCTTGACCCACTACGGCGTAAGTTCGCTTGCCCAATCCCGTGTATGAGAGCATCTCGGTGACATCAAGCAGACGCACCTTCTGCCCGTTGATCAGGTAGTCGTTGCCGCCATCCCGGTAGGCGCGACGGGTGATTTCAACTTCATCGAAGTCGATGGGCATTTCGCCGTTGCTGTTGTCGAGCGTCAAGCTGACTTGCGCCATACCCAAACGTGCGCGTTTATCCGAACCAGAGAAAATGATGTCGCTGGTCTTCTTGGAGCGCAACTGACTAAAGCTTTGCTCGCCCAAACACCAGCGTACGGCGTCAACAATATTGCTTTTGCCGCTGCCGTTTGGCCCGACAATTGCGGTTGTTCCCGCGTCAAAAACAAGCTCGGTCTTGTTTGCAAAGGTTTTGAACCCTTGAATGGCAACACGTTTTATGCGCATAGAGTATTCTTTGGTTAATAGTTATACAGATGGCGTAAAGATCGAACGCCACAGACCAGATAATGCAATTTCAGATGCAAGGCTCAAGACGAGCAAAATCACTGCGCCAAGTAAAAATTGTTTTCTTGTAGAGGAATTTGGATTTGAAAGATAGTGTCCGATGGCCCAGTTTCCCGTTGACATAGGTTCGGCAAAGATGGACACAAATCCAATATACGCGACGATTCGTAACATTGTCCAAATGGGGATCCCAACCAAAAGGCCCGCAAAACTGCCAACTGAATTGATTGTGCTGCCAGCATAAAAGCTAGCCAAGTTAATCGTGCGAACCAGCAGCCACACACCCAATACGCCCGCCGACAGGAGCGTTCCAACCGTAATGCCAATTATTTCCACGATTCGTCCGACTGGTGTGGTGAGTATGCCATCGGGCAGAGCGGATCCAGCATAGAGCCACTCTAAAAATGCGGTGCGGCGTGAAAACCCGTCCGCTATTGCTAGCTCTGCTTGACCAGGAAAGATCGCGCTGAGTAACGTTGCGATCACGAGTTGGCCAATCGTCCAAATGCACAAAATACGGATTGCCTGAGCGGGATGCTGCTTACGCACAACCATCAATAGCAAAAAAGTCAAGAAGAGCGTTTGTAAAATTGGCAGTAGCAGCGATGCTCCCAATATAAATGGTAGCAAAGTCGTTAGAAAGGCAAAAATTACGACAGCAAACAAAAATATGGGATCGGTAATTAAGCTGTGATCGGGCTTAAGGGACATAGGGTATCTTGGGTTAAAAATCTAGGATAAAGATTGCCTGCTCTGCTTACTGCGGTAGGCTGATCTGAAAGCTGTTCGATTATAGCATTGAGCCTATAATTCAAACAATTAATCTCTTGGTGGCAACCTGTGGACAAACTGAGTAAAAGAAACTCATAACTATTGCTACGGCGCGCCCCAATTAAAAAGGAAGCGATCTCGCAACGAGATCGCTTCCTCACAAATCTAATTCAACTCAGTTACTGCTACCCAAATAGCCTATGGTTCACGATTTGGGTCAAGAATCCAAGCAACAAGCCCCCGAATTTCTTCTTCGCTCATTTGCTCGGCAAAATTTGATGGCATCTGACCACCGGTGTACGTATCTACAATAAAATCGCCTGGATTGACAATGCTATTGTAGACATACTCTTCTGCCGATTGACCTTCGACACGCGTCTCGGCCGTTTCATGAAGATTGCCTTGGTGTGGACCAATTGGGCCCCGGTTAGAGCCAGTCTGATTCTCATTCATGTTATGACAACCTATACACGCCATTGCAGTGTAAAGCTCTTGGGGCGTGCGGATCGCGCCTTCTTCCGCATCACTTGCCGCAGCAACCTCAAATTCAAAGGTCTGCCCCTCTATTTCATACGAGGAGATGCCTGCTGCTTCTGCGGCGGCAACCGCGGCAGCGAGTTTGGCATCGTAGCCTTCTTCATCAGGTTCGTATGGCAGAGCTAGCGAGCGTACATTTTGGAAGAAGAGCCACGGATCTTCTGCGGGCGTTTGCTCTAGCGCGCTTTTCTCCCAGTTCATGACGTATGCGGTGATTGCATCA
>Ga0209831_1002293_pt1 | contig 16773 bp, 14 predicted proteins | sample Maine_Asex4_meta_FD_187451 | JGI IMG/M metagenome (GOLD analysis project Ga0209831, IMG submission 187451) | Marine algal microbial communities from Maine, USA - Maine_Asex4_metaG (SPAdes) (version 2) | ecosystem: Host-associated > Algae > Red algae > Unclassified | place: Maine, USA | collected...
CGACATGTCGATGCCGACGATGTCGTCCCAGCCACGCTCGATCAGGTGGTGGGCGACCGAGGCGCCGACGATGCCGCCCTGGCCGATGATCACGACGCGGGCTCGGGTGGGGAAGGCTGCCATGAAAGGTGCGGCTCGTTCGGAGACGGGGTGCTGTGACGGCACTATAGGCTCCCGGCGGCGTCGCGCAACACCGATCCGGAGCGTCGTGCCGCGCGCGGCGCACCGAGCGACACGCCGGGCGTTCTTGCGACATTCCGGCATCGCGAAATGGCCTCGGGTGCCGGTGGGCGCACCGCTGCGGCATACTCCGAAGCACGTCGTCGCCACGGGCGACGGCGTTCTCCCGAGCAGATGTCGATGATCGATCGCGCCGGTCCCGTCGCACCCGGCCCGCCGCCCCGGCGGATCACGTTCTTCCTGGTCGAGGGTTTCTCGCACCTCGCCCTGGCGTGCGCCATGGAACCGTTGCGCATCGCCAACCGGATGAGCGGGCGGCCGCTGTACGAATGGTCGCTGGCCTCGGCGAGCGGGACGAGTGCACGCTGCTCGAACGGTACCGAGGTGCGCGTGCACGCCACGTATCCGGTGCTGGGCAAGGAGCAGCGGCTGTTCGTGCTCTCCGGCATCGATCCTTGGGCGCAGAGCTCGGACGCCCTGGCCGCCTACCTGCGGCGCGAACACCGTCGCGGCACCGGACTGGGCGCGCTGTGCTCGGGTGCCTTCGCGCTCGCCGCGGCAGGCCTGCTCGACGGCCAGCTCGTGGCCCTGCACTGGGAATACCACGACAGCTTCATGGAGAGCTTCCCGACGGTGAACCTGTGCCGCAACGTGTTCGTCGCCGATGCACCGATCGTCAGCGCCGCCGGTGGCACCGCCACCGCCGACCTGGTCCTGCACCTGATCGCCCGGGCGCACGGCGAGCCCCTGTCGGTCGCCATCGCCGATCAGATGGTCTACGACGCGGTCCGCCAGCCGACCGCCGAGCAACGCCTGTCGCTGCAGTCGCGCCACGGGTTGCGCAGCGAGAGCCTCACCGCGGTGATCCGCCTGATGGAGACCTCGATCGAGGAACCGCTGGCGCTGACCAGCATCGCCGCCTCGATCGGGCTGTCCACCCGCCAGATCGAACGCCTGTTCGGGCGGCATCTGAACTGCTCGCCCGGCAAGTACTTCCTCGATCTGCGCCTGCACAAGGCGCACGACCTGCTGGGCCAGAAGGGGCACTCGCTCACGGACATCGCGATGGCCTGCGGGTTCAAGTCGACGGCACACTTCTCGCGCGCCTACCGCCTGCGCTACGGTCTGACGCCGATGGCCAGGCGTGGCGGCGGCTGACGCACCCGGACGCGACCCGCGGTCCGGCGCCCGCACCCGTGCCTTCGCGTCGTGCGATGCGATGTCGCTGCGCGCCGTTTCGTGTCGGTCGTCGTCAACGCGAGGGCGAGGCGATCCCCTATCGTCCGCACAGGGTCACCCTGTGGACCATCACGTGCCTGCCGGAGCCGCTCCATGTTCTCATCGACGCTTTCCAACCTGCTGGACCGGCAGACACCGGGGCACTCCCTCACCCGCGAGTTCTACACCGACCCGTCGCTGTTCGAGACCGACCTGGAGACGATCCACTACCGCGTGTGGCTGTTCGCGATCCCGGCCTGCCAGCTGGTCAAGCCCGGTCAGTACGTCACCTACCAGGTGGGCCGCTACCCGGTACTGATCGTGCGCGGCAGCGACGGTGTGATCCGCGCCTTCCACAACGTCTGCCGCCACCGCGGTGCGGTGCTGTGCGAGAAGGCGCAGGGCACCGCGCCCAAGCTGGTCTGTCCGTACCACCAGTGGACCTACGAACTCGACGGGTCGCTGCTCTACGCGCGCGACATGGGCGACGATTTCGAGCGCGGCGATCACGGCCTGCTGCCGGTGCACTGCCGCGATGCCGCCGGGCTGATCTTCATCTGCCTGGCGGCGCAGGCGCCGCCGTTCGAGGCGTTCGAGCGACAGGCGCGACGCTACCTCGCACCGCACTCGCTGGCGGATGCCAAGGTGGCCCACTCCAGCGCCATCGTGGAGCGCGGCAACTGGAAGCTGGTGATGGAGAACAATAGGGAGTGCTACCACTGTCCGGCCAAGCACCCCGAGCTGTGCCGGACCTACTCCGAGGCCCCGGAGGCCATCGGCGAGCGCGAAGCGGCCGGACAGGATGCGCAGACCGAGGCGCACTGGGAACGCTGCGAGGCGGCCGGTGCACCGTCGCGCTTCCTGATCGATCCGGCCGGTGGCTGGCGCTTCGTGCGCATGCCGTTGCTCAGGAACGCCGAGAGCTACACGATGAGCGGTCAGGCGGCGGTGGCCAGGCCGTTGGGCACGTTCCCGTTCCGCGATGCGGGCTCGCTGCTGATGTTCAACTACCCGACCATGTGGAGCCATTTCCTCGCTGATCACACGGTGCTGTTCCGGGCGACGCCGACCGGCCCGACCACCACCGAGGTCTGCACCTTCTGGCTGGTGCACAAGGAGGCGAGCGTCGGTCGCGACTACGAGCTGGACGACCTGACCCACGTCTGGACCCACACCAATGCCGAGGACCGGGCCCTGGTCGAGGCGACCCAGCGTGGGGTGGAGTCGCCGGCCTACACGCCCGGACGCTGCTCGCCGTTGCACGAGGCCGGCGTGCTGCAGTTCCTGCAGTGGTACACCGACACCCTGCGTGCCGGCCCGGCGGCGCGTGCCAGCATCGAGATCGTGCCCGAGGCGCTGGCCTCCTGATGCCGGTCTGGACCGACGCCGAGCCGCTGATCTGCACCACGGTGGTGCCCGAGGCGCCGGATGTCTGCACCTTCAGCTTCTCCACCGCCGACGCCTGCGAGTTCCATTACCGGGCCGGCCAGTTCATCTCGCTGGAGCTGCCGGTACCGGGCGGCCCGGTGGTGCGCACCTACACCCTGTCGTCCTCGCCCTCGCGGCCGCGCTCGATCTCGGTGACCGTCAAGGCGCAGGCCGGCAGTGTCGGCTCGCGCTGGATGCTCGATCACCTGCGCCCCGGCCATACCTTGAAGGCGACCGGGCCTGCCGGCACGTTCACGTTGCCCGAGCCCGACACCGGCAAGTACCTGTTCATCTCGGCAGGATCCGGTGTCACGCCTGCCTTGTCGATGAGCACCTGGCTGTACGACGCCGGCCGGGATCCGGACATCTGCTTCGTGCAGTGCGTGCGTTCGCCCGCGGACATCATCGCGCGACGGCGCATGGAAGGTCTGGCGGCACGCGTGCCGGCGATCCGCTTGCATTATGTGGTGGAAATGGACGAGCCGTTCACGGTGTGGACCGGCTACCGAGGCCACCTGTCGCAGATCATGCTGGGCAGCATGGCGCCCGATTTTCGCGAGCGTGACGTGTACTGCTGCGGCCCCGAGCCGTTCATGCAGGCGGTGCGCGACATGCTCAACGGCCTGTCCTTCGACATGGAGCGCTACCACCAGGAGAGCTTCGGTTCGGCCGCCCAGGCGCTGAGCGGTGACGATGTGGCATCCGACGACATCGTTCCCGACGGGACGGTGGGCTCCCGCGTGATGTTCGGGCAGTCGGCCGTCACCGTGGACTGCCGCGAGAGCGACACCTTGCTGGCGGTGGCCAGGGAGGCCGGGCTGAACATTCCCTCGGGCTGCACGATGGGGCTGTGCGGCACCTGCAAGGTGCTCAAGACGGCCGGTACCGTGCACATGGTCCACAACGGCGGCATCAGCGACGAGGAGATCGAGGAGGGCTTCGTGCTGGCCTGCTGCTCTCATCCGATCGGCACGGTGGAGATCGCGGTGTAGCTCAACTTGGCTGTCGACCGGCCGATCACCCCCGTACAAGGCCATGTCCGGAATGCTGTCGGCAATGCTCCGGATGGCATGCGACAAGGGCAAGGATGCGAGGGTTACATGCACGAACGCGACGGCGCGGGCGGCACTTCGACGTTCCCGTGGCTGCTCGCCACGCTGACGGCTGCGGTGTTGCTGGTGGTGATGGCGGTCACCTGGAGCGTGGTGTCCACCAGCCAGTGGCATCTGATCGAGTTCCAGGCGCTGCGCATCGCCGAGACCGTCGCCAGCCAGGCGGCAACCGCCCGGTCGGTGTACTCGGAGCTGGCGGTGGCGAAGCTGTACGGCGACGGCTTCGGGGCCTCGTCGGACGTGGACCGGCTGAGCGGTCACGTGCCGTTGCCCGCGCAGTTTCTCAAGGAACTCTCGCAACGCTCCCGTCTCCAGGTCGACGGCCTGTACCGGTTCACACCGGTCAGTCGCTGGAACGTCGACCCCGGGCAGGGCCTGTCCGGCGACTTCCGCCCCTGGGCCTGGTCGCGGCTCGCGGAGCAGGATCGTGCCGCACCGGATGCGCCGATCGACTGGGAGCCGGTGTGGCGCATCGACGAGCTCGCCGGTGGCAAGACGTTGCGCTACCTGCGTGCGGACCCGGCCTCCGGAACCTCGTGCGTGGAGTGCCACAACGCGATCGAATCGCGGCCGGACATCCGGGCGCGGCGTCGCGCCGACGGGGTCGAGCCCGGTCGTACCTGGTCGCGGCACGAGCTGCTCGGGGCGACCGAGGTCGAGATCCCGCTGAGCGGTGTCGCCGTGCTGGCCCGGGAACAGGCCCGCAGCAGCCTGCTGCTGGTCGGTGCGGCGACCCTGATCGCGTTGGCGAGCGTGGTGTTGCTGGTGCTGTACCAGAACGCGCGCAGCCGGGGCTTCACACGCCGGCTGGCGCACCAGGCGCATCACGACTCGCTGACCGGCCTGCCCAACCGGTTCCGGTTCGAGGCCGAGCTGGTGCGGTTGCTCGATGACCGGGCCGGCACCGTGCAGCATGCCGTGCTGCTGCTGGACCTGGACAACTTCAAGCAGATCAATGACACGCTGGGGCACGGTGCGGGCGATGAGGTGCTGAGACTGACCGCGCAGCGGTTGCGCGGTGCGTTGCGCGATCGCGACAGCGTCGCCCGGCTGGGCGGCGACGAGTTCGCGGTCACCGATCGGCAGGACGCCATGACGATGGCGCAGCGGCTGACGCAGGCGCTGCAGGAGACGTTCCGGGTGGACGATTGCCGTCTGAGTTCGGGGGCGAGCATCGGTATCGCGATGGTCCCCGGGGATGGCGAGGAGAAGGGCGAGTTGCTGCGCTGCGCGGACGTGGCCATGTGCGTGGCCAAGCGGTCCACGGACAGGCAGGCGTTCTACGACGCGGCGCAGGACGAGCACCACGTCGCCAATCTCACCATCGTCCACGACCTGCGCGAAGCCATCGGGCGGGGAACGCTGAGCTTGCACTACCAACCGAAGTACACCCTCGGCGGGCGCCGCATGAGCGGTGTGGAGGCGCTGCTGCGCTGGCACCATCCGGTGCACGGGACGGTGCCGCCGGATCGGACCGTGGCACTGGCCGAGCGTCACGGTCTGATCGGCGAGCTGACCCGGTGGGTGCTGGACACCGCCCTGCGGCAGTGCTGTCGGTGGCAGGACGCCGGCTACGAACTGGACGTGGCGGTCAACCTGTCGGTGGTCAACCTGCACGATCCGGCATTTCCCGCGCAGGTCGACACCGCGTTGCAGGCCCACGGCCTGGCACCGGCCTCGCTCGTGCTCGAGGTTACCGAGAGCGCGGTGATGGTGGACCCGGTGCGGGCCGAGCGCACGCTCGATGCCCTGCGCACGTCCGGCACCACGCTGTCGGTGGACGACTACGGCATCGGATATTCCTCGCTGTCCTGCCTGCGCCACCTGCCGGTGCAGGAGCTCAAGCTCGACCGCTCGTTCCTGGCCGACGTGTGCGACGGCGGCAAGGATGCCATCATCGTCAAGGCGACGCTCGATCTGGCCCGCAACCTCGGCCTGTCGCTGGTGGCCGAGGGCGTGGAGGACGCCGCCACGCTGGCCCACCTGCGAGGCATCGGCTGCGACAGGGTGCAGGGCTTCTTCCTGTGCCGGCCGTTGCCGGGCGACGAGCTCACCGGACGCCTGCCGTCGATGTACCGGCTGGGGCCCTGGGGTGGCGACGTGACCGGGGGGCCGGCTCACGGCCACCGGGTAGGGCGGGCAGGACGGGTGGGGCGATGCGACCGGTGTAGGGTATCGGCCTGATACCCGTACCCTCCGCGTCGACATTCCACGATGGCCACACTGACCCGATTCTCCGTCGCACCGCTGTCCGGCATGACCCGCCGGCTCGCCGACGTGGCCGCCCTGCGCACCGACCCGGACCTGATCATCCGCGGCGCGCGGGTGCTCTCCACCTACACCGAGCGCACCCTGGCCGATCGCGAGATCCTGATCAGCGGCGGACGCATCGCCGCGGTGTTGCCGGCCGGCAGCTACACCGGTGAGGCGCCCTCGTTCGATGCGGCCGGTGCGCGCATCGCGCCCGGGCTGGTCGACCCGCACATCCACATCGAGTCCTCGATGGTCACCGCCTGCGCCTACGCAGAAGCCGCGTTGCTGAACGGCACCACCACGATCTTCTGCGACAGCCACGAGATCGGCAACGTGATGGACGTGACCGGCATCGAGGCCATGCTCGAGGATGCACGCCTCGCCCCGCTGTCGATCTTCCTGACCGTGCCGTCCACCGTGCCGGCCACCTCGGCCCGCTTCGAGACCGCCGGCGGCGACCTGACCCCCGACAAGATCGGCCGGCTGTTCGACGACTGGCCGGAAGCCGTGGCGCTGGGCGAGAAGATGGACTTCGTGCAGGTGGCCGGTGGCGACGAGCGCAGCCACGCCATCATCGAGGCGTCCCTGTCGCGCGGTCGCCCGGTGTCGGGCCACATCTACGGGCGCGAGTTCGTCGCCGCCTACGCCGCCTCCGGCGTGACCGACACCCACGAGGCGATCGACCGGGACATCGCCGACGACCTGCTGGAGGCGGGCGTGTGGATCTTCCTGCGTGGCGGTCCGCCCACCACGCCGTGGCACTCCCTGCCACATGCCATAAGGACCATCACCGAACTGGGCGCGTCGCACAAGCGGGTGGCGGTGTGCACCGACGATCGCGATGCCGACGACCTGCTGGTGTTCGGTCAGGACTGGGTGGTGCGCCAGGCGATCGAGGCCGGCATGAGCGTCGAGCAGGCCTGGTCGATGGGCTCGCTGCACGGCGCCACCCGCTTCGGCCGCGAGAACGACATCGGCGGGCTCGGCGGTGGCCGGCGCGCCGACCTGGTGCTGCTGGACGATGACGCGAAGCCGGTATGCACCTGGTACGGCGGCGAGCTGGTGGTGCAGGACAGCCGCATCACCCCGCTGCTGGACGAGGCGCTGTCGAACCGCTACGACTACCCCGAGGCGGCGTTCTCCACCGTGAAGCTGCCCGAGCGGGTGACGCTGGCGCCCGAGCTGCCCACCGCTGCGTGCACCGCGAACCTGATCCGCGTGGCGCTGCCGGGCATCGAGCTGTACCACGAGCGGCTCGCGCTGCAACCGGCGAGCGACTGGCCGAGCCTGCTGGCCGAGCACGGCCTGTGCTTCGTGACCGTCATCGAGCGGCACGGCAAGTCGGACGGCAACGTCGCCCACGGGTTGCTGAAGGACTTCGGACTGACCGATGGAGCGGTCGCCTCATCGGTCGGTCACGACAGCCACAACATCATCGTCGCCGGCCACACCGCCGACGACATGGAGGTGGCGCTGCGCGAGGTCGAACGCACCCAGGGCGGGGTGTGCGTGGTGCGCGATGGTCAGGTGGTGGCCAGCGTGCCGCTGCCGATCGCGGGACTGCTGTCCGATCAGCGCGTCACGGTGGTGGCCGAGCAGATGAAGGTTCTGAAGCAGGCCTGGAACGAGGCCGGCTGCATCATCCCGTTCATGGGGTTCAACCTGATCCCGCTGTCGGTCATCCCGGAGATCAGGATCACCGACAAGGGATTGGTGACGGTGCCGGGGATGGCGTCGTTGCCGTTGTTCGAAGATTTCTGACCTGTGACCGGGTGTGACCGGGCCATGGCGCGGTTGAGCGCCGGAGTGGACAAGGCGTTGGCGATCCCAGTGCGGTTCGCCCGTTCGATGCCTTGACATCAAGCCGATTGATGCCATGATGCTACCCATGAGAAGCACCGTACGCATCGACGACGATCTGCTCGAAGCCCTCAAGCAGCGTGCGGACGCGCAGGGCACGTCGATGACGCGCGCGTTGAACGCCGTGCTGCGCACCGGTCTTCAGGTTCGCGAACAGGCCGCCGACGTGCAGCCCTTCCGGCAGCGCACCCTGCGACTCGGTCTGGGGTTCGCGAACATGGACAAGGCGTTGGCGCTGGCCGACGAACTGGCGGACGAGGCGACGATCCGGAAGATCGACATGCGACGATGAAGCTCGTCGATCTGAACGTGTTGCTGTATGCCGTGGACGAGGGCTCGGCGCACCATGTTTCGGCTCGCAACTGCCTGGAGGAGCTGCTGAACGGCGATGAAAGCGTTGCGTTGCCGTGGGTCGTGCTCACGGGTTTCGTTCGTCTGGTGACCCATCGCCGCGTCTGCCCAGACCCTCTCGATGTGGCCACCGCCTGCGACTTGGTCGAGGAATGGCTGGCCTGCGGGCCCGTGGTGGTGATCCGCGAGAAGCCGTCCCACTGGCGGACACTGCGAACGCTGTTGACGGCGTCCGGTACCGCGGCGAATCTGACGACCGACGCTCATATCGCTGCGCTGGCCATCACCCACGATGCCACGGTGGTCAGCTTCGATCGTGATTTCCGGCGCTTCGATGGCCTGAAGCTCGTCTGCCTCTCGTCCTGAGCCCCGGCGCACGGTCGCTGCGACGATGCTGGCCCGGTCAGATCCGGAGCCCGGCCGGCGCACCGGATTCGGTACGGCGGGGCCGCTCCTCTCGTATCATGGGCGTTTCACCGTCCGCCGGAGCCCGAACCCGTTCATGTCCAGCAACTACTTCAACTCCCTGCCGCTTCGTCTGCAGGTCGCAGAGCTTGCCAAGTGCCGCTTCATGCACCTGGACGAGTTCACCGACGGGGTCGATGCGCTGCGCGGCAAGAAGCTGGTGGTGGTCGGCTGCGGGGCGCAGGGCCTGAACCAGGGCCTGAACCTGCGCGACAGCGGGCTGGACGTCTCCTACACGCTGCGCGAGGCGGCAATCTCGGAGAAGCGCCAGTCCTGGAAGAACGCCACCGAGAACGGCTTCACGGTCGGCACCTACGAGGAGCTGATCCCCATCGCCGATCTGGTGCTCAACCTGACACCGGACAAGCAGCACACCTCGGTGGTGAACGCGATCATGCCGCTGATGAAGCGGGGCGCCTGCCTGTCCTACTCGCACGGCTTCAACATCGTCGAGGAGGGTATGAAGATCCGCGATGACCTGACCGTCATCATGGTCGCCCCCAAGTGCCCGGGTTCCGAGGTGCGGGCCGAGTACGTGCGCGGGTTCGGCGTGCCCACGCTGATCGCGGTGCACGAGGACAACGATCCGAACGGTGACGGACTGGCGCTCGCCAAGGCCTACGCGGTCGGCACCGGCGGGCACAAGGCCGGCGTGCTGCAGTCCTCGTTCATCGCCGAGGTCAAGTCCGACCTGATGGGCGAGCAGACCATCCTGTGCGGCATGCTGCAGACAGGCTCGCTGCTGTGCTTCGACAAGATGATCGAGGAAGGCATAGAACCGGGCTACGCCAGCAAGCTGATCCAGTACGGCTGGGAGACGGTGACCGAGGCGCTCAAGTACGGCGGCGTCACCCACATGATGGACCGGCTGGCGAACCCTGCCAAGCTGCGCGCCTTCGAGCTGGCCGAGCAGATGAAGGACATCATGCGGCCGCTGTACCGCAAGCATCAGGACGACATCATGGACGGCACCTTCTCGGCCACCATGATGGCCGACTGGGCCAACGATGACGCCGAGCTGCTCGGCTGGCGCGCCGACACCGCCGAGACCGCGTTCGAGAAGACGCCGGCCGGGGATGACGAGATCTCCGAACAGGAATACTTCGACCACGGCATCCTGATGGTGGCGATGGTCAAGGCCGGGGTGGAGCTGGCGTTCGAGACCATGACCGATGCCGGCATCATCGCCGAATCCGCCTACTACGAGTCGCTGCACGAGACGCCGCTGATCGCCAACACCATCGCCCGGAAGAAGCTCTACGAGATGAACGCCACCATCTCCGACACCGCCGAGTACGGCTGCTACCTGTACAACCACGCCTGCGTGCCGCTGCTGGCCGACTTCATGAAGACCATCGACAGCGACGTCATCGGCCGCGGCCTGCAGCTGAACGACACCGGCGTGGACAACGCCCGCCTGATCGCGGTCAACACCGCGCTGCGCGAGCACCCGGTGGAGCGGATCGGCAGCGAACTGCGCGGCTACATGTCGGACATGAAGCGCATCGTCTGAGGCGCGACACGGGAGGCGGTCCGGGACGCGGTCCGGGTGGCGGCGTCGAGGGCGGGATCGGGGGCAGAATCGGGCGGGGCGCCGGCATGACGGCCCGGCCGATCGTGTTCGAGGGGCTGTCGGTGGACTTCGACGGACGCTTCGCGCTGCACGACGTCGATTGGCGGCTCGAGCCCGGGCAGCAGTGGCTGGTGGTCGGTGCCAACGGGGCCGGCAAGTCGGCGCTGGCGGCGGTGCTCGCCGGTGCGGGGCAAGGTACCGCCGGGCGAGTGGAAGGGCTGCCCGAGCGCGTCGCGCTGGTCTCCTACGAAGCGCAGGCCGAACTGATCGCCGCAGAGCGGCGCAAGGACGACGCCGACATCATGGACGTGATCTCCGAGGGCACGCCGGTGCGCGAACTGGCGTACCGGGACGGGGTGGAGGCGGCACGGGTCGACGAGCTGGTGGAGACGTTCGGCCTTGCACCGTTGCTGGATCGCGCGTTCCGGAAGCTCTCCACCGGCGAGACGCGCAAGCTGATGCTGGTGCGGGCGTTGTCGTCACGGCCCGACCTGCTGGTGCTGGACGAGCCGTTCGACGGGCTGGATGCCGGTACGCACGCTCGGCTGCAGGATCTGCTGGTCGAGCTAACGGCCTCGGTACGGATGGTGATCGTGCTGAACCGGCTGGACGACGCACCCGGCTTCATCACCGATATCGCTCACGTCGGTGACGGGCGGCTGCTGGCACGCGTGGCGCGTACCGATACGGTGCGCTGGGCCGAGCTGCAGCAGTTGCTGCACCTGCAGACCACCGGGCTTCGGGTGCCGGCGCCGGATGGCGCCCCCGTCGACCGCCTGCCGCCGCTGGACCCGGATCAGCCGCTGGTCCGGTTGAACGGCGTCACCATCCGCTACGGCGACACGACGATCTTCGAGGGTATCGACTGGACCATCCGTCCCGGCGAGCACTGGCAGCTGTCCGGGCCGAACGGAAGTGGCAAGACGGGCCTGCTCTCGCTGATTACCGGCGATCATCCGCAGTGCTACGTCAACGACATCACCGTGTTCGGCTACAAGCGTGGCACCGGCGAGAGCATCTGGCAGATCAAGCGCTACATCGGCTACGTGTCCACCGCGTTGCAGTGGGAGTACCGGGTCGGTGCCGGCGTCAGGAACGTGATCATCTCGGGTTTCCACGACAGCATCGGCCTGTACACGAAGTACAGCGACGAGCAGGCGCGCATCGCCGATGCCTGGCTCGACCTGCTCGGCATGAGCGATCGGGCCAACGAGCCGTTCACCCGGCTCTCGCACGGTGACCAGCGCCTGCTGCTGATCGCCCGCGCCATGGTCAAGCACCCACCGCTGCTGATCCTGGACGAGCCGTGCCTGGGGCTGGACGACATGAACCGTCAGCTGGTGCTGGCCTTGATCGAGCGGATCTGTGCGGGCAGCGAGACCACGGTGCTGTACGTGAACCATCATGCCGGGGACGCGATCCCGGGGATCGAGCGGCGGCTGGAGCTGGGCGTATGTTGGTAGCTATTGGCGGTGCCTGGCTCGCTCGCCACCTCGAACGGTACTCTGGGAAGGTCTGCGCCGTCGGCGACCAGCCGGGCAACTTCCCGCAGGCGTTCACCCGCCTGGCGCTGATCGGCGCGGCGCATTGTCTGGACCGGACGCTCGAGAAACCGGGCGGCCATTCCTCCTGAAGCCCGATCCGGGTCACGAGTACACTGCCACGATGACGAGCACACCCGAAAAGCGCGCGCCGTCATCACGACGCCGCGCGCGCAGCATCTACCTGCTGCCCAACCTGTTCACCACCGCCGCCATGCTGGCGGGGTTCTACTCGATCGTGCAGGCGCACGAGGGGGACTTCCGGATGGGTGGCATCGCCATCGTGATCGCGGCGATCCTGGACGGGTTCGACGGCCGGGTGGCGCGCATGACCAACACCTCGACCCCGTTCGGTGCCGAGTACGACAGCATGTCCGACATGGTTTCGTTCGGCGTGGCACCGGCCTACCTGATGTACGCCTGGTCGCTGTCCAGTCTGGCCACCGCCCAGTACGCCCAGCTCGGCTGGGTGGTGTGCTTCGTGTTCTGCGCCTGCTGCGGGCTGCGCCTGGCGCGCTTCAACATCGCCGTGGGCACCGCCGATAAGCGCTTCTTCCAGGGGCTGGCCTGCCCGACCGCCGGGGTGCTGCTCGCCACCCTGGCCTGGGTGTGCGTCGATCTGGGCATCGAGGGCCCCGACATCGTGGTGCTGGTCGGCCTGTTGACGCTCGTCAGCGGCCTGCTGATGGTCAGCAATTTCGCCTACTACAGCTTCAAGGACATCGGGACGAAGAAGCGCGTGCCGTTCGCCGTGCTGGTGGGCCTGCTGCTGATTTTCTTCACCACCGCGATCGATCCGCCGAAGATGATCCTGATCCTCGGCGTGCTGTACACGGCATCCGGCCCGGCCTGGTCGGCCTGGAGTCGCTACCGCAAGCGTGGACGATCGACCAACGGATGAGCGATGGGTCCGTGCACGGTGCGCCGCGCTACAGCGACGCGCAGATCGCCCTGCTCGAGCGGTTCGGGCTCGTGCCCTGGGTACGGCGGAACGATCGGATCGCCACGCCTCCTGTCGATACGATTCCGGCCGTTGCACCCGTCGTGGCGCCGGTCGCGTACGCCGTGCCGGACGAGCTGCCGGCCCGCGGCGACGGGCTGGCGGCACGGCCGCTCGCAGGCTTTGCGCGCCGTGGCGAGCAGCGTCACGAGACCGGGCCGGAGGGTTCCACCCTGTTGATCGTCGCCGAGGCGGCGCCCGGCACGGTCACGCTGCTGCCGCTCGAGCAGCGCGAGACGGACCTGCTGGACCTGATGATGCGTTCGATCGATCTCGCCCCCGGTGACTGGAGCACGGCGGTGCTCGCCGACCCGGTGCGCGACGGGACGAGCGACGGCGTCGTGCCCGCACCGCACGTCGGCTCGCTGCTGGCGGGACGACGCGTGCTGCTGTGGCTGGTGCGGGACATCGATGACGATCCCTCGTGCGGTGATCACCGCTTCCTGGTCGACGGCGTGCCCGCGTTCCGCGTACCGCACCCGGCAGCCCTGCTCGAGCATCCGCTGCTGAAGCGCCGGGCCTGGCAGGTGCTGAAATCGGTGCGCAACCTGATCGCCGGTGCGGCGTCGACGAGTACCTGAACGACGATGTCCGGACCGCAAGCACCGCAGACATCGCGCGCGACGCTGACGTTCGCGCCGATGGACATCGACGATGTGCCGCTGGTCGGCACGATGGAGCGGCGCAACTATCCGTTCCCGTGGACCGACGGCATCTTCCGCGATTGCATCAAGGCGGGGTATCGCTGCGAACGCGTGATGCTGGACAACGAGCTGATCGGCTACGGCATCCTGCAGATCGGTGCGGACGAGGGGCACATCCTGAACCTGTGCATCGATGCGTGCTGGCAGCGACAGGGCTTTGCGCGGTTGTTGCTGGAGCACCTGACCGAGCTGGCCGTGCAGCGCCGTTGCGACACGATGTTCCTGGAGGTGCGCCCGTCCAACCCGCGCGCCGTCCAGCTGTACGGGCAGGCCGGGTTCAACGAGGTCGGCCTGCGCAGGAACTACTACGACGCACCGGGCGGGCGCGAGGACGCGATCGTGATGGCGCGCAGCCTGGGGATGCCGGCGGTGCGCGCCATCCGGCATTGATGTCCGCGCGCCGGCGCGGTGTCTCAGGGCAGCACGGGTTCCGTGGACAGGCCGAGATGGAGCTCGTTGCCCGTGTAGGGGTTCGCCGCGACGACATCGTCGTCCAGTTCCACGCCCAGGCCAGGCAGCGTCGGGGGGATCACGTAGCCGTCCTGCCATTCGACCGGGGTCTTCAGCAGCGACATGTAGGCGCCGTCGAAGGTTCGGATGGACTCGAGCATGAGAAAGTTGGGTGTGCAGGTGGATAGCTGGATGTTCGCCGCGGCGACGATCGGGCCGCAATACAGATGCGGCGCGATCTGGGCCGTGCGGGTCTCCGCCATACCGGCGATCTTCTTCGCCTCCAGCAGTCCACCGACGCGGCCCAGGTTGAGCTGCAACACGGATGCGGCTCCCGCTTCCAGCACGCGAGCGAATTCGTACTTGGTGCACAGGCGCTCGCCTGTCGCTATCGGTATGGAGGTGAAGCGCGCCACCTCCGCCATGTCCGCCGGGTTGTCGGGCGGGACGGGTTCTTCGAACCACAAGGGCTCGTGGCGCTCCAGGCGTCTGGCCATGCGCTTCGCACCGGAGACGGTGAACTGCCCGTGCGTGCCGAAGAGCAGATCCGCACGCGTGCCCACGGCCTGCCGGATGCGTTGCATGAACCGTTCGCTGCGCTCCAGGTCCTCCATGCGAGGCTGATGGCCGCCGTAGACGGTGTAGGGCCCGGCAGGGTCGAACTTCACCGCGGTGAAGCCCTGATCCACGGCAACCAGTGCGGCTTGCGCGGCCATGTCCGGGTCGTTGTACACGTTGGGCGTGTCGGGGTCCGGGTAGACATCGCCCGTGGCGGGATACAGGTAGGTGTAGCTGCGCAGGCGCTCGTGCACCTTGCCTCCCATCAGCTCGTACACCGGCTTGTCGGCCGCCTTGCCGATGATGTCCCAGCACGCCATCTCCAGCCCGCTCAGCACGCCCATGACGGTCACGTCGGGACGCAACGTGAAGCCGGCACCGTAGCTGCGTCGCCACATCCTTTCGATGTGGTGCGGGTCGCTGCCCGCAAACTGGCGTTCGAACATGTCCACGGCCATGTCGCAGCACAGGTCGGGGCCGAAGGTCGCGTTGTATATCTCGCCGACGCCCGTGATGCCGCACGCGGTGCTCAGGCGCACGAAGATGAAGTAGCGCCCTCCGTGTCTGGGCGGCGGATTGCCGACGACGAATGTCTCGATGCCCTGCAGGTGCATTCAGTTCTCCCGGCAAGGCCGGTGATGTGTTTCGACAGCCCGCGATGCGGCGGCGTCCTCCAGCACGAGCTCGGCACCACGTGCTGCCAGCATGAGCGTCGGCGCGTTGGTGTTGCCGGACGTGATGTTGGGAAAGGAGGAGGCATCGATGACCCGCAGACCCTCCATGCCGTGCACCCGCGCACGAGCGTCCAGCACCGAGTCGCTGATGTCCCGGCCCATCCGGCAGGTGCAGCAGGGGTGGAACACCGTGCCCGCTCGCGCTCGAAAGTTCTCGAGCAGCTGATCCTCGTCCATGCCGACGATATCGGGTGCCCGCCTCGCCTTCGTCACGCCGGTGATGGCGGCCGATTGAACCAGTGACTGCAGCAACCTGCCGGCTCGGACCACGGTGCGTCTGTCGTGCTCGGTCGACAGCGAGTTGGGTTGAATGCCCGGCGCGTGTCGTGGTTCGGACGAGGTGATGGAAACCTCGCCGCGACTGGTCGGCCGGCTGGGCTGGACACAGAGCAGGAACCCGGCTTCACGATCGATGTGCGGCCTGCCCGTCGGCCGCGTCGAGTAGGAGGCGGGATTGCAGTAGACCTGCACATCCGGTGCGCTGACGTCGGGCCCGCTGCGCACGAAGCCGCTGCACTGATTGACCGGCACGCTCAGGGGGCCGCGTCGGGTCGACAGGTATTGCACGCCCGCCAGCGCCTGCCCGAACCGGTGGCCCAGGCGGTTGTTCAATGTCGGTTCGTTGGCCAGAAAGAAGTGCGATACCGCCAGATGGTCCTGCAGGCCCTTGCCCACCTGGGGCAGGTCCCGTCGCACGGGGATGCCGTGATCCTGCAGCAATCGCGCGGGTCCGATACCGGACAGCTGCAGGAGCTGAGGGGAGTTGACGGCACCGGCGCTGACGATGACTTCGCGCGCCGCACCGGCCGTGCGCCGCTGCGCGCCGACCCGGTAGCGGACCCCTGTCGCCCTGCCGTTCTCGACCAGTACCTTCTCGACCATCGCACCGGACACCACGGTCAGGTTGCCACGCCTTCTGGCCGGGCGAAGAAACGCATCGGCGGATGACCAGCGCCGGCCGTTTCGTACCGTGCTCCTGACATGGCCCAGGCCTTCCTGTCGATCACCGTTCAGGTCGTCGAGGACAGGCCACAGGAGTTCCCTGCCAGCCCGCAGGAAGTGACGGGTGAACGGGTGCATCCGATCGCTCGATTCGCTGACCCACACGGGCCCGTCGCCTCGTGTCCGGCGCTTGCCGTCAGGGCCGATCTCGTCGTTCCTCTCCAGCGCCACGAACATGCGCCGGACCTCGGTCCAGTTCCAGCCAATGGCGCCGGCGGCTTCCCAATCGTCGTAATCGTGAGCGAGCCCCCGCATGTAGGCCATGGCGTTGATGGAACTGGAGCCACCCAGAACACGGCCACGGGGCCAGTAGGCCTCCCGCCGGTGCAGACCGGGATCGGCTT
>Ga0209831_1002297_pt1 | contig 16758 bp, 14 predicted proteins | sample Maine_Asex4_meta_FD_187451 | JGI IMG/M metagenome (GOLD analysis project Ga0209831, IMG submission 187451) | Marine algal microbial communities from Maine, USA - Maine_Asex4_metaG (SPAdes) (version 2) | ecosystem: Host-associated > Algae > Red algae > Unclassified | place: Maine, USA | collected...
GACAGGCGGCCTCGGCGAACGGGCGCGACAGGCGCTGTTCGATCGCTCCGCGGCAATCCTTCGCCAGAATGATCGTGGCGACTACACCGTGCCCACGCACGGGCTGTGATCGCTGGCACGCCTGGTTCCACCGCTGCCGGGACCCCGAAGGCACCGGACTCGTTGCGCTGATTCATCCGTGGGAGTCGGGGCGGGACAACTCGATCGACTGGGACGCGGCCCTCGAGGCGGTGCCGAGCGACGGAATCGGGCCGTACCAGCGGCGCGACACCCTGCACGCGGATGCGGCACACCGTCCGACCAGGGAACAATACGATCGCTACGTCGCGTTGGTCGAAGGATTCCGCGCACTGGACTGGGGCAACGCCCGGCTGCACGACGCCTCGCCGTTCCGGGTGGTCGACCCGGGCTTCAACGCGATCCTGATCCGCAGCTGCGCCGATCTGGCCGAGCTTGCCGATGCCCTCGGCGAACCGGAGATCGCGAGCGCCAACCGCGAGCGCGCCGAGCGCGGTCTCGCCGCGCTCGAATCGCTGTGGAGCGATGCGCACGGGCAGTACGTGTGCTTCGACCGTGCCGCGGGCACGCCGATCGACAGCGCCTCGGTCGGCGGCCTGATCGCGGCGTTCGCCGCCCTCCCACCGGCGAGACTCGACGCCCTCGCCGCTCGTCTCAATACGCTTGCCGAGCACACCGGCTTCCTGGTGCCGAGCCACGATCCGCTCGACCCCCGCTTCGACGCCAAGCGCTACTGGCGAGGTCCGGCCTGGCTCATCGTGAACTACCTGATCGCCTACGGATTGCGTGCCGGCGGTAAGTCCACGGCTGCCGAACGGGTGGAGCAGGCCAGCATCGGATTGATCGAATGCGGTGGCTTCGCCGAATACTACGACCCCGTCACCGGCGAGCCTTGCGGCGGTGGCTCTTTCACCTGGACGGCGGCGATGGTGATGGAAATCCTGCGTGCGCAGCCGGAAGCGGCATAGCGCTCGAGGATCGGCTATCGAGCGCATCGCCCTGCCCGGCCGAGACGACCAGGCCGTGCCGGACAACAGTATCGACACCATGGCCGAGCGCGTCGAGGCGATGCTGGACGCCAGGCGGCAGATGCTGCTGGCGCAACTATCGACCATGAGCCCGCCGCCCGACCGGCCACGCGGGGATGGACCACGACTACCAGCGCCCGGTTTCGGATCATCGGCCAGCCATAATAGAAGCGTGTGATGGTCGAGCAGCAGCTGCATCAGGTGCCGCCTTCGAACGCCTCGATCAACTCGTCGGATGTCCCATCGGAATCGTCCGCGATGCGTATCTTGCCGCGCAGACTGCCGGGCTTGCGAACAGGCATGAGCTCGCGACAGAGCGTCAGGTCGAAATAGCGCTTGCCCGCCTTCGCGATGATCACCTTCTCTCCACGCCGGACACGCTCGGCGAGTTCGGAGAGTCGTGACTTGGCTTCGTGACAGCGACTCCACCAGGTGACGCGCCCGGGACCGCGCCGTCGAACAGATCGACGATCGCCTGTTACAAGCCGTTACACCCTGTCGCACCCCCGCAATGTCTGGCCGGTGTCCCGCGCCGATAGTGTCGTCACGCTCCGACGACGAACCGGGGCTTACCTCTCGTTCGTCACCGTTCCCCCGAGACAGACGATCATGAAGACCTTCACGAAGATTGCCACCATCGCCGTCACCACCGTGGGCCTGGCCGTTGGCGGCTTCGCCCTGGCCGAGCGTTCCGACGGCGAGCGCGGCGCCCGCATGCTGGAGCGCGTCAGCGAGCGGCTGGAGCTCGACGACAACCAGCGCGCCGCGCTCGACACGCTGTTCGTCGAGGTCACCGGCCTGCGCCAGCTGGTCAGAGGCGATGGCCAGGACATGCGGGCCGAGCTCACCACGCTGGTCACGGCCGACACCTTCGACCAGGGCGCCGCGCTGGAGATAATCAGCAGCCGCACCGCCGCCATCCAGGCCGAAGCCCCCGAGCTGGTCGCCGCCGCCGCCGCCTTCCTGGACGGCCTGAGCGCCGAGCAGAAGACCGACATCTCGGCCTTCGCCGAGCGGGGCCGCGGTCACCGCGGTCACTGAGCGCCCGAGGATCGGCTGCCGAACATCGGGAAGTGGGCGTCGGGGATGTTGGACACCTCGTCCCCGGTGCTAACCTTTCACCGTGAATCCGGTCCTGCTCATCGATGACGACGGCAAGCTCGGCGAGTTGCTGGTCGAGTATTGTGCCCGGTTCGGCCTGCGGGTCGAACCGGCGCTGACACCGTCCGCGGGCCTTGCAAAGCTTGATGCCGGCGCCTTCGAGGCGGTGATCCTGGACGTGATGCTGCCGGAGATGGACGGCTTCGAGGTCATCCGGCGCATCCGCGCCCGCTCCGACATCCCGATCGTCATGCTGACCGCGCGCGGCGATGTGACCGACCGCATCGTGGGGCTGGAGCTTGGCGCCGACGACTACCTGCCCAAGCCGTTCGAGCCGCGCGAACTGGTGGCGCGCCTGCAGGCCAACATCAAGCGCCGCGCAGCGGACGCCGCCGCACGCCCGGACCCGGCCGAGGCCAGGGCGGACGGCACCGGACGCTTCGAGGGCTTCTCGCTGCACCCGGACACTCGCGAGGTGCGCATCGACGGCGAGCCGGTCGAGCTCACCACCAAGGAGTACGAGCTGCTGATGCTGCTGGCATCCACTCCGGGCGAGGCGCTGTCGCGCGACGCGATCCTCGCCACGCTCAAGGGGACCGAGCACGAGCTGTACTCACGCTCGGTGGACATCCTGGTCAGCCGGCTGCGCGCCAAGTTGCGGCCCGCCCATCCGATCCGCACCGTGCACGGCGCCGGCTACGCGTTCGTGGCCCGAAGGCTCGGCAACGCCGGGTGAACCGAACGGCTGCCAGCGCCGAACCGTCAGCCGGGTTCCTGCGGCGTCGGCTGAACGCGATGTCGCGCTCGCTGTCGCTGCGGCTGCTGGGCATCTTCGTGCTGACCACGCTCGCCGCGCTGGTGGTGCTGGCGGTGTTCTTCACCAAGGGCCTGGGCTCGCAGTGGCGCGACACCATCGAGCCGCACTTCGTGCAGTACCTGAGCTACATCCAGCAGGACCTGGGCAATCCGCCCGATCCGACGCGGGCGCAGGCGTTGTCGGACCGGCTGCCGGTCGCCATCGTCATCTACTTGGGGGACATGCTGGTATTTTCAAGCGAACAGCCGGTTCCGCCGGTGCGGCGACTGCGCTACGAGCGTGTTCCGGTGGCGCGGATGGGCCGACGAACAGGGGCCGAGCGTCCGCTGGGCGTCATCGCGATCAGCCGCAGCGGTGGCCGCCGCGACAGCGTCCTGCGCTTCGAGCGCGACGGCTACAACGTGTACTACCGGTTCACCAGCGGTCGTCCACCGCGCCACCGATCGGACAGCGAGCGGGGCGACGCCCGCGCCGCTGTCGCCGATCGTTCCTCCTCCAGGGCATCCGATCGCGAACGTGCCTTCCGGCGTGGCGAACCCGGTGACGAACTGCCGTGGGCGCTGCTGGCGCTGGCCGCGGTCATGGTAACCAGCTGCTGGCTCATCCGCCGGCTGCTCTCGCCGATCGGCAGGATCCGCCACGGCGTGGCCCGCATGACCCGGGGCGAGCTTGCCGAGCGCATCGCCCTGCCCGGCCGCGACGATCTGGCCGTGCTGGGCAACAGCATCGACACCATGGCCGAGCGCATCGAGGCGATGCTGGATGCCAAGCGGCAACTGCTGCTGGCGCTCAGCCACGAGCTGCGCTCTCCGCTCGCACGCGCACGACTGGCGCTGCAGCTGCTGCCCGAGTCATCGCGCCGCGACTCGATCGAGGAGGATCTGCTGGAGATGCAATCACTGATCGCCGAGATCATCGAGTCCGAGCAGTTGCAGCAGGCGCACACGGTGCTGAACCGCACACCGGTCGATCTGGTCGAACTGGTGCGCGGCGAGGCGGACGGCCACCGCGAGGTCGAGCTGACGATCGAGGGCAGCACCGTCTCCATGCCGGGCACCGATGGCGATGGCGGCATTATGCTGATGGCGGACGCTGCCCGGCTGCGCATCATGGTGCGCAACCTGATCGCCAACGCGTTGCTGCACGGTCGCTCGGCCGACGGCACCGCCGCGGTCGTCGTGACGCTTGGTGCCGATCGGCACAAGGTGGCGTTCGAGGTCGCCGATACCGGTCCCGGCATCCGGCCGGACGATCTCGCCCGCATCACCGACCCGCTGTACCGCCCGGATGCGTCACGCACCCGTTCGACCGGCGGGTTCGGGCTGGGGCTGACCCTGGCACGGTTGATCGCCGAGACGCATGGAGGCTCGTTCCGGATCGACAGCGAGCCTGCCGTGCGGCCGGGCACGCGTGTCCGGATCGTGCTGCCGATCGGCGATTCGCACATGGCGTAGCGTTCGTCAGCGAGCGGCGCTCGGTCGACTCGCCGTCTACAGTATTCCGCGCCCGGGCAAGGCGGCGATCTCCGCCATCAGTGCCTCGTTCGCGTAGCGTCCCGGCGCCAGCGCGTCCGCATGGGCGGGCCGTTCGTCGCCGGTGATCCAGCGGGCGCACAGATCGCCCGCGGCGCACGCGCCGAGCGTGCCGAACCCGGACATCGCACCGACCACGAAGGCACCGTCGATGCCCATCTCTCCGATCAGCGGCCAGTTCTCCTCGGTACGGGTGTAGTAGCCGCCGTAGTGGTGCAGCGAGCGCGGCAGGTGCCCGTCGTACACCTTCAGCGCCGGATTGAGCCGAGCTGCCCCCTTGAGCACGATCTCGGGGTGCGCCTGCGCCAGGGCAGGCTCCCGCGCAACGCTTGCGTCCGCATCGTTGTACGCCCAGCCGAGCTTGACCCAGGTTCCGCGATCCCCGCCGTCCGGCCGACAGTGCACCGATCCGGGCATCTGTCGCGTCAACCAGGCCATGTCGGGTTCCGCCGCGAGCAGCGCCCTCTCCTCCTCGTCCCAGTCGATCCGTTGCGCATCCAGATCGATGGAGAAGGGCATGGTCCGCGGTATGGCGGCGGCGGTGTCCTCGAAGGCGATCTTCTGCTGCAGGGTGTTCCTGATCGGCAGGCGCACGCCCAGCATCGTCGCCACCTCGCCGACGAAGGGACCGGCCGCGTTCACCAGCCGCTCCGCACGGATCACCCGGTCGGGATCGCTCAGCCTCACCCGGAAGCTGTCGGCACGCTCGATCGAGCGCACCGTGCCGGTGACCCGGACGCCTGCCGCCGCCCGGTAGCGTTCGAGCAGGTGCTGCCCCATCTGCTGGGCGCTGATGGCTCCCGCCCGGCGAATGTGGATGACCGTGCGGATATCGTGTGCAAAGGAGGGAAATGTCCGGCGAACCAGATCGTGGCCTTGCAACACGTCCACGCCGGACGGTGCGGTTCGCCAATCCGCCTTCACGGGTGCCTGATAGGCGCCGTTCGCGATCCGGTCATGAACGCGGATGGCATCGTTCGGCGAGCCGGCGTAGCCCGCCTCGAGCCCCGCCAGGTGCTCATCCACGGTGCCCTCTCGCGTGGCCAGCACGTAGCCGCGCCGGCTCATGCCGATGCGATCGTCGGACTCGCGCGCGATCTGCTCCATCAGATCGATGCTGTGGTTGGTGAACGCAGTCATGATCGGGTGCGGCCACCAGTTGCGATAGTTCTCTCCGGACTGCGCCGAGGTGAAGCTCATCGGCTGACCTGCATCGACGAGCACGACGCGCAGCGTGCGGTCGAGCGTCTTCAGGTAGTGGGCCGTCGCGATGCCTATGATCCCGGCGCCGACGATCAGGACGTCGCAGGCGATGTCATTCGACACGCCCGCCTGCGCGCCCGTGGTGTTGCTGTCAGGCACGCTCTTCTCCATGGCCCCCTGCAGTACTGCCCAGGTTATCGGATCGCTCGCGACGACGGGTTGGCGAAGCGATCGGGTGCGAATCGCGCAGGCGCTGGGGGCGTTCGCATGGCGCGGACCCTATCGCGAACAGGCCGCCGAGGGTTGGCGACCCGATCAACGGCTCGGGTACACGGCAGCAGCACACGTCGAGCTCGCCCTCACCGAACGTGTGCTGCGTGTGGATGATGACTCTCCGCGTCCACGTCGACGTCGCGAATCACGAGGGTTCTGCAGGTGTCCGAGGGGGATTGGGCACTTGCAGATAGCTTTCCTTCGGGATTCTGACGATGCCCTTCAATCCAAGCAGCGCCCTGATCTCGTCGCTCAGCTGCAGTATCGCCTTTTCCACGGCGGTGAACACGAGATCCGCATCGTTCCCCCGTGCCGTGACAAGCGGAAGCCCCGGCGTGGGCATGGTCCATTCCAGGACCCGAACGTCGTTCGCGAACGACTCGTACCGCGATATCAACCGCCAGGATACGGCGTCCAGGGAGGCGATATCCGCACGCCCGTCCGCCACGGCCCTGGCGGACTCCAGATGTTGTCGGGCATGAAGGCGATTCCGAAACCAGAATCCCCAGGGCTCCAGGTGCCAGTAGGCAGCCGCATAGCCGGATTGCGAGAACGTCTGGTTGTAGGCAAAGACGCTGTCCAGGTAGTCGCCGACGTTCGCTCGCGGGTCGTCCGCCCTGGCGACCAGGGCGCTGCGATAGTAGCCCGGGGGGCATCCGGAGACGCCGAAGTCCGGCGTCCCGACCAGCTCGACCTTGTCATGCAGCCAAGTTCGGTAGGGCATTCCGCAGGTCTGGCTCAGCACGAGCTCGCTGTCGTTCCACACGGAAAACTCATCGGCATCCTGTGACAGGTGGGCAGGGCTGTCCATGCCGACGGCCCGCAGGTTGTCCCGAACGAGATTCCAGTAGACCGTGTGCGCATCCTCCAGTTGCGGACGCCGATACATCATCAGACTCGCGATCATGTTCGCGACAGAGCCGCTGGTCCATTTCGTCGATCATGTTCCACTACGCGATGGTACCCCTGGCAAGCTGCCTCGAACAGCGATAACGTCCCGCGCACACCGAGTGCCGAACGGAAGGATGCGGGGATGAACCGTCAGTGTGCCGGCCGGCCGAACGGATCTTCGGGTCCATGCCGTTCGATCGACCTGCGGAACGCCACGACGATGCGTGGCCTGCCCGTACTCGCCGCGACGCTCCTGCTGCTCGGTGCCTGCTCCTCCGATGGCCAGAGCGATGCACCGCGCGACGATGAGTCGCTCGCGGCAGCAGCGCCGCTCGACGTGCTCGAGGCGATGATGAACTCCTACCAGGATGACGAGAAGGTGCAGGGCTGGCGATGGGTGCGCGACGACGACGTGGTCTCGGTGTCGGCCACCATGGCGCTGCGCAGCAGGTAGCGTGGATCGGCACCCGACGCCGCGATCGCTCCGAACCCACGCCACCCATTTAGTCGAACGCCGGCAGCAGTCGCTCGGCCGCCATCTCGACCATGCCCTCGACCGTGGCGGTCGTGACCCCGAGCTTCTCCTCGATCTGCAGCGCGGCCAGCCCGTGCACGAACGTCCACAGTGCCAGCGCGCTCCTCTGGGTGCCGGGCGCATCGGCGTCCAGTTCGAGAAACAGGCCGACGTGCCGGGTGAGAACTTCGAACGGGGATCGCTGCTCGGCATCGTCCGGGTGATCCGGATCATGGACCGTACCCGAAGGATCGCCGCCGAACATCAGGCGGAACACGTGCGGCTCGGTGAGCGCGAAGCCCACATAGCCGTGTCCGATCGCGGTGATCGCCGCCCGTGAGCCGGGTGCCACGCCGTCGAGCCTGGACAACATCCCGTCGCGAAGCCGTCCGAAGCCCTCGGTCGCGACCGCTTCGAGGATCGCCTCGCGGTCCTCGAAATGCTTGTACGGGGCAGCCGTGCTCACGCCCGCCAGCTTGCACGCCTCGGCCACGCGAAAGTGGGCGTGGCCATCGCGCTTGACGAGCCGGTAGGCCGCACGCACCAGCTGCCGACGCAGGTCTCCGTGATGGTAGGCCTTCTTGGTCGCCACTCGTGGGGTGCGTCTGGCGCGGCTTGCGCCTTGGGGAAGCTTCACGGCGTTCCTGGTCAGCTCGAGTGAGCGGGCGCCACTCTACGGCAACGCTCGTCGATACGGAAGTCGCTGGACATGTTAGCAGCCATCACTTAAGTTACTTCGACATACATTGAGCCGCCAGGGCTCGTCGAACAGGAACCCGACCATGGCAGACGCACCCTTCGTGCCCGGCACGCGTCCGGGCCGGCACCGGCGCGCCACGCCCGCATCGGTCGCGGTCCTGGCCGGTGGCATCGCCGTGGCGACAACGCTGGTCGTCGGCGGTACGGCCGTCATCGGTGCCCGTGCCGACGCCCGAGCCGTGCCGCCACCGGCGGCTCTCACCCCGGTAGCCACGCTCGAGGTGGTGTTACGGACCCGCTACCCGGTCATCCGAGGCTACGCCGCGCGGCTGGAGCCCGCCCGGCGCAGCGATCTCGCCTTCGAGACCGGCGGCACGCTTGTCGAGGTGCTCGTCGACGAGGGTGACGAGGTGGACCGCGGCGATGTCCTGGTGCGGATGGACGCGCGGGAACTCGAGGCCGAACGCGACCGGCTCGCCGCCGCGCGCCGGGCGCTGGACGCCGACGCTGAACTCGCCCGGCTTGAGCTCGAGCGAGCCCGGCGGTTGCGCGAACAGGGGTTCGTGCCGGACGAGTCGCTCGACGAGGCCCGGCTTGCGGTCGAGCGGATCGCCGCCGGCGCGGCCGAGGCCGACGCCGGTCTGGCGCTCGTCGACGTGCGCCTCGACAAGATGGTCCTGCGCGCACCGTTCGACGCCACCGTCGCCCATCGCGCGCTCGACGAGGGCGCCACGGTGTCGCCGGGGCTGCCGGTGCTGGAGCTCGACGAGCGCGCCGTGCCGCGGTTGCGCGTGGGGCTTCCGCCCGGCCGTGCCGCCGAACTCGATCGAGGGCGCACGTATCGCTTCGTCGTCGCCACGCAGACGACATCCGACGGTGCACCGATCGAGATCGCAGCGCGGCTGGTGTCCCTTCGAGGCGATATCGACCAGCGTACGCGCACGGTATCGGCCACGTTCGAGCCACGGGTCGGAGCGGGCGCTCGCCTGCCGCTGATCGGCACGCTGCTGGAACTGCGGCTCGAGGAGTCGGTGCGCGCGGACGTTTACGAGGTACCGCTCACCGCCCTGGTGGAGGCCGAGCGCGGGCTGTGGAGCGTGCTGACCCTGGACGACGGACCGGCAGGCGGCACCGACGCGCACGACAGTCCGATCGTGCGTCGGGCGCCCGTGCGCATCGTCCACCTGTCGGGCGAACGGGCGTGGATCGAGGCCCCGCTCGGGCGGGGGGCCACCCTCGTTGCCGGCGCACGCCACCGTATCGTGCCCGGCATGCACGTCCGCCCGGTCGGCGCGCACGAACTCGCCGGCGAACGCGAAGCGGTCCAGCGCGGGGCAGTCGGGCTCGGGGTGGTCGGGCTCGGGACAGGGGGTTGATCGTGGGCGCCCTCTTCTTCCGCGAACCGCGGCTCGCCGCCCTGTTCGCGCTGACGCTGATCGCCGCCGGCGCCTCGGCGATGCTCGCGATCGGTCGTCAGGAGGATCCGACCATCACCAACCTGTTCGCCACCGTCACGACGCCCTTCCCGGGCGCGGAGCCGGTGCGCGTCGAATCCCTGGTGACCGATCCTCTGGAGGCGGCACTGCAGGAGGTCTCGGAGGTCGATCTGGTGACGTCGAGCTCCGCCGCCGGCGTGTCGATCCTGCAACTCGAGCTCGCCGACACCCTGTCCGACGACGAGATCGACACCGCATGGGCCGAGATCCGGGCGACGCTGGACGCGGTCCGTGCCGACCTGCCGGCCGGTGCGGGCGCGCCCGAGTTCGCCAATGGTTCGAGCGGAGCGTGGAGCCTGATCGGCGCGCTGCGCGCGACGCCGGCCGGAGGCAACACCGTCGACCTGGCCATGCTTGCACGCTACGCTGCCGTGCTCGCGGGGGATCTTCGCCGCGTCCCGGGCACCGACGGGGTCGAGCGATTCGGCACGCCCGAGGAAGAGATCCTGGTCGAGATCGACGCCGAGCGACTGGCTTCGCTGGGACTGTCTTCGACCGACGTCGCACGCGCGATCGAGGGTGCCGATGCGAAGGTGCGCGCCGGCCGGGTACGCGGCGCGACCAGCGATCTGGTGATCGAGATCCTGGGCGAGCTCGAGACCCTCGAGCGCGTGCGCGCCGTACCGCTCGCGGGGAGCGACGGACGCGTCGTGCGCGTCGGCGACGTCGCCCGGGTAAGCCGCTCGGTGCGCACGCCGGCCGCCGAGCTCGCGATCAGCGACGGCAAGCCCGCGATCCTGGTCGCCGCGCGGCTGCAGGAGGGCTTGCAGATCGATGCGTGGATGGATGACGTGCGCTTCCGGCTCGAGCGCTTCGCGCAGGACCTGCCGGTCGGGCTGGCGTACCGCACCGTGTTCGACCAGAGCGTCTACACCGCCGATCGGCTGGCCGGCGTCGGATTGAACATGGCCATCGGGGTGACGCTCGTCATTGCCGTACTGCTGGTGACACTGGGACCGCGCGCAGCCCTCATCGTCGCCGTCGTGCTGCCGCTGGTGAGCCTGGCGGCGATCGCGACGATGAACCTGATCGGTCTTCCCATCCAGCAGATGTCGCTGACCGGGCTCATCGTGGCGCTCGGGCTGCTGGTGGATGCCGCCATCGTCATGACCGACGAGATCGGCAAGCGACTGCGCGCGGGCATGGCGCGTGCGGACGCGGTCGGCGAGTCCGTGAACCGATTGTTCGCCCCGCTGCTCGGCTCCACCGTCACCACGGCGCTGTCGTTCGCACCGCTCGCGCTGCTGCCGGGAGCGGCTGGCGACTTCGTCGGCTCGATCGCGATCGCGGTCATCATCATGTTGCTGTGGTCGCTCGTCGCCGCCCTCACGATCACGGCGCCACTGGCGGGGTACGTGCTGCCGGCGAAGGTCCCGACGAAGGTTCCCGGGACGACCCGCGTCGAGCTTGAGCGGAACGATCGCATCGCCGTCGGCATCGCCCGAACCTTCCGCGTGACGATCCGCTGGACGCTTGCGCACCGCGGGGCGGCGATCGCACTGGCCGTTGCGCTGCCGGTGACGGGCTTCGCCGCCATGGGCAGCCTCGTGCAGCAGTTCTTCCCGGGCGTGGAGCGCGACCAGTTCCACCTGTCCGTGGAACTTGCCGAAGGGACCTCGATCGACGCCACGCTCGCAGCCGTCGAGCGGGTCGACGCAAGACTGCGCGACGCGGAAGGCGTCGAGCAGGTGTCCTGGACGCTCGGCAGGAGTGCGCCGGCGTTCTACTACAACATGGTCGGGGACCGGGATCGTGCACCCGAGTACGCGCAGGCGCTCGTACGCTCGGCCTCTCCGGAGGCCACGGCCACTCTCGTGTCGGAGCTGCAGCGCACCCTCGCCGACGCTGCCCCCGAGGCGCGGGTGATCGTGCGCGACCTCGTGCAGGGTCCGCCCGTGACGGCTCCGGTCGAGCTGCGCCTGATCGGGCCCGACCTCGATGTGCTGTCCGAGCTCGGCGAGCGCTACCGCGAGGTACTGGTGCGTGCCGACGCCGTCCACGTGGCCCGTGCGACGCTGGAGGGCGGCGCGCCGAAGCTTGCGATCGATGTTGACGAGACGGCGGCGCGTCTGGCGGGCCTGGGGCTGGTCGATGTGGCCGCGCGTCTCGACGCGGCGCTCGAGGGCGGTACCGGTGGCAGCATCGTCGACGGCGACGAGGCGTTGCCGGTACGGGTGCGCGTGGCACAGGCGAGGCGCGCGGACCTGCACGGCATCGAGAGCCTGCCGCTGACGCTACCGGACGCGCCCGGATCCGCGGACGCCGCCTTCGACGCGCTGCCGTTGTCGGCGATCGCCTCCGCCTCGCTCGTACCGTCGTCGAGCGCGATCGCGCGGCGTGATCGCGAACGCGTGAACACCGTGCAGGGCTTCATCGGCTACGGGCTGCTGCCCGCGCAGGCGCTCGACGAGGTGCGCGCCCTGCTCGACGAGGCGGCCATCGAGCCGCCGCCGGGTTACCGGCTCGAGTTCGGCGGCGATGCCGGCGACCGGAACGACACCGTGAACGACCTGCTGGCCTCGCTCGGCATCGTCGTGACGCTGTCGATCGCGAGCGTGGTGCTCTCGCTGCGCTCGTTCCGGCTCGCAGGCGTCACGCTGCTCGTGGCCGGACTGTCCGCAGGCCTGAGCTTCCTGTCGCTCGCCGTGTTCGACTACCCGTTCGGGATCAACGCACTCATCGGCGTGATCGGCTCGATCGGGGTGTCGATCAATGCCGCGCTGATCATCCTGTCGGGGCTTGCCGGCAATGAGCGCGCCGCGCGTGGCGACGCGGACGCGATGGTCGATGTCGTCGCGGGCTCGGGCCGGCACATCCTGTCGACGACGCTGACGACGTTCGGCGGCTTCCTGCCGTTGATCCTGGGCGGAGGCGCGTTCTGGCCGCCGTTCGCGATGGCGATCGCCGGCGGCGTGCTGCTCTCGATGATCGTCTCGTTCGGCTTCGTGCCGCCGATGTTCGCGCTGGTGCGACGACGGGTGGAGCGGGTCTCTCCGGGGGCCGAGGTTGCGCCATCGGAACCCGTCTTCGCAGGCGTCTCGACGTGAGCGCCTTCGCCCATCCGTCCTCCAGGTGGCGCCACCACCCGGACCGAGCGCGGTGAAGCGCGTCTCGAGTGCACCGAGATGGCGTTCGAGCCCGCTTCGCACGGAGTGAGGCGTCGTCGGATCGCAACGGCGACGTCCATGAAATGTTATAACAATGAGATATCGACGATGCAGCCGACCGCCGGCCGATTCGCGAACGACCATCCCGCAACCGGAGGAGCTTCCGATGCACCGCACCCTGACCGCCCTCGCCGTCCTGTCCCTGACCGCGCCCGCCCTCGCACAGGAGGTTCGCCAGCTCGATGCCCACGAACACGGCGTCAGCTCGGCCGAGATCACCGTGGAGGAGGAGGCACTCGTCATCGAGATCTACTCGCCGGGCATGGACATCGTCGGCTTCGAGTACACCGCCGAGGCGGACGAGGACCGGGCCGCCATCGCGCAGGCGGTGATGCAACTTGCCCGCGTCGACGAGATCGTGACCGTCGACGACGCGGCAGGCTGCCGGCTGATCGAGGTCCTGTCGCACCTTCACGGTGACGAGCACCATCTCGAGGACGAGCACCATTCCGAGGACGAGCACCATTCCGAGGACGAGGACGGTCACGGGCACGCGGCGGACGAGGAGGAAGGCGAGGAGCATGCGGAGGAGGACGAGGACCACGGCCACGATGAAGAGACCACGGAAGGCGGTGATCCGCACAGCGAGTTCCACGCGCGCTACATCTATGACTGCGCCGACACGTCGGCCATCACAACGGTCGATTTCCCCTTCTTCGGTGCCTTCCCGAACGCGGTCGAGATCCAGGCGCAGTACGTGACCATGACGGGCAGCGGTGCGGGTGACATCGAGCGCGACGACACGACGCTCGCGCTCGACTGAACCGGTCAGGCCTCGTCGGCGAACCACGGCGGGTACGGATCCTCGAAGCGTCTCCAGGCCGCCATTCCCATCGCCATCTCGGCGTCGTCGAGCAGGCAGCGATCGAGCGTCTCGCAGGTGTGCCCGGGCTCGAGATGCTGGCCGATGAACACGATCTCCTGACGCCGGTCGCCGTACTCGCCCTCGAACGCGGCCTCGATCCGGGAGCGCTGTTCGGGGTCGTCCGGCCAGTGCTCGGGTGGTGTATCGCTCCACCAGACACCGGCCGGGCCGTGGCGCACGATGCCACCGGCCTGCGCCCACTCGCCAGCGGCGTGCGGGCGTGAGGCGAGCCAGAAGAAGCCCTTCGAGCGCAGCACGTTGCCTCGCCATTCGTTCTCCAGCGCCTGGGCGAAGCGCGCCGGGTGGAACGGTCGGCGCGCGCGGTAGACGAAGCTCGAGATGCCGTACTCCTCGGTCTCCGGGACGTGCTCGCCACGCATCTCGGCGAGCCCCGGCGAACGGGCCGCGCGCTCGATGTCGAAGCGTCCGGTGTCGACGAGCTTGTCGAGCGGAACCTTGCCGAAGCGCGCGTGGACGATGTCGGCCTCCCGGTTCAGCTGGCGCAGCGCGTGCTCGAGCCGGTCGCGTTCGGCGCCGGTGACCAGGTCGGTCTTGTTGACCACGATGACGTCGGCGAACTCGACCTGATCGATCAGCAGGTCCGACACGGTGCGCTCGTCCTCCTCGCCGAGCGACTCGCCACGCTCCTTCAGATCGTCGGCCCGATCCAGATCGATGCTGAAGTTCACCGCGTCGACGACCGTGACCATCGTGTCGAGCCGCGCCACGTCCGCCAGGCAGAGGCCGTCCTCGTCGCGGAACGTGAAGGTCTCGGCCACCGGCAGCGGCTCCGAGATGCCGGTCGACTCGATGAGCAGGCAGTCGAAGCGTCGCTCGCTCGCCAGACGACCGACCTCCACCAGGAGGTCCTCGCGCAACGTGCAGCAGATGCAGCCGTTGCTCATCTCGACCAGCTTCTCCTCGACGCGATCGAGTCGGACCTCGCGGTTTACCAGCGCTGCGTCGATGTTGACCTCGGACATGTCGTTGACGATGACCGCGACGCGCAATCCCTCGCGGTTGTTCAGGATATGGGTCAGCAGCGTGGTCTTGCCCGCGCCCAGGAAGCCGGACAGAACCGTGACCGGCAGCTTGTCGCCCACGTCTGGCCGAGTCCTCACGGGAGGGGTTCGGGTCTGGTCGGTCATCGGTATCATCCTGTTCAATCGAGCCATAGCGGGTCGAGCGTGACGATGACGCGTTGCCCGGCTCCAGGCTGGACATCCGGCGAGCGGTGCACCGCGCCGAGACCGCCGTTGTCCTGCCACAGCGAGCCCTTCAGCAGCACGAGCTCACCCGTGTCCGCGCGTCGACCGGCACCGCCGACGATCCCGGGATCGGCGAGATCGGCCCGATCGATCCTCTGATCCGCAAGCCATTCCGTACCCGGACCCCGGTAGGTGCACAGCATTCTGAGCGGAACACGATCGACGTGCCAGCGCGGACACATGGCGCGCTCGACGCGGGTGCACCGAAGGCCCACCAGCGGGCAGTCGCCCAGCTGGTGGAGAATCTCGGCCAGCGATGTCACATCATCCAGCAGCGCCTCGCGTCCCTCGCCCGCCGGCAGATCGTCGAGCACGGCACGCTGGTCCGGCGCGAGGGTCTCGATCGACTGCCCGGTACCGCGTGCGGCCGCGCCGTCGAGATAGGCCGTCACCTGCGGATCGACGGCGCGTCGCCAGCTGCAGACCTGCACGCCCGGTTCGAAGATCTCGGCCAGATCCGCGATCGCTGATACGCGGCGCCAGCCCGGCGCTTCGGAAAGGGCGTTCGACGTCAGGGCGTGCATGTCGAGCTCCGGTCGGATGATCGAGCGTCCCGCGAGCTCATTGCTGCGCCGAACCCAGTGCCTGCACCAGGGTGGTCGCGTTGTGGCGCACCAGGTCGAGATAGGTGGCGGCCGGGCCGTCCGGACCGGACAGCGCGCCGGGGTAGAGCGTACCGCCGACCACGGCGCCGGTCTCGTTCGCGATCTGCTCCAGAAGGCGCGAGTCGCTGATGTTCTCGACTAACACGGCCGTGATGTCCTCGTTCCTCATCTGCTCGATCAGGCGGGCGACATCCCGGGCCGAGGCCTCGGACTCGGTGCTCAGTCCCTGGGGTGCCAGGAAGGTCAGTCCGTAGTCGCGACCGAGGTACTGGAACGCGTCGTGCGAGGTGACGACGGTGCGGCGGTCGGTGGGCAGGCCCGCCACGAGTTCGCGGATCTCGGCATCGAGCGCCTCGATCTCGGCGACGTAGCCGGCACGGTTGCGGTAGAAGCGGCTCGCATGTTCCGGATCGGTTCTGGCCAGTGCGGCGGTGATGTTGTCGACATAGGTCACGACAAGATCGAGGCTGTGCCAGGCGTGCGGGTCGAAGGCGCCGTGGTGCTCCTCGCCGTGCTCCTCGCCGTGCTCGTCGTCCTCACCCTCTCCGGTCTCGGCGTGCGCTTCGCTATCGTCCCGCTCGTCCTCCTCCTCGTACGAGATCGGCTCGATACCCCGGGTGACCATCACGTGCGCGCCATCGAAACCGGCGGTGTCGACGAGCCGTTCGAGCCAGCCCTCGAACCCGAGTCCGTTGGCCACGATCACCTGCGCATCGCTCACCGCACGGGCATCGGCCGGGGTCGGCGCGTAGACATGGGTATCACCGTCGGGCCCGACGAGCGTGGTGACGGCCACGTGCTCGCCGCCGATGCGCTCGACCATGTCGCCGAGGATCGAGAAGGTCGCGACGACCGGGATCGGCTCGATCGACCGGGCCGTACCCGGTCCGGCGAGCGACAGGGCGAAGAGGGCGACTGCGCCTGCGTGAAGGGGTCTTCGGGTCTTCATGTGCGTTCCGTTGGGGTTTCGATGTGACGGCGAGGCAGCGCCTGCGCGAGAAGGCCGCCCGACGGTCCGAGCATCAGCGACACCAGGTAGACCGTGCCGGCCACCAGGATGATCGCCGGGCCGGACGGCAGGCTGTAGTGGTAGGAGAGCAGCAGGCCACTCAGGCTCGACAGCGCGGCGATGCAGACCGAGATGGCGGTGAGCCCGCCGATGCCGGCGCTCCAGAAGCGCGCCGCGGCGGCGGGCAGCACCATGATGCCGACCGCCATGAGCGTGCCGAGAGCGTGGAAGCCGCCGACCAGGTTCAGCACCACCAGCGCCAGGAAGGTGAC
>Ga0209831_1002299_pt1 | contig 16740 bp, 17 predicted proteins | sample Maine_Asex4_meta_FD_187451 | JGI IMG/M metagenome (GOLD analysis project Ga0209831, IMG submission 187451) | Marine algal microbial communities from Maine, USA - Maine_Asex4_metaG (SPAdes) (version 2) | ecosystem: Host-associated > Algae > Red algae > Unclassified | place: Maine, USA | collected...
GGGTGGCGCGATTTGATAGCCGCCTCACGACTGGCCAATCCTATTTTTCGCAGAGCGGCGCAGGCGGCAGTGCAGCGTATTGTGATGACGACTACCATGTCGAACTCTGGCAGGTCTATCTTATGGACAGGGAGGCGAGTCCCGTTGCGTATCATCATGTCTATGCACTTGCCGTCGTTGAAGTTGCCCATGGTGAACCGAAAAGTATGGAATACATAACGCCTGAACCAATAAAACTTCAGGGCAAAATGAAGATGGCGTTAGGACTTACGCGCGAAGTCCTCACGATCGAGACCTTCCGGGGTGTATTGAGGGACCTCGAGGCTAGAAAGCCTTTGGTGACGGCGAGCGGGACCGTGGCCATGCCTGCGCTAAGCTTGTACGAAGAGCGCTTCTCCCCGGCTGCCGAGACGCTTTCCCACGAGCTCAACGGGCTTTTGAAATCTAATGTCTTTAGTGGCGGTTACGTACAGGAATATTCCGCCATGCCCGCGCCTCCGATGTCCGGCTTCATCACCGAAGGACGTGTAAGCTCCAGTTTCGACCAAGCGCTTCGCCAAATTCCACATTTTTCTCTTGCGGCCTTGCCTGACCGTCTGGGCAATTTGCTCATGCAGTTTCGAACAGAGCCCTTGGCATTCGACGTCAGCCGTGACCGCTCAGGTGACCTTACCGTTCGAGGGGCATGGCATCCCTATGCCCCGGCCCGACCAGTACATGTGGTGTCGCGTTTCGACGATACGTTCGGACCTGTCGCGACCGCCGGCGCGCAGCCTTCGTGGACCGTGCAGATACCAATGCCCCGCAACTATGACACATGGATGATCGAAGTTCAGGACGCAGACACCGGCACGACGCTTTGCAGTCATGCGCCCCTTGGATATTTTGGGGGATCGATACTTCAGACGTCGACCGCCGGACACCAGTTCCGAGAGGTCCATCAAACTGATGACGACGGCTTTGAAACAGTGCGGCGGGTTTCGGTCATTTCGCATGATCGCCCGAAACAGCTCGGTCCGGGACCACATCCTCAACGCCGCCGCGAAGCACAACGTGAACGCCTCAAAAGCGCCCGCACATTGGAGGGCCAGCGCAAGCTCGTTTCTTATGCCGGAGACCAGGATCGTTCCGGCGAGCGGGGCCGCGCGCTCAGCGACATTGAGGCTCTGCTCAACAATCACGGCAAGAATGGAGCTTGGCTGTGGGACCCGTACCTAGCCGGAAAGGATATCATCGATACTCTGGCGCTTTGCCGACACAAGGACTCCGACCTCCGCGCACTCAGTGACGCGAAAGAGGAGACGACGAAAGAGGAGACGAAGAGCGCCACGCGAGTTCCTGAAGTCAATCACGATGACGCAGGCATAGGTTCACGGAATGCCGCATGGATTCAAAGGCAGCGGACGAGTCTTCAAAAGGGTATTGGCCAGAGCCACCCTCAAATCGACCTCACTTACCTTGCTCGTGTTGGTCAAACCGGCTGGTCTTTTCACGACCGGTTTTTGATTTTTCCGCAGGGCGGCAACCAGTATCTCGTTTGGTCACTTGGTGCCTCCGTGAACGGTTTGGGTAAGTCACATCATGTTCTCGTCGAGATGCCATATGGCGATCAGATCGCAGGCAGCTTTCTAACCCTATGGAATGCGCTTGACAAAGACCCTCACTGTCAAGTTTGGCCTATCCCGGCGGATGATTCTCCGGCGTCGTCACAATGACATTCGAGGATGCGCTAGACGCCATTCGAAGCCGGGTGCGGGCAGCAACGACCGTATGCCTCCATCCTTTGCCAGAATTTGCCGCGGTAATGCTACGCCGCCATCAAGCAGGGTTTCCGGTCGACAACCTTCATGGCAGTGAGTTTGGTTTCATTGATGCGTGGGCACAAGGAAGTCCGCTTCCCTTCCAGCCCGAGATGACCACCTTTGTTGAACTGGCGGCAGAGACCTTGCTTGCTATGAGATCCGTATCCGACCTTTCCGAGTGTGTCGCCTTACTCGATACATTGATGTGGCTTGATGCTGACGGCTGCATGCGCGTGCTCTGCAAAGAGTTTGTCTCATTGGATTCCGATCTTTTGGAGGAGTCTATCCGAGCGCCTGCCCGCATACCGTGCAGCTTTTTCTATCCTGGAGCTGGGGCAACAGACTTGCGAGCTTGGGCCTGGCAGACAAAGGGGTTGGGTTTCCTGACACCCATGTACGCTGTGCGAACAGTCGTTGATTTTCCCTTATTTCCAAAGGTTGCATATCGGGCCGCGCTCGTTGCCGCTCAGGATTCATCCATTCTTCTCTCCATCCTTCAGGAAGAAGTCGACCCAGTCGTGATTGCCCAGTTATTCGATAAGCTGCCGCTCGCTCTTGTTCTTGAACTTGCGTCCGATAGTGGACGTCAGATCGTTCGTAAGATCGGATTGGCATTCTATCTGGAAAAGAAAGGGCACGCCCTCTCGTCTGCCAGTGAAGAGATTGCTCTTGTGCGTCTCCTCGACATCAGTGCCGGCGACTTTTCCGAATGGGACGGATATATGGAAGCGTTCGGCAGACACCCCATCGCCTACGCGGCATTGGCCGTGCCGATCGGCAAGGTGCTCGGATCGGTGTGTCAGGCTCACATGGTGAGTTGGCTTTATCATTCGGATGTCGTCCCTAGCTCGCGCGATGTGCGCGACCTTTATGAAACGCTTATCAAAGCGTTTGAATCCGTCGGGTCTCCAAGCGCTTGCCGCCGCGCTTGGCGTTTAGGGCATAGTTTTTGGGCAGGCGCGGTGAGAGAGCATGAACACGCGTCACTGCATCCGCTCAGAAGCCGCATAGACGGCATGCTCGATCGTCATTTTATAAACATGTCACAAAAGGAGATCGCAGACCGGATTTCGGAGCTTGTGGCTCAAGCTTATCTGCAGGGCCAGGGCATGCATGGTGACGGTGTCGCAGCCAAGGATGCTCATTATCGCCTTTTAACACTGTATCAACCACTTGCCCGAGCTAGAAAAGGCCGACCATCCTCCAACACGGACGAAGTTTACTTCGACTTGTTGCCCGGCGGCGATGCGGGGTTCTGCGGTCTACGATACGGATATAAAGCCGCGCGAGACCAGATCGCGCGATTGGCATAATCTCCGAAGCTTGCACGCGGCCTAATGGGCCCGGTGGCAACAATCGTGCCCGTTTTGGCAGAAATAAAAGAACAAGTAGGGAACCTGCGACTTCCTCAGTTCAAGCGAACCCTTGCTTGGCACGGTTGAAAACATTTTCCTCGAACTGAGAGTTCGGCGTAATACTAAGCCGGCCGTTACCGCCGATACAAGACTGAGCCTAAAGGCAACAAAGGTCCAATATATTAGCGGTATTCACTTTGAAAGCCCAAACCTGAGCTCTCCCATATGATCGACCATTTCCCGAGGAGCCCTGTTCCCACACTTAAGGTCCAGCCAAGCATTAACTGCTTCGCGGACAAGCTCCCTCCCCTCAATTAGATTCATCAAATTATTCGGATCAAGAGTCTTGTTGATTTTTTCAAAACCATGTCTCGGGGCTTCATGTTCTTGCATCGAGTTATTTGCTGAACTCCTGAAGGCATTATTCTGCTCGGCCGTCATCAGGCCATGCGTATGAAGTTTAGAGATCGTTGAACCAAGATCATCCGCAATATCCTCGAGGGCTCTGTAATAAGACGTCCAAGCTGGGCGATCAGCAACGACTTGCAAAGCCCTCTGCGCGATCAAACTTGTCTCAATAAAACTCAACCGAGACTCCATGACATCAAAATGTCCAGAGTGGCGCCCGAGCATCGTAATGTCATTATCTTCTGGCCGACTAGGAAACACCATATAGCGATTGCCATACCGTCGATCTCGACCAATTATCTCTGCTGAAGTTCCCGACACTCCTCGGAACCCCGGAGATATTAGCGCAGCATATCCATTTAAGGACCGGAGAGTCTGGAAACATACAGCTGCCGCTGTGTGAGGGTCCATAGCCACAACAAGAGTATTTGCTGCTGTCCCACGAAGTATAGTTGTGCGTTTTGATGCATCAACAACCTTGTGTCCGGGAGGGTTCGGCTCACCAATGATTTCCGTCGTTACAATGAAACGGTCTGAAACGCCGGGACTGAAGAGTATTGAAAGACCGAAGAGGTCCGCATCTCGCCCATCTAGTCGAATGCTGACATCGTATTTTTCAAATCTCTCGTCAATTTTACGAGTTGGGATGGTTGGATTTTCGGGCATAAGGTAGTGATAGTCACGCTGAAGATCATTTCAACTGCGATGCTTTGCAATAGATTTATTGCCACTAAGCCGCGAGCAGTCTAAATCTAAAAAATGGCTGTAGATTTTACAAATACCTTTCACCATTGGAAGATTGTTCCAGTGATTTGCTTTGGGCTGCTAACGGCGTCATGCGCGCCTGAAAATGACCGGACGACAGAGGACTTTCTTCAACAAGCTGAGACGCTAGCGCATAGCGATAAGGTTGCTGAATTAAACGAACGTTTAGCCAGTTATCGGGCAGATCCCACAAAGACAAAAGAGCTAAAAGCAATGGCGGGATGTATGGCCAAGCATGATCCACAGATAGAGCCCTTTCGGACAAGTGTTTGCTACGATACGGAAATCGAAAGATTTGATAATCCCTGGAGCTTAAGCGAGGACACATCTCTCATGGAAGACACGAAGGACGTGTACCTGCAAACCGACTCTTCAAGCTATCTCGACAAGTACGACAGAAACACTCGGACCACGTTAATGGTTCGGTGTAGAGAAAATACAACATCGGTCATTTTCTTGTTTGACGAGTATCTCGGACTGGATGAAACGAAAGTTCAGTATCGTATCGACAAGCAATCACCGATCACGAAGAGCATGAGAATATCGACAAACAATACCTCTGCAGGACTTTGGAACGGCAATGCGGCCATCCCGTTCGCGAAGGCTCTTTTCGATAAGACACAGCTTGCTGTTCGCGTAACTCCATACGGAGAAAATCCGCGCGAGATGACCTTTAATATCTCCAACCTAGAATCTGAAATTCAACCTTTGAGAGACGCTTGTGGCTGGTAAGTTGAAAATATCATTATGTGTTTCGTGGGCTTTACTTGCTGCTAGCGCAACGAGCGCACAAACATTCACAGAACTAAGAGGAGCGTCCGGGATCTATATGGCCGAGTTCGGCTCCGTCTCTGACTGGAATGTGGTCGGTATGGGAACGCGCGACATATCATTTTGTGCGGCCTACAAATCAGAGCTTGATCGTTCGCCATTCTCAAAAACCGCGCCTTACGGCCAGATTGGTGGAAATATCCATCTCTCGAATTATGAAACAGCCTTCATCCTCCAAAGAGAAACGCCTTACAGCCGAACTACGGTCGATAACCCGCTCCGACTTCACGTCACTGGACGATATGGGATCTCAAACGATAGCTATGAATGGCGTGTCACAGGAGACAAATTCTTCACCCCTTTAGAAAGCGATCAGCGATACCGCGCTCAAAAACTATCTTTCGATGACCTCTTGAAACAGGATAACAAGGTTCTCGAAATCAAATCATCAAGCTGGGAATATCCTTCGATCAATGTTGGGTACAGCGACGATACCGGGATGCTCGCAGTAACAGGTCTCAACGAAGTGAACCAACTCATACAAACCTGCGAGGCGGCCCTGATCACGGAATTTCCTTCTCACTACGCTTCGAAAGTTCAGACACCGGCTACTCCTTCAACACAAACGTTACCATTATCAGAGACGCAACCGGCTGCCTTACCACCAATCCCGGACGGATGGGAAAGGACAGACTTCGGCAATTACATGGCCTACAAGCGGGAGTGGCTAACCTTCATGTATCGCAAAACAACAAATGGACATGATGATAGCTTTTTTTTAGTGGACATGTCTTACTTTGACGGCCTCAAACGCGACAAGCAATTAGAAGTCGAGTTTAATGAACGTGAGCGAAAACTATCGACGTCCAGACACTCAGGACATCATCATGGCGAGACGCAACACGTCTTTTTAAATCTTACGCTAACTCCCTATGACATAGGAACATTGGAACGCGATGAAATTGTTGTGAAAGCCAAGTATCGCGGTAAGAAGCTAGAATTTGAGATCAATGGATTTGCTAAAGCTGAAGAGTATCGGCAGCTATACATGGCTGACACTCGAAACTGATTACGCAAACATATTTTAAATCAAAAAAAAAGTATGATTTATTGTCCAAAACTTTGATGGTCTGTCTAACGTTAGTGTTTGTGTATCAGATTTAGGTCTGGGCTAAGGGAGACTTTTCGCTCATCTTCATTCTCATGGAGAGAAAGATGAGACAGAATAAAACAACGTCCGGCGAGCGTATCGTCAAAGACATTAAACTTGACCTTCTGGCCCCCGCTCGACCTGCTACGCGTTTATTACTGGAGACATTTTTCTGTACGAAAAAAGAGACGACCAGAGACTTCCGAAAAGCAATCGCCTCTATTACGGTCTCTCGCGCACAAAAGTGGAGGCACGCGCTCGCCCGTTCGAACGCTAAAGGCGGCAGAGGATATGCTTGCCCAAGTTGTAAGGGACGGCTCACCCTCGTCTATCAGGTCCCTGATAAATTTCACCTTCGCCATGTTGACCAAAAAACAAGTTGTCCTTTGCAAGATGATCGGCGGCGATCTGAATATAGGAAAGATGTAGAATATGCCCGTGCCGCCGAGGGAGCGGAGCACTCAAAGATGCGTCAAGACATCTTGGGACTTCTCAATTTGGATCCTGCTTTTACAGATGTCGGAATGGGCCGCCTTTTCGCGGGTAAGCAAGCGGGATGGCGACAACCCGATTTGAACGCGTTGTGGGGTGATCAACGGATGGCCTTCGAGCTGCAATTGTCTTCCACCTATTTAGAGGAACTGGTGCGCAGGCGGGAGGTCTATAGAGACCACGAAGTTCCCATGCTCTGGGTAATGCGAGATTTTGACCCCTATAACCCGAAACTTCCACAAGTCGATACGATTACAGAATTAGGGGGCCTCGCATTATGCGCCGACTCCGCTTCAATCGAAGCGAGCCGAAAGGCGAAGGAGCTGCGCCTATGGGCTGTTCAATTTGTGCATCACGACCGCGATTGGGCTCGGCGGTTGATTGGACTTGATGATCTTACTTTCGATTTGGAAAGAGCGACCGTTAAACTGGATCAACCACCTGTCCCTGCCCCCGTTCCTGACCCAGCACCCGACCCTGTTGTTGTCGCTGAGGCAAGAAGATTGCTGGAGAGCCTTGTCCGGTTACAGGCCAAAGATTTTGTAGGTCCTCACCCAAATTGGGACAGGTTGCTTACCCTTTACCCGGATATTGGTGACGAAATTCGGAAAAGAGGATGGGGAGAAAATCCGAATCCATGGTTCTTGCGCTTGGTGGGAGCCGTTATGATGGGGCAAAGCGGAGAAGTTGAAGGGTTCCAAACGCAACGCCTACAGCATGCCGGAGATATTTTTGCTGAAAATGCTTGGGAAATTTTTGCAACCTTTATTCGGGTGCTTCGAGAATTTGGGTTTGAGGAAAAATTATATGCGGAGCCTGGCGGCGAAGGCTTAAGGCGCAAAGCTGCGGGCATTCGAAAGAAGTGGCACACTTCAGGTCGCCGTCCATTCAAAACAAAAAAAGCCGAACGAGAGCTCGTTCGAAGGGCTTGGCCTGAGTTGGCTCACTTGGTTATTGAGCCTCCAATTTGAAACGGGCGAATTATATCCTTTTACATGCGTTATCCTTCTTATGCGTGTTTTCGGAAAGCTGCTTTTTTCACAAAGTATCTTTAGGAGGTAGGCCTTCACGTCGCGTTTAAGGCTTTGCTGGCGGATCAATTTCTATTTGGCGCTTTATGTCAGAGTAAGGCTTCCAGTTTAACTGTTTGTTCGGCGTGGCGGTCCGGACTGGTTTCCATGAACTTTTTGATGTTGATGATCTTCCATCTGATAGCCGGCAGCGCTGCCGCGTTCGGTAGGCCGATCAAGTTGAAGTTTGGCGTCCAGCCTGCAGGCCTCGCAGAAACTCCGCCGTCTTACCGGTTAGCCGGCTTTGGATATCTGCAATCAATTGCAAACGCACTTTTTCAAGAGCCTCAAGTGAAATAAGTTCTTCAGTCATGCCGAGAAATTGAGTTTCAAATAGGGTTGTAAGCTCTTTGAGGTTTGGGTTCAGGAGTTCGCACAAAGGCCTACTGGAGCTGGCTGCATAGACTAGGAACGCTCTGAAGAGATCATCTGTTAATCCCTCGTTCTCGTAGAGGTTCTTGATATCGTAGAGATCGCGTGGATGTTGTCGGTCAAGCGCGGCGCAAATTTTCCCGCCGTAAATGTCTTCAAACGACACGAGCTGTATTTCTGCAAATCCGAACCGCTCTTCTACTGAGGGAGAGATGCGTTTGATTTCAGGATCGAACACGACGCCCCTCGTGACGGGAGTTGTTTCTATCTTGACTGTAACGCCCTGCTTTTTGGCTTGAACGCGCGTAGCTCCCTGCCCGCCCCCTAAGATGCGCCTTGTCTGAATACCTGGCAGCTTTTCGATAGAGGCTGCCAGCCGCTCCATAGCGGCATTGATGTTTTCCAGCGCTTGGTCTCGCGGCTCCAGCGGCAGGTACGTCAAATCAATATCAACTGAGAGACGCGGGAGGTCCCGGTAAAACAAGTTGATGGCTGTGCCGCCCTTTAGAGCAAAACAGTCTTCTTTTGCGACCGCAGGCAGAAGTTGAACGAGCAGCGCTACCTGCGCAGCATAAGACCGGGAATAGCTCATTCGCCGCCCTCCTCTTGGTCTAGGAAGTCTTTAGGAACCGAAATATGGTAGGCCGGATGAATCTGCCCGCCCTCTATGAGCGCTCTTGGCCCTTTACCAAGATCTATTCCGGCTTTGTCGATATGTTTCCACCACGCATGCTTATGGCGGTCGGCAAAAACAAAAAAGAGACGTTTCGTTTTGATGTTGGTGCAGTCCTTTAACAAGCGTTGCAGCAGTGAGGGCCGTAAATTTGTGAGGCTCTCAAAGATCATATCAATATTATGAAAACTTGCCTTTTTGGGCAATTCCTTGAGCATCTCTAAAATGGCGCGTTCAGGCGCGGAAACAATAAGCGGCCATTCCCAAGGGGGGATTTGCTCGGTGTTTACTGCACGGCGCTCGCGGTCATCTGAGAAGGCATCTTTCAGGCCGAGCTTTTCGGTTTTGAATAATTTGCGAGAGCGCAGGATGAAAGTATATCGGGCTTGTACGCGTTTCGCCCAGCTTGGCGTATTGCCGTAAAGATATACGTCTTCTGCCCCAGAGAAAGTTAGATAATGTGTTAAGCCTGCTAGGCCCAAGGCCGTTTCCCCGCCGATATGGACGTCATAACTCATCAGCGTCTGCATAGACAGAACGGTTGTTTTCCAGTCTGAATCTACATCGTGGGCGTCGGATGGGGCAAATGGTCTTCGATAAAGACCTTGAGTGACAGAGACTAACCATCCCTTTTTTATGTAGTAATGCGCTCTTTTGCGATCGATATTCTGACTCGCGAGCCAAGGCGTATCGATCAAAAAGCCTTGCGGGACCGCATTAAGTAGCCTTTTTAATTTTTCTTCAGAATGTCCCATTATTGGCGACAAATATCACAATTTTCAAAATTTACAAGTTTTGTGTTTTATATTTTGTCGTTTTTGTCGCCTTAAGGGCGACAAATAAAGGTGGAATCAAAATGAATTGCCTCAACTCTTTAGCCTTATGTCCTTGTAAAACTCTAAACACCCAAGCAAGCGACCCCTCTGGCACCGCCAGTGGGAAGCGCGAGCGATGACAGGCGCCAAGCCATCCTTGGCTCGACCCATGGCTTGTCGCTTGGGGCGAAGCTCAAAGATTGCGCAGGCCCGCAGCCCGGCGCGGCTTAGAGCGCGCGTCGTCTCATCTCCGGCCGAAGGTCGGAATGAGCGGGGTGTGATCGGCGTTCTTCATTTCCGCCATAGGCGGAATTGAAGGAGGAAAGCCTGTGCCGGGCTGCGGAAGGGTCTGCTGACAAGCGGACGCCTGACATAAACCCGCGATAGCGGGACGCGTCAGGGATAGCCGCCGCATGACCGAGACCGCAAAGCGGGCTTGGTTCACAAAAGCCCGACCCGAAGCGAAAGCGCAGGGAGACGCCCTTATCTTTTGTCCAGACCAGCATCCAGTCCCCGCAATCCCCGTAGTCGCCCAGTTATTGCAGGAAGCATTTTCACAACCTCATTGTCATTCTACGACTTTAATTTGCTTAATGAGGGTGAATGGGATGAATAACGATACGCGGCATTGCGCAGAATTTGACCGTAACGTTTTAACAGCCTTACTCTCGGCCGTATCAGACACACCTCTCAAAGCGGCAAGTGATATTCTGGAACGGTTTTCGACCTTTCAGCACGCTACCCGCGCGGATCACGACGCCCTTTCAAAAATAATAGGAGATGACGGCGCAAACCTTCTCAAGACAATTCCGCAAGCGGTCACCTCTATGACCCGGGAAACCGCCGCGCAATCCGGATCTTACCTCTTGACCCTAGAGGCGGCCAAAACACATCTCAGCGCCCTCTTAAATGGACGGCGGGTTGAAACCTTTGCGGTTCTTTACCTCAGTTCAAAGAACCGCCTCCTCGGTGAGGATCTGCTGAAAGGCACTCTTGATAGAATTCATATTTACCCGCGTGAAATCGTGCGGCGCGCCATGACGCTCGATGCGTCCGTAGCGCTCATCGCCCATAATCACCCCAGCGGGGATCCAACACCCAGCGAAGCAGATATTAAACTCACCCGAAAATTGGAAAGAGCTTTAGATGCGGTGGATGTGATATTGCTCGACCATCTTATCTTTGCTGCAGGTCCGCCCTTCAGCTTCATAGAAAACGGAGTTCTGTAGCCCAGCCCCTCAAATAAAGACCCCAACCAAAAACAAAACCGCGCCCACCACAGCAATACCCCCCGGCACAAGAATATCACCGCTCAGGCCTCTCGCGGCCGCGCGGCGGCGCATGGCAGGCAGCATCATGACGGCGCCGGCGATAAAGGTCTGGCTGGCAGGCAAAATGATAAGCAAATTCGCGTCCCTTAAAACTTTAGCTTCGGGTCAATATCCGGGTTTAGGCAAGACACCCTCGCCGCGCGCGCCTCAATCGTCTGCTGCAAATCTTTCGCATTTTGTGTTGCGCTCGCCGCTCGCCGGTCCCTGAAATCCAATGCCTCCTTTAGCCAGCCATCGTCCAGCAGTATATCACACAGCCAATGATGCCGCCCTTCACTGGGAACAAAGTAGAAAAGCGCCTCGAAAGCCCCCTCTGCCATAGCCGCTTTAGAGGCCCCCAGCTTTACGTCGCTCTTACCCGGCAACCCAATAGAAGGGTGATGAAATATTTCACGCTTTAGAGTTGCCATAAATCTGCATAGACTATGTCAAGCAGAATACAAAACCTTACGCGGCTTGAGTATCCGTTTCTGTCAGTCCTTTGTCACCGGGTGACGACACAGCTAAACTCACTACGGGACATTTTTTCAGAAACATTTTAAACTCCAGGTCACTCACGCATTATCCCTATTCCCACTCATAAAATCGGCCCCGCGATCCAGCCTTCGACCCTATCGACATCAGTCGGCATTCCAAAATTATCATCCCTCTGTTTCCAAGCGTAAGCCGCTTGGACCGCACATAAAAGCGCATCGATATGGTCACCTGATTTATCTTGCACCAAGTTAGAGTTTGCATGGATCTGAAACCCAAGCAAATCCGCGAAGTCTTTACTGATGACCTTCGCATATAACAGCGCCCTCGCGGCGTCTTTATCAGCGCTCTGCTTGGCTTTACTGTCTGACTTATAGGATGCCCTGCCTATCAGGCCTCTGGCCAAAGCGCCGGGATACGCTTCAAATATCATCCGGTTATCACCTTTCGGCCGAAGCCAGGGAATGTTCGCACCGGATTTTAATATCCGAGGCGCGCCTTCATGAAACATCAGCGCAACCGGAACGCCGTATTGTTTTTGCGGACTGACCCCGCCAAATATTTTATCAACGGCTCTTCGGTGCTCCTTATCGCCGGTTGCGCGGTCTTTTTTATAGTCATCGAGCAAGGTCCGAAATTGCTTGCGCGAGAGCTTAGCAGCCAACCCCACATAGCTCTCCCAGTCTTCCGGCCAGCCCATATTTTTCACAAACTTGCGCGGCAGTCCGAATGGAAAATCGAGGCCCGCCACCCAGGGTCCGGAAGACTGCAGGGAGGTTTCAAACTGCCGAAAGGTTTTGAAGGTCACGAGGTCACCGCATTCCAACACCGAATTATCGAACTCGCATTTCAGGCAAGTGATCGGCTTTGATTGCGACGGCGTACTCGTAAAATCTATGCCATAAACCTTCATAACTTTGCTTAGCGGGTCAGGTAAACAGGGTCGCCCGTCACCCACCCCAAATAAAGCGGCCGCGCTGTCTTCAAATCACTTTTCACGACATTTGCTAAATGCGCCCCTTCACATTTCATCAGATCCGCGAATGCGGCGTAATCCCAAACCATTTATGCGTCTGCGAGAAACTATGAACCAGCATAATCGCCACATCCGCCTTAAACCGCTCCGCTTCAATCAGCGCAGAGGCAGTCCGATGAAAAAGCTGATAGCGTAAATGTGCAGGCGGGCTGCCGTCGGGCAAGCCTAACATCTGGGTCAAATAAGCAAGGCGCTCGACCTTCCCTTTTGAGGTCGCGTCAAACCATGTTGAGATCGGGTCGCCAAAAGGCTCCTCGACCTTTCCTTCAATCATAATGACGGCCGTCTGATCCCCAATACGCGCAAGGACGAAAGCATCATTCTGGCTTTGCGTGCGGCCGCCCGGAAGCGGAACCTTATATTCCGGTATGACTATGAGAGGTTCAATATTACCGTCAAAAGCCGTGCTCAACGCCTGCTTGATACGAGGCGGCATGCCCGCATTCTCTTCCCAAGCATAGGCCATAGACTTTGCAGAATAGCCCGTCTTCCAGTGCAAAACCGGGTCCGCTAGGAAGTCCCTCCAGTCATCTGCGCTGCGTGTCGGTTTATATATTCTAGTCATAGATATTTATAACAGCTGAAATGGCCCCAACATAGTTAAAAGCGTTTGGGATCAAAGCCGGCAGACGGAGACCGCAAAGCGGTTTCCGTTCACGCGAGCCCGCCCGCGCCTGCGCGGGACGCCCGCTTAAAGAATAAGATGCTTCAAAAAGCAGGAAATCTATGTATACTGCTCAAGCCGAAGGACATAAAAATCGGAAGTAAAAATGCTAAATTCGCATAAGCCCGCAATGCCCCTCGTTTTTGCCGTGCCGCTTATTTACTTTGCGATAAATTTCTCCGCTTTTGCGCAAACCAGTCCAAACTTCGATGATCTATTCGATGGTTTAGATGACGCTATGACGCAGTCTGATGACCCAACAGTGTACGACAGCCTGGATGCTGCGGTTAATCCAAGAGTCGCAGAAATTTGCGGATATATCGAGAATGGAAAAAGAGACTTGTTAGAAGACGTTTTACTGGATGACCAACATAATTTCCTAAAAAAGCAATATGGTGATTACCATAGTTTTGTCGACTTCTTTTCAATATTCAAATGTCCTCAAATGTCATATGGCGGACTTAGCAGTGGTGGCGCGTATAGTGACCAGTATACACCTTTAGAACTATCTATTCTTCATTCAAATGGTCCCGGCTTTCAGATCGTCTCACGAATGATTGAAAAAATAATATCTATGCCAAAAAAAGACATGTACGCTATTTTAAGCTCTGAGAATTCTCATGGAGAAACAATTTTGAGTTTTACGGAAAGGCTGATTTATATTTATTCTCAAGAACTTAAAATTGAAGGAAAAAGAGTTGGTTCGAATGATCTCACTCTCAATCAATTGATAAACATCCGGGACAGATTGATAAAAATTGAACATCAAACAAATCAAGAATTACGCATTACCGAAAACCGGTAAGATAACTTTTCAAGCGTCTCCACTTACGAAAGGGCAGACCTGAGGGAAAGTTCTCGCAGAGCCATGAAAGTAACATCTCGGGAAAGATGGATCGGAAGTGCCCTGGTCTTCGGCATCCCAGCGCTCATCCTTACAGTTTTTTTCGGGCCGAAATTGTTTTGAAGAAAACGGCACAGCGCCCATAAGTTTGCTATTTCAAACCAGGGTTTCCCAATGGTGTTTCAGCCTCAAGCTGATTGGCCAGAGCCAAAGTGAGAGCCGCCGCATATCGCTGCGCAGCTTGCACCAAACGGCGTTCTGCAATCGGGGAGGCAAAGTCAACATAGCCTTGGGTGACTGTAAAGGACCGGGCCCCGTCATAAGGTTGTCCTTCAATCGGAACATAGGTATCGCGTTCGGCATCATACGCACAAAAGTCGGAGTTGTCTTTCAAGCGGCAATATTGGATTGGCGGATCCCGGACAAGCGCGAGAGATTCATTGGCCCAAACAACCGGACTAAAAGTGTCATTGGCGTCACCGGAAACGGGCACTTTCATTGCCGCCAATCTGTCTGCGTGAGACAAAATATCAGCCTGCTTGGTTAACCCGAACAGTTTCTTTTGTTTTGGGGCTTTGGACTCGACCAAACACCCATCCCAAACCGCGTGAAGATTATCCGTGCCGGCACGGCAAGGTCTTAACTTACGCGCGGCGCTGGGGTCCCGTTTTACGTGTAGGCTGTTTCCGCCGCGATCATCAGCAAATCCCACATGCATAGGCTGATGGATATCGCCAATCCAATGCCCCAATAATACCATGGCCTCTGCCCGGTCCTCATCTGAATTATCAGGCTCCGAGAGCGTTTTAAAATCATCGGAGAGCGCCGTAAAAATGCAGGTCTTCGCCTCCCCGCAAGTCGCAGTCTCAATTTTAGTTAAATCGCGCGCAAAATTTATATAATGCTGCTTCGGCTTTTTTCGCGGGAACCTGTCTGCCCAGGCGCAGGCTGTGTTCAGTCTTTCATCGTCAGGATGTGCCAACATAAGCTCATCAACAGTTTTGCGGATCTCAGGCTCAAGCTGTCTATAGGTCAACTCACAAATGACGGCATGACCATGTTGACCCCAGGCCAAAGCCCCCGACGGAAACATCAGGACCGAGACCCAGGATAAGCCGGCCGCTGACCTGACGATGTTTTTGAAAGAAAGCATGCTATTCCCCCCGCCCCGTAAACTGGTCCAACTCATTATCAGGACCGGGCCGCATAAGTTGGAAACCCCAAAGACCAAATCCGCAGAGTATCACTGCCGACGCAAAGCCCTCAAATATCCAAATCGGCACAAACGCCAGCACCAATATGATCTGAACAATCCTCACCACATGCACAGCAGCCAAATGGCTCCGCAATTTAGGTAAACTCACACTGGTCTCCCGAGATAAATCTTAAACAGGTCCCCCAGCCTTTTCACGAAGACCCTAAAAATGTGTGTGCTTTGCATTGACGCCGGCTTAGGCTACCCGTCAAGGGCCGCCGTTATTGAAACAATCCCTATGCCACATGAGTTAGACACAATTGCCGACCGGCTTGACACGCATGAGGGTTACCGCGTCTTAAGACGGCTTAATCTCGGCGCCCACTTCCGGCCGCAAGAGGGCGGCAAAACCTTCCGCGCCGTCTTTCTGGACCTTGAAACAACAGGCCTGAACCCGGACCAAGACGAGATCATAGAAATCGGCATGGTCCCGTTTACATACGGATCCGAAGGCCAAATTCACAGCGTAGAGACACCTTTCTCAAAACTCAGAGAACCCTCAAAACCAATTTCTGAGGACGTTACAAAGATCACCAATATCACAAATGACATGGTACACGGTAAACCAATAGACCCGGATGAGGTCTTCGGCTTCGCCGAACAAGCCGGATTGATCATCGCGCATAACGCCGCTTTCGACCGCGTCTTTATGGAGAGGTTTGCGCCTGAATTCGCGGACAAGCCTTGGGCGTGCTCCATGTCTCAAATTCCGTGGAAGGAGGAAGGCTTTGACGGCACACGTCTCTCCCATATCGCGGCAGGCTTTGGCTTCTTCTATGACGCGCACAGAGCCGTAGAAGACTGCAACGCAGGCATTGAGGTGCTCTCCCGCGCCCTGCCCGCCTCAAATCAGCCTGCCATGTCCAAACTCCTCACCGCAGCCCGGCAGGACACACAACGAATCTGGGCGGTGGGCGCCCCTTATGACTTCAAAGATATTCTGAAAGCCCGCGGCTACCGGTGGAACGACGGCAATGACGGGCGGCCCAAATCTTGGTATTTGGATGTCATGCCGGACATCTATACCGAGGAGCGCGAATTCCTAAAAACAGAGATCTACCAAAACGACATCAACCTGCCTGTGACTATAATAACGGCAAAGGATCGTTTCTCGGGCCGAATTTAAGGCCATAAGCTCACACGCTAAGTACACTTTCGCGTATCGATACCCGTTCCCATGACGGCGGATAGTCTGGTGAATAAAACGTTCTAAGTGCAGTCACTGATTTTCAATTAATTGTTGCTACCCCGACGTTATGGAAGAGGACCGTTCAGGTCTCGCGATGGGGATTCCGCGTTAATGACGATTACGATACATGCTGCAGCGCCTAACGGCGAAACGCACAGCGCTGAACGCTTGAAAGAGACGCTACTTGCGAGCGAACCTAAACTGAATAACCCAAATATTCAGCTCGATATCATTCCGGATATTCTCTTGGCTCAGGGACAGATAGATCTGCTCC
>Ga0209831_1002305_pt1 | contig 16700 bp, 21 predicted proteins | sample Maine_Asex4_meta_FD_187451 | JGI IMG/M metagenome (GOLD analysis project Ga0209831, IMG submission 187451) | Marine algal microbial communities from Maine, USA - Maine_Asex4_metaG (SPAdes) (version 2) | ecosystem: Host-associated > Algae > Red algae > Unclassified | place: Maine, USA | collected...
GCCGACCGGCCACACGCCGACGCCGGCGTCGCCGACGCAGCCGGTGGCCCTCCGGTTGCCCGCCCTCCCCCCACCGCGGCGTCCGTGCCCGGCGCCGCAGAGGTCTTCCCCGTCTTGGTCGTCGCCGCGGCGGCCTTGTCCGTCGTGCCCGCCGTCGCCACGGCCGTTACCTTGTCCTCATTGTCGACCCGCGTGACGACGCCCTGGACCTTGTACCTGGGCGGCGTCGGACTGTTCGACGCCGACGACGGCACCACCGTTGAGGACGCAACAGGCGCGGCGGGCGTCGCCCCGTCCTTCACGTCGGCGTCGGTTGCGACATTGGGGGCGTCAAGGTCGTTGGGCGCTGGCGTCGGCATCGACGTCGTCGGCGGCCGCGCCGACGGCGGCGCACCTGCAGCGGTCGTCGACGTCGGCGGCGTCGCCACCGACGACGGCGGCGTAGCGGCGGTCGGCGTCGACGGCGGCGCGGCGGCGGCGGCGAATGCCGCCCGGGCGTGGACCGACGACGACCCGGTCCTCAGCCCCGCCCCGTCGGCAGGTACCACCCCCGCCATGGCGTCGGCGTCGGCGTCACCGTCCGCGGGGGCACCACCGGCGGCGGTGGCACTCGGCGGCGACGCGGGCACAGGGTCGCGGGTGGAAGGTGGGGGCGCGCCCTGGGGCGGAGGCGCGTCCAGTGGGGATGAGGGGGCACGTGGATAATCGCCACGTAGCGGCGGACGGACCACGGTCGTCACTCCCACCTCCGTCGGCGAACGGGATCCGCCCGCCGCCGCCCCACCACGGGCGTCCCCACAGCGCGCGGATTCCCCCCCCCCAGTTGCACTGGCCACGGCCGCGCCGGTGGCAGCCTGGCCAATCATGGAGAGGGAGCTTACAGTCTGATTTGGCTGTTGGCCACCCTTGCGGCGGCGGCGGCGGCGGTTGGAACGGCCGCGGCTGGGTCCGTCCGCCGCCTGCCGGCCCGAAGCCGCGGCATCAGCAGCCGGCTCGTCTGCCGCCACGGCCGCCACCGCGTCTGCCGTGCCCGCTGCCTGCGGAGGGCCCACCTGGGAAGATATCCGCCGGTGGCGGTTTCCAGCAGGGGTTGTCAGGATATGCATTTCGAGGGGGAATAGGATACGGATACACGCCGATGCGGTGTATCTGATTACGGATAAATCGCTTAACTAAGATCCGGATGCGGATATCTGCCTCCGAAACCAGATTATTACGTAGATTATATCCGTATCTGAGAACGATTATCGTATCCGATTATATTCCTACAAGTCCGTCCGGCCGCACAATTTAGGCCAGAGAAAGACGCCATTCAGGCACTTGCTGAGTGCTAAATGGACGTCAAGTACGACTTGATATTCACATTTGATGTGTGCGCCCCAACGGGCGCGGTCCAGGCAGTTCCCCGCCGTTTTTGTAAACGGTCGTCAGATAGACCGTTCTGAAACTCGTGTCACACTTTGCTGATATCGCAAGCGCGCCGATTCGCGTGCTTGAACGGTTTCTTCCGGGTCGGGCGGGATAGCCACTTGTCGCTGCAACATGCTTGCACATGAATCTCCCGATGGTCGGACTGGGTAAAGAGAGGTGCACCGCGTTGTACCGGAGTTCTGTCGGCCCAAGAAGTTTAATAATCTTATATATCCCTGTATCCTGCCTCTTATATCTTGAATACGGATCTGATATAATCTTGCAATTTTTGTCGGACAGGATGGATATATCCTCTTTTCACTTTCTCATAATACATTTAGAATATGCGTCCCCGGCGCGTATCCGAAGTGGATACGGATATAATGCATGGATATATTCCTCAGGGATATATCCATGACAACCCCTGATCGGTAGTCGCCGGGACGGCGGCCATCCACGTCTCCCGCACGGCGGGCTCTCCCCGCGTGCCTAGGGCTGCCCGGGTGCGCGAGGCGGAGAAGGTCGGCAAGTACACGCCGTACCTTCGTTCTGGCGACCCGCCCCACACCTTATCACTACTGGTGTGAGAGGCGAGCGGGGGGCTTGGCCCGGCCACGGCGTCTTTCTTAGCCTCGGCGCCGGGGGAGGAGAACCTCAGGGAGGCCCTTTCCGGGTTGCTGACCAATGTGTCGCTGAGTTTTTGGCGGTGGAATGCGCGGATTTTTTTGGTCGGGGTTGCGAATTATTTACGGATGGGGGGGATTCCACTGGCGGCCCCGCCACTGGTGGCTCACTTTTCGCATGAAGGGGCTGACCCCTAGAGTGCAGTCGGCGGGCTTTGGGTCCGGGACCGATTAAAAGCAACACCGGGGATTAAGCTGTGGGATCGGATTCCGCCGGAGATCCATTTCCCGGCGGCACCTGCTGCCTCGAGCAGCAGCCAGCGCGTAGCCACACGCGTCGGCCGCCCGAGTCCACCCCCAGCCGGCATACGGCGACGCCGCCCGCGTCTCCCGTTGCTGCTCCCCGGCTCCCCACGTCCGCTGTTTTTTCGCCTTCCTCCCTCCCCCCCGGGTCGGAGCGTTCGCGCGCTTTTGCGCACAACCATTGTTTGTTGGTACATGCAAGGGCACTCTCTGTACTGATTCTTACCCACTTCTGGACATTCCGGATTTTCGTTTTTGTCTGCAGCTCATCGATTAAATACACAACGTCACATTGCAAACGCGGGCTGCTCTCCTCTTTTGTAGTAACCTGTTTCGATGTGGTGGTCGGGCACCATCGAAACGAAGCCTTCCTGGGGCATTCCTCTAAAGCAGATGATAATGCCGGCCCCCCCCGCTGTACGAGAGCTACCCGCGGCGCTTGGATGGCTGCCGCCAGTGGCTGCCGCAGCACCTCGCTGCTTCCCCCCCCACAGCGGTTGCTACTTCCTCCTCACTACCACCGTCCTCCGCTGCCGCGGTCCCTTGCTGCTGCCGTCCCGGGCTGACGCTGCCACCGCTTCACGGCCGCCCCTTTCTGACGCCGTCGCCGCCTCCGGCTGCCACCGCCGCCGTCGCCAGTCGCTGCCGGTGTCGTCACAGCCCGCTACCACCGGCGCCCGATTTTTTCGCCGCCGCCGGCCCGTGCCGCCCCCGCCCCTGTCTACAGCTGCAGCCACCTCGACCTGCTTCCGCCGCTGACGGCGCCCCCTGCCGCACGGTTTCCTGCGTGAGTGTGTCGGGTGCCGCCGAGCGCACGCGCCCCGACGGGACCCCAGAGCGCCGTAAATCCCGGCAGCGCATTCCACCGAAAGAGAACACGCGCGTCCTGGCTGAAATCTACCAGCAGTATCGAAACAAGATGCTGCCCACGCTCGATAGCACCTTGCACGTGTTGACGACTAGTCAGGAGGGCGCGGCGGGGAGTGGCGCTGGTGGGTGCGAGCCGAGTGGCGAGAATTTGGCGATGGACGCTGAAGCGTCACGCGCGGGTGCGCGGGCGGAGGACGGGGCTGGCCCGATGACGGGGGTGCGGGCCTCGCCGGCCACCAGCGCGGGTCTCGGCATCGGGGAGGCCGGTGGCGTGGGGGGGAGGCGCGTGGCGGTGGACAGGTCCCCTACTCGTGGTCGCGCACGACACTCTTTCGTGCCATGCAGGATATTGGATTCACCTTCTCGAAGGGGCCCAACTATTATGATGTGGCGCGGGAGAAGCCATTTGTGATCCGCCAGCGGGAGGACGTCATTGGTACGCTGCTGCAGTACCGGTCGAGCGGCAAGGTCATCTACTTCATTGACTAAACGTGGGCCAACAAAAACATGTCGATCTACCGTAGCTGGAACGACTGAAGCCTGCGCTTGCCATAGGACCAGCCGTGGGAAAAGGGCGGGCGTATCATCATCGCCCACGTCGGCTCACGAGAGACGGGCTTGCTGGAAGTTGCTGGCCTCCCGTTTGTCGGGAAAAAGAGTACGGGCGACTACCACGACGAAATGAGCGGACCCACCTGGCTGAAATAGCTGGAGGATGATGCCTTCACAAGATCTCGGACGGCGTACTTGTGATTGATCGGGCGCCCTAGCACCTCTCGCTGACAAACGATGCGCGCCCAGCTTCGACTAAGATGAAAAAGGCGGAATTTGCGGAGTGGCTCGTACGGCAAGATGCAGTGCCGACTTCCTGGTTATCCCAAGATTGGCGGCAGCTGGAGACAAAGGCGGATATGAAGGAGGCAGCAGATAAGTATCGACCGGCTCCACGGTACCAGGTTCAAGATCTCGCACGGCGCTTCAACGTCAAGATCCCGATTTCACCCGTCGCCCATCCGGAGCTGAATCCGATTGAGATGGTTTGGGGGACCGTCAACATGGCCCTGAAACGCGCCAATGTAGACTTCACTATGGCGGCGCTCAAATCGTTGGTGGACATCGAGTTTGCCAAGATCACTGCAGGCGTCTGAAGCCGCTGAGACGACCATGCCATCCAGATGGAGGAGTGGTATCGCGACGTTGGGGTGATGCGCGAAGACGTGCAGGTTGCTTTTGATGAGGCTGTGGAGGAGGCTGGGGGACTGGTGGAGGATGAGGTGAATTCCGAACCCCATTCGGGCTCGGATGGGGACGACATGGCGATGTCAGATGACAAGTGAACTTGAATCTTGTTTGCATTATTGTCTGTCACAATTGGTACGCTACAATAGCTTTAATGTGAGGCGCAGTTGTAAAAGCGTCCATTTCTTAAAACCAACCAAATCCATGCTTCGCCCAGGGCTCTCAATTTGGCATAAAGGTTTCGTTGGTGCGACGCGTGCGGCGGATTGCGCCTGCCCAAGCCTGGAGGAGGCATTTGACACGCGATTGCAAGTCTCTGGGTGGACGCGTCCCGCCCGCCAGAAAGGCTCGTAAAACGTCAGATTGTCCCGTCCGTTGCTAGTTCTTGGGACACCTGCCTGGTGGGGTATCAGGCGAGTGAAAAACGGGCTGGATATATCACTAAAGGGTGCGGAAGGGTGGGGGGGGGAAGGGGGAAACGGCACGCCGCTGCTCGCGCAGCCTGGCAACCGTCAACCCCGCCCCTTCCCACCCCCCCAGCTTCGAAAAAGCATTGCATCAGAGGCAGGCGTCCCATGCGGTTTCGTGGGTCAGGTGGCGCCAGTCGCAACGAAATACAGGAGGGGGGGGGAGGCACACCGGGCGTCAATCTATGGCCTGCAGCCGCGAAAAGGACGGACCCGTTTCCATTTCGAGAAAGACGAGTTCCAGGCACAAGATCTGGAAAGCGACTCGAGTACCACAGCTAATACAAGTACAAGAGTTCGGTGTCAGTATCCCGAATTGGTCAGGGTCCGTTCCGGATCGGCAGAGACGGAAAAAACGGGGAGGTTCTCGAGGCACAGAGAAAGAGCGAGGCGTATGGCATCCCTTCAGGACCCTTTGAGGGCCTATTCTTTTTTCTGAGAACTCATGCCGCAGAGACCAGGTCAATAGCTTATCATGGCCAAAACATGCCTGAAACAGCAGAAAAAATTCTTTCTTCATGCGCCTTAATGCGTGGAATCGTTCTTGAGGGTCATTTAATCCATACAACGTGGCTGCCTGAGCGTTGAGAGAACGAATGAATCCCTACTAGAAGCTTTGCTAACAATATAGAGTTATGGCATGTTACTTGACGGTCGATTTGACGGTCAATCGACTGTACATTGTGCCACGTTGCGCCGATACCGTCGCGAGAGAGGAGTTCTTGACCGTCCCCGACGGTATTCTCGGGATATACCTTCGGGCCCGAGTCGAGATGACTCTACATCGGAGGTGCATTCCGACCACATTTCGAGCCTGCGGGGCTCCCCTGGGGGGTGGCACGGCCGGAATACGTACTGGTAACACCCGATTCCGTACATTGGGGGCCGCCTTGCAGCCTCCCTCACAGCAATTCAGGTGATCACATCCAGCGGGTAACTTTGCGGCCTGGAACACGTGCTGCATTGCCGCGTGGTGTCCTTTGCCCGTCCTACCCATCTACGCTGCCCATCCTCATCCCTGCGATCTTTTGTTTTTACCAGCACCACTCACGTCGTTGGGGCCGCGATGCCGACCCCCAGAACAACCCCAGCCAACGCCGCCCCGCTCTCCACCTCTTTCCACACAGTATGTTTTTTACGCACTCAGAGTGATGCTTGTCTGTGCGGAAACACTGCGAGCCACAGCACAGCCTCCCTGTCCTCATCCTTGGGTGTGTGATTGTTCTCATTAGTACGGTAGCCGCACCTGCTGAGCGGCACGCTCCGGCCACTTCGCGGTAGGCCCCTGCTTCTCAGCTTGGCGCGTGCTCCCTCGCCTTTACATTTGTCTCCCGCAATGCTGTCTGTCACCACGGGTCATCGTCGCGTTCGCCGCTCTCTCTCCTGCCCCTCCTTCCTATACACGCCACAGTATGCTGCACGCACACCGATGCCCCGAACACTCTCACTCACCAACAATGCAATCGCACGATCACACATCTGGTTGCATCACCGCACCGGTGGCGGTGCGCCACGACCTGTGTACCTGGTGTGTACAGCACCGTCGAACGACCGGATTTTTTTTTTCGCCAAAACTCACTGGAGTTTACGACGGAGGTTAAACTCCGGTGCCCCACGTCCATCCAGATTCAGTCGAGATACAGTCGAAAGCGACCGTCAGATTACATGCCAAAACTCTCTGATGAATCATTGAAAATATGCAACTAGCATACTGTTCATGCTCATGACGTCATTTTTTCTCGTAAAATAGACAAGACGCACTACCTGGGTAGAGGTCCTGAGCGGTACTCACATCTGTCTCGACGTCGTCATGGGCGGACATGGTATAGAAATGGCATGACGACGGCGGCGGAGTCGCCGCTCGGCGCCTGAAGGAGCGGAGTCGAGTGCGGTCAACAATTCTGAAGCTGGTAGATATCTGGCCCCGATGAGTTACGCCCCGCCCGCCGGCCGGTGACGACCCTGCTCGGCTTGCCGGCCGCAAGCCACCGCCGCCGCCCCCGCCATACACCCCGCCACCGCCAGCCGTCCCATTCCCGCCCCGCTCTTCCGACGCCGTTGTCCGTCCCCTCGGCCATGGCGGCCATTCTGCGGCCCGAGCAGGTCCCGACGCGCCACCCGCCCCCTTTCGTCGAGCCGTGCCGGGCCACGAAGTGGCTGCGTCGGCGGCCGCTGCGACATCTGCTGCGGGGCCTGCGCGCGGGGCGCCCGCCGTTGACGTTTCCCCTGCCGGTGTACGCCGGCTCAACCTCCCGCTCTCGCCGCCTGCGGCGCCGCCATCGTGTGCCAGTTTGCCGGGCCCCATGCTCCCGCGGCTTCACGCGGCGGCGGCAACGCACGCCCGCGCATGTGCTCTGCCGGCCCCCCGCCATTCCACGGCCGCCTCAGAGGCGGCCTGCGCCTTCGGGCACGCCGCTGCGCACTCTCTCTCGCACGCTGCCGCCAACCGCGCTGCTCCTCCCGCGCGTTTTGACGCCAAGGGCGCCGCTCGAACCGACCTACCCCCTCCTTGTGCCCCCACGTCGCGCAAAATCTGGCTCCATGCCTACAAAGCGCGACAGGGGATGACGGGGGGGGTTGGGAGGTCACGCTGGTGGCGCCTGGCCAGCCGACTCAGCAAGACCTGGCGCGGGGGGTGCCACGCGCAGCACTCGCGCGGCTCAGCCCCTTTCTGTAGCTGGTCGACAGTGGCCGCCTCGCAGGCGTGCGTGGGCACGGTGCCGGCGCTTTGTTGGCGGCGCTGCCGACTGGTGGCACCACCGTCCGCTCGCGCGCCCCTTGCCGCCGCGACCGCCGCTCGTTCGACGCGCGCCCTACGGCACAGCCATCGTGACGCGCGCCATTGGCCTTTCGCGAGCGGACCGCGCAGACTGCAGACGCGACACCGTCGGCACGGACGGCGCGACGCTGTCCGTCACTCCCCAGTCATTGGAAGCCGCGTGCTTGTCGGCCTCCTCCTCATCAGCAGGGGAGGTTGACGAGTCCATCTCGCCCGACGAGGTGGTCATTCCGTCCTCTGCGATGTCATCTCCGTTATTGGCTTCGGCCGGGCCCACCGCACCAACGACCCGGCGGGCGGCCGACATCGCCTTCTCAATCGGAGAGCGCGTCTCCCACGTGGGCCCTGCCACCACCGTCTGGGGGTCTACGGTCGCTGGGGCGTCCGAACGCTCCCCCGACCTACGGGTCTGCTCGTCAAAGGTCACGTCCCAAAGGATTTAGACCAGGGGTTGTCAGGATACATATCCGATACCTTGGGCTACTGTAATTGCAAAAAAACGACAATATTCGACATCAAGTTGAGCCAGCAGCTCGGGATATTGACATAGTGACGTCCAGAGCTTCCCGTAGGTGGTCTTTTTTTATTCAATGGACAATCATGGACGAATGTTCTGCGACATATTCCGGAATATATCCGTATTCTGGCCCGAATACGGCCAAGAAACCGTATTCTGACAACCCCTGATGTAGACCCGCCCGCTGATCAGGACGCGGTGGCCCTTCGACGTTTCCACATACTCCAGATGCGTCGCGGGCAGCGCCCAAGGTTCCATATCGCGACGGATGTCCGGTGGCACGTATGCTTACGCGCGACACCCAAACACTCGCATGGAGGACACATCAAGGGGGCGCTCGTGAAACATCTCATAGGGCGTGAGCGTATGTCTTCGTTGTGGTGTGTCGTTGAGCGCCCGAGTGACTGCCGTGGCTGCTTCACCCCAGAAACTATGATCCAGCCGCGCATCGGTGAGCCCGGCCATTATCCGCTCCTGCACCGTCCGATTGAAGCGTTCCGCGACACCGTTGTGGTGGTGCGCGTACGACGCGGACAAATCGTGCTTCATGCCCTTTTCCCTAACCATGCGTCAAAGGCTTTTCCCCGGTACTCCTTGCCGTCGTCCGTGCGCAGCGTCCCGACGCGATGCCCGGTGACATTCTCACAGTGATTGAGCGCACGCATGAGGGCGTCCTTGGCCTGCCCTTTCTCGTGGATGGGCACAAGCTCCTTGTACCGGCTGTAGGCATCCACCGCGCCAATAATGTAGCGTTGCCTTTGGGCAGTCGGGACCGACATAGGACCGACAAAGTCAGAGTGCACGAACTGCTACACGCGCTCGGGCTCCCGGTCCGATGCCACATAGGGTGCGCGCACCATCTTGCTCATGCTGCATGGCGCACATGGGTAACCATTCAATGTCGCCAAAGAAGACCGCGTCAGGTCCATGCCGTCAACAGCCGCCTGCGTGCGGCGCAACCCATCGATGAAGAGGTGCCCATACCGGCGGTGCCACAGGCCAGCCGTTGAGTGAACCCCGTCTCGCTGCGCTCGCTCAGTCACAGCCGCCGTGACCAGCAGGGCGTGTTGCTTCTCGCTCTCATCCGCTGCATCCGCCTCTGCCGGGTCCTCCGGCCCTCCGAGCGCCGCCAGTGCTTTACCGCGGCGCGGCGTAATCGGATGCCCCCGGAGGACAAAGATGCCACCCGATGTCTTGCCCCACGCAATATTCTACCCGTCTGGATGCACCCGCACACCACAGTCGGTAAAATCCGTTGTATACCGGGCACGCGACGCCGTGCGAGCCGAGAACAGGGGCATGCCCATAAGAGGCACCACCAACACATTTCGCATCGTCAGCCGCGTGCCGTTCACCCGCAGGACGGCCGTCCCGCGCGTTGTTGCCCGCGTGGTTGCCCTGTTCGCCAGCGTGATGGTCACTGGTCGCCCCGGGTGAACGTCCGTCAGATTGTCTGGCGTTTCACACATGTGGTGTGATGCCTCGCTGTCCACAGCCCATGTGACTTCACCGTCGGTCTCGGTATCGTCCGGCAGGGGCACATGGCGGGCCAACATGTCATACTCCTCCTTATCTCTTCCCGACTCGATGGAGAGTTTGGCTAGCCCGGCCGTCCCCACCTCCTTCTCTACGGAGGAAGATGAGGACGATGACCCGGGGGGCGGGCTCTTAGGCAAAGCCTGACCCTTGGCCTTGCCTTTGCCCTGCCTGGTCGGAAAGAAGCGTTGCACGTGCCCCACCTTGCGACACCAGTGGCAGCGCATTTCGCGGTGCGCCTTGCGGCGCGCGCGCCGGTCCTCCTCGCCGTCCGCCACCAACGTGACTCCGCCCACCCTCTTCGCTTTCTTGCTGAGCACGCGCCGCTGAGTGCGAGCATCCGCGGCGTGGAGCATGGCCAGCGGCTTGCAAACAGTGATGTCGTCCCGCTCCTCCATCGACTCCATGGTGCGCTCATACTTGTCGGACAGCCCGGAGAGCAACGCGCCGAGCAGGCACCCGTGGTCCACGACAATGTCAATATCTTGTGAGAGGCTGCCGAGGTCCCAGGCGCGGTTAAAGTAGCAAGAGAGGGACTTGTTGCTTCCCATCGCCGAGGAGTTCAGCTGCCGGCGCCGGGTGACCTCCCGGGACCGCTTTCGTGGTTTAAGCTCCTCCCGGAGAGAGGTTTACAGGTCCTGCGCCGCCCGCTGGTGGCGCAGCTTGGCGCTTGGATGTTCCCGTACGTTCAGCATTATGACGAAGCAGGCACAATCCGCCCGTGTCTGCTGCGCGGACAGAGCACGCCCCAAGAGCAGCACCTCGTCCTCCTGTCCCGTTGCTGCCTCCCCAGCCGTCTTATTGATCTTGATGGCGGTATCGTCTCGGCTTGCGCCCCCACGGGGCCCCGTTGAACCGGAAGCCCTTAACTGCAGGCCTGACCGCAGATACATCCCGGTCGTCTCCAGCGTCGAGATTTTGCCTTCCGCGTCGGGAGGATCCAATGGCACGACAAGGCGCCTCAGGCCCTGAAGTCGCAGCAGGTACTCCATCTCGTGACTCCAGCTCTTGTACATATCGACGTCCTACTTGGCCGAGGCGCGTGCAAAAATCCCTGCCAGACGAGGCCATGTCGCCGTATTCGGCGGAAGGCCCGTGGCCCGACGAGCCCAGGAGGCAAGTCCCTTGTCAGGCGGTCACCCTCGCTCAGGGGGGGATCCTTGCACGCGGCTGGTTTGACCATCACTCCCGCGACCACCACGCCGTGCTAGTTGCGTGGCTGGTGCGCGGACACCGTGCTGCCAGGGTCGTTCGCGAACGCGGGCGCCGCTGCGGCCCGCTCCGGTGTCCTCACCGGTCGTGCTGCTGCCTCAGAGGCCTCGACCAGCTCCGGCGTGTCGTCCGGCGTCGTCGCCGCGACGCTTGTACATCCCGGGTGTTCTTTCCGGGCAGTGCAACACGCCCACGAGCTTACTGGTAGACCGCACAGTGCGCACAGTGGCTCGACTGGGGCCATCACCTGTTGGCGTAACCGCTTCAATATCGCGCGTGCCCTTGGCTCGCGCGCTCCCCACGGGGAGGAGTCGAGAAGAAAGATAGTCGGTCGCCTTTAATCTGCGCCCGGGGAGAAGCCCCGAGCTCGGCTTCATATGTACGCACTCAGGCGCGCACTTGTTCGTCCAGCACACACACACGCAGTAGCGCTCTGTCTTGCTGGCACTGCCGCCCACGGCCGACAGGTATCAGACAGGCACCGTCCTGGTGCCGGCCCCCTACTCCTCCCGCAGGCCCTCTCCCGCACGTGGCCGCGAACGGGCAGGGCCTAAACACCCAGGAGAAACAACACCCCCCTAGGTACCATTGTCAGTCCTTGACCCGGGCAGTCGCGGCATTCGGTAGCTGCTGTGCGGCTGAGAGCCCGGTGCCGTCTGGGGGCAGGGGCAAATACTCACGTGCGCTAGCCTCAGCCTGGCTCTGTTCCAACAGGCTATCGCCGCCGGCGTTGGCGCACCGCGCAGCGGGGGCCGTCGTCCCGCTGGCGGCGCTAGCGGCGGCCTGCCTGTAGGCCGCCCAGGCTGTCCTTGGCAGAAAGGACGCGAGGGGGGCTGCAAGCGAGGAGAGGGCGGCCCGTGCGGAGCCTCCGCGGCCTTCGAAAAGACGGTAGGGTGGCGGAGGCCGCCCGGCGCGACCCAGCAATGCCGCCGCGGCGCGCTCGCTTCACGTCGCGGGGGAGCCCTTTCTCGCCCCGTGGCCGCTGTAGCCGGGCCACGGCGGCAGCGGCGCGTCGCCACACGGTCGCGGTGCCTCCAACGCCGCGGCGCAGTCAACGGCCAGCGGCGGCGCCCGCGGTGGCGGCGGCGGCGGCGCCGGCACCCCCCATGCGGCACGCCCCGCCCATGCCGCTGCTCCAGACGCCACGGCGGCGGGGAGAACGGCCTGTCGTCACCGTCCCCCTGCCTTCCGCCCACCGGCCGCGCTCAGCCGCCGCCGGGCGACGTTGACAAACTCGGCCGACTCCCGCTGCTGTCGCCATTCCCTCCCCTTTTCCCGGCGCCTGCGGCGGCGGGCAGCGGTGGCGTCGGGCTGCACCCGGCCTTGTCACCGGCACAAACGGGAGGCCGTTTAGTGACGCTGCCGCCACGAACGCCCCGCTCTCCCGGCGGCGACGGCGGCGGCGGCGGCGGCGACGATCCTGCGCCAATGTCCCTGCCGGCACGTCCGTGGTCGCAACGCCCCTTTGGAGCGCCGGCGGCCAAGCGGTGCCACGTCGACGGCGCGCCGGCCGGCCGGCCGGCGATGGTGGGGGGTTGCAGACACCCTGTTGACGGAGTGCGCTCGCCTGTTGCGGGGTGGTTCAACCGTAACGCGAGCGCGGCGCAGTTCAGGCCTCTGTGCCAGTGGCGGCGGCCACGGTGGTGCCTGTGTCCACTGCTGCCGGCGCTGCTTACGTCGCCGCCCCAACGGGCGGCGATGCCGTGTTGCTGAGTCGGCTCTGCTGTGGAGGGGCTGCGGGCGCTTCCCCTTGCCCCGCTGCGGCACGTTTCCCTGCAACCGCGGGCTGTGCACTCGCTGCGCCGTGGTGGGGGTGGTGGACTGTACGTCGGAGGCGCTGCCTAGAGGCACGGAAACGAGGACAAGTGTGAATAATGTGCAGTCCTTGTCATTGTCATTGTGCGCCGACAGCAGCTAACACCCGATCAACACGATCAAATCGCCAGATAATTTGTCGATGGCTCAAAACGCTGGCCGCCATCGCCTGCAACAGATGGGGGTCGTCCTCCAAATCCTGTTCATTGTAGACCAGGTTCCGGATGATGACCTTCAAGTCATTGAACACACCTTCTATGGGCTGCATGTCGGGGCTGTCCGGAGGAAGATGGAGGAAGGTGACGCCGTTGGCGGTCATGAAGGCATCCCCGTCGGCGTCGAGGATGGGAGCGTTATCAAACATGACGACACAGTTGTCGGGTTGCAAGGGTCATGGCGCCCCAGGCATATAAACACCAAGCATGTGGAAGAGGTGCTGGAGAAAAAGCCGCCAGTCGGCCCCCGTCAACGTCTTTTGGCGCACAATGACGGACATGACGCCAAAGACGCGCCCGGCGCTGGAGACCGCCATGGTGGTGCTGGTGCGAGGCAAAGACCGCGGGTCGCGGTCGCGAAGGTTGGAGCGCTCTTGACTGAATGTGCGACCGTACAAACGGAACCCATCCGACCCGTCCGTGTGTTTTTCGTTCACAGACACGATACAGCGGCGGGGAATGCGCTGCCGTACGAGAGACGGCTGCCGGCGTCGCTCCTTTGTGGACTCGCGAAACAAGCGCGAATTATTTTTGTGCGTGACGCCTAGGCGACGCAAGAGGCGATCGACCGTGCTCTTGGAAAACTGCAGCTCCGTCATGTCTCCCGCATGATCTTGGCTCATCAGTTTGAGCATGTGCGCATGCTCACGAAGCAAAGCCCGAGGATGGTTGCGCACAACAGTTGCCAATGCGTTCATGAGCTGCAAATCGTACTCGCAGGCATCGCCGTACTTGTTCTTCCGCTCCGGGTTCCGCAACACCGATCCATGCAGCGCGTAGTAGCCTTCCTACCGCTTTAGCTGCGTCCGCTTCACTCCGATACTCTCGTGCACCTTTTGGCGTGCCACGCCATTAGAGAGCATGGACAGCGTGGACGCGCGGAGGTCCTCGCAGAACATGACAATAAAGCGCCTCTGCCCGCCCGACTGCGGCCGCCGAAAAAAGGAGGCGTCGCGTCGCCTCCGCACACCGACACGAGCACGACGACAGCGGCACCGCGCGCACCCCCGCCGCCGAAGCGACGCGACGCGATACGAGACCGACAGGAGCACAACGACAGCGGCACCACGCACACCTTCGGCGCAGAAAGGAAGCGACGCGCAACGGCACTGGCCAGAGATCTAACACAGCGCCGCCACGCGCGCCGGCGCCAGAAGATCGACGCTCGCACAGCCAGCACTGTGAGGCCTGCGGAGAGTATGGAAGACGAGGTGCGTCCGATTCTGCCTCAATGGACGGAGCAGTGGTGGCGGATGCGAAAGGCAAGCCCAAGGCCCACGCGGTGCCGATTCATGAGTTTGTGCGAATGATCTCCCGGTTGGTGGGCTTGTTTATCGCATGGAATGTCGGAGAGAGACGAAGTGCTCTGACGCCAGAGAACTCTGATTACGGGTCATGAGACTCTGAGCGGCTTCACCGGGGCACGAATACAGCTCACCCATTGGCCAAACATCGACAGCGCCTACTTACAGCACGATGTGTGAAGGATGCTTCGCGATCAGCAGCATGTCCAAGTTTTCGGGAAGTGCCATAGCACCCATTAATGATCAGGAAGCCCGTCGCAAGCGGTGCTCCTTTTGTTGTACCGGTAAAGTCTGTCTTAGCAGCGCCTTATGAATTGGAAAGCGCATCATTTGCGCATTTCAGGTGCCACACACCTTGCCTGTCATACGCGATGCGACAGCGCAGGCAGCCAGCAATCGCATGAGCCCCGTGTCGTGTTTCCGGTATGAAGACTTCGATTGGTACCAGGGGTTGTCAGGATATGTTCTTTGGGCCGTGATAGGATGCGGATAAACGCCGATCCTCCATATCTGATGACAGACTACTCCCTCAGCTGAGATCCGGATCGGGATATCTGCTTTCGGAACCGGATATTTGGGCAGATTATATTCAAACCCGAATACGATTATTGGATCCGAATATAAACCCCCACGTCCGAGAGACAGCTCAATAAGAGCTCAAGAAGAACGCCATCCAGCGGTTATTCGCGTGCGAAATGGACGTCAGTACAGCTTGAGATCCACACTTGATTTCAACGCCCCAACGGGCGCCGACGACGCGGTTACCCGCCGTTCGTGTGAATGGACGTGAGAATGGGCGTTCTGAACCTCGTGTCACGCTCTGACAACAACGCAATCGGATCGTGTCGCGTGATTGAACGGTTGCACCTGGGTCGGGCTGGCTAGCCGCTTGTCGCGGCGAAATATTGGGACATTAATCCCCCGATTGTCGGCACGCGAAAAGAGAGGTCGACTGCGTTTAACAAGAATTCTCCAGATGCGGGAAGTCTCATAATCATATATGACTTTGTCTCCTGAATATCATATCTGGGATACGGATACAATATATTCTGGCAAATTCTGGCGGACAGGATAGATATATCCTCTTCTCTTTTTCTCAGAATGAATTTTTGATATGCGTCCTCGGCTCGAAGGCGAAGTGGATACGGATATAATCCACGGATAAAATCGTCGGGGATATATCATCGAGAACCCCTGATTGGTACGGTTATTCCACAAAAAACCTCGCTCTCAGCCGAGATCAATAGTACCATTCATGTGTTCCTGGTTTCGCGAAATTGTGGCTGAGGACCGGTGACGAGTCAACAAAGTTTTTCGAAGGCGCTTTTCTGCTCACAGACTTCGGGTGCTCAGACACACGAGGCAGCACATGACAGCAATGAGCCTTCCATCGCTCTTGTCGGCCCGCAACATCATGCAGCCGGTCCCTTCAGCCATTCTGGCTGATCCTCCATTGGCGGGCGTGCCAGGGGTCACTTTTCTCGTTGGATTTTCTGATCGCGGAGGCGCGCCCGTCTGCCAATTTAGCTGACGGCCCAGTGCGAGGTGGACAGAGATCAGATGATCTTCTCTTGAGCGCTATTTTGGGAAGATGGAAAGTCCAGTGCGAGATCATCGGGAATCGCAGCATATCTAAATTCCGGTCTGATCCCTGAACAATGGCCCGACGGTTGAGAACATCGGCCTGTTCTCGGGCGCTCAAATTTGCATTCGGAAAGTTGTTAGGCGCCGGGCGCACATGTCGACTGGACAACGGCGTCGCCGATCCGGTCGACGTCGCGACCGCGATCCGCTTCGCCCCACCCCCCCCGCCGCTCCCCACCCCCCTTCGCACCGCCATCACCGCGATCCGCGCCCCTCCCCCCCCTGTCGCCTGGGGTCCCCCTCTTCCCACACAGTAGTCGCCCAGTACGCAGCCCGCGCCGCTTCGCCGCCCTCGCCCTTTGGTTCCGATCACCGCTGTGGCTGCCTTGTCAGTGTTCTCTTTTGCCTTTCGTTTGCTGTGTTGTTGTCTCAAGATTCAATGGGCTAGAGTGTTTGTTTGTGGCCTCTTCGTAATGGTCCGAGGGCACATCCCCCTCTCGCTCTCTGCGAATAAGGTATGTGCGTTTTGGAACGGGCCATGAGTAACGTTGCCGACATTGATGAGGTGCACTCAATTGCGGGGACTCCGCTTTGAGTCCTACAGCAAAAGCTTCAATATGAGGCGGCTAACAAAGAAACAACAGCGAGAGTCATGAGCGTCTTCAGGCGACATGGAAAGAGCCACGTGAACGAGCCTAAGGACAAAGAAGAACCAGCAAAAGAGCGAGGACGCCAAATGAGAGCAGCAACAGCGGTGACGAGCGCTTAACGAATGGGGAGGGCGCGGCGCCTACGCCGGCCTCGACGGCGGCGGTGCGGGGTGGGG
>Ga0209831_1002307_pt1 | contig 16688 bp, 23 predicted proteins | sample Maine_Asex4_meta_FD_187451 | JGI IMG/M metagenome (GOLD analysis project Ga0209831, IMG submission 187451) | Marine algal microbial communities from Maine, USA - Maine_Asex4_metaG (SPAdes) (version 2) | ecosystem: Host-associated > Algae > Red algae > Unclassified | place: Maine, USA | collected...
AGCGGAGGAGGCCACGTAGCACTCCGCGCGCTCCTCACGCAGCGCCCACGCCCACCGCCTCTCCGCCGCCCTCCCCACGCGGTGAGCCTCGTCAACGTACACGCGGCATCGGAGCGGTATCTTCCACTGCTCCTCAACCCACAGCAACCGCCGCGCCTCATTTCGGGCGATGAAGGCCCTCTCAATAACCTTGCGAGTGAAGCCGTTGCGAGCCAAAAATCCGCAGACGGTGTTGTTGGAGACTTCAGCTACGCCTTGCACCAAGCCGACCACGTGGCTAACCGCCACGCAATCTCATCCAAGAAGAATTCGGGCTCAGCAGTCACGGCAGCCAGCACGACGCTCTTCAGCTCCAGATCGTCCATCCGGTTGTCCCAGTGGCAGTTCCACATGCGGGGTCATAGTGCAACGCACCGCCCGTGTCGCTGAAGTATCGGAGAAACCGCGTCAGCGACCGCCGAGACATCCGCGTGGAGCGGGCGGCCTCTGCCACCCCCTTGCTATCAACGAGCACCATGCGGACGGCCGTCTTGCGGTTCTCCTCGGACTTCATACTCAGCGCCAGACTGGGATGGATGACGACGGGGGTGGGGAGTAGGATAGTGCAACAATAAGGGGGGGGCCCAGTGCCAAACTCTGGCAACTGGCGGAATGAGACGGGGGGGATAGCGGTGGAGGGGTGGCCGGGGTGGGCAGGCGGGAGCGAGGTGCGGGCTTGTCGGGCCTGCACTGAGCCAGTGTGCCTGCAATCGGGTGTGCGGGCGCCCGGGCGGCAGCCCACATGAACCGGGCAGAATCGAGAGTTTCTCCCGCGCGACCAGCAGACAGAGTGCGGTTTCTGAGAGAATTTGAGCCTGTGCTCGTCTGTCTCTGCGATCAGTCGATCCAGCCGCATTTTCTGAAGGCTGGCGCCGACCCAGCACCCTTCCCTCGTCTCGGGAACAGAAAGGACAAGCCAGTCAGCTTCCAGTACACACTTACAAGCGATAGGCGATGAACAGATCAGGACAGCTGTCGCGTGCCGGGGCACTTGTGATGAATCCTACAGGTCTCGAGTCATCTTTTTACGGTCTTGCCACAAGAAAGGGAGTCAAATTCGGCCCGTTCCCACTTCTTGTTCGGCAATTCTCTGATATTGAGAACTTTCCGAGTGGCACAGTTGTGCAGAAGCACTCTTGTTCACGTCCGCAGAGGACAAATTTGGGACATCAGCAATACTTGGGGGGTACTCGGGCATACTGGGGCCCAATTTCCGTACTGTGGGGCCGAAACGGAAGCCCGGAGCCCAAAATGAAGCCCGGCCGCAGCCCAGCCTTGGCCAGGGCGGCCGAAACGTGGGCTACAATTGTGCATGTCACGTACTAGAGACGGCTCGAGACGGCCCGAGAAGGCGACTGGATTCCGCGTCTTGTAACACACGACTAAAGCAGACTACAAGTCGATCAAAACCCAGGCAAATCGAGGCCTCAGGGGCTGTTTCATCGGTACTCTGCACACCCTCGCCATTCCCAGACGGCTGCCAAGTTTTACGACTTGTGGCATGGCTGAATGCAGGCTACAAGTGGAGCGATTCGGCCCATTTTCAGCAACCGCTGGGCAGCTTGGGGCGGGAAGGCGGCTCCGGGTCACAAGTCACAGATGATCAGTGTCGCTGGAATGCCCGGCGGCCTCTTCGCTGAACACGTGCGAAGCTGACAGCTTCGTAGCAGCCCAATGTCACACATCATGCCTGGTGTACAGTGTGTTGTTTCTTTATCAGCCGACTCGGATGGAGGAGCCAATAACAATACGTGCTGAAGCACGTGCTGAAGCACGAACGTCGTGTTGCGACGTGCTAAATGACACGGGTTCACACTCTGTCAGCTGAGGTGGTCCGCGCCAATACGTATGGCAGGCCCTCTTTGTGCTTGGGTTGTTTTTCGGTGGCACGACACGGCCGCACGAAAATACCGCGTTGCAGACTTCGAGCGAATCGCGTTTCTTTCAATCTCACGCGGAGGCTCCTACCCGCTGGGGGTGATCCCAGGACAGTTACGTGCCAGTCCGACGCTGTCGATCGAGGCGGCCGCAAGCCTGATCCACGGGCGCGACCTTCGCGAGCACGCGCCGACAACAAAGTCGGAACATGACGGCTCGCGTGCCATGCGACCTTGCAGTCGGACCCACCGTCTTTCTCACCCCCGCCCCCTCCCGCCTCTCTCCTCGCCGACTCGCCCAGGGGCGCCCTGTCTCTTCTCTTATAGTTTCCAGGCATGCGAACTCACGAGATCTCTTTTGACATGAACGGTGCAGTGCGTTGCACGGGTCACGGTTGGCACATGTACGTGCTACGCAATCCGCCTCTTTCGCGTGTGTTTCTCTTTTCTGTGCGCAAGTGACAAACGAGACAACCATCAACTGCCTGCGCTCATAGGGTTCAGTTCCTTGGAATACCGTACGCTGCCGACAGAGAGAGTGCTAACCGATTCTCCTTTTCCCTGCTCCTCTCGTACCTGCCTTGGACTTTGTGATCGCCTCTCGTCTGCTTGTCCTGGTGTCACTGTGATCTGCTGCCTGGTGTCATGTTATTTCTCGCGTTGGTCGTGGCTTGGAGGGCTTGCTTCTTATCGTGTTCGCATTCCGTCTCCGCTCTCTGCCCTCTGCTCTGGTTGTTTCTTCTGTTTTCCTGCCTGTTGTCCATTTTCTTGACGTTCTGGGTGGTGCGCAGGTGGATGCCTGCCTTCAATAGTGGTAGTCTCGGCGTAAATGTGGTTGTGAGCAGTCGGGCTGATGAAGTGTATGAAAAAAAAATCCCGGACGCAGTGTCAGCAATCCTCTAGAACGACTGCCGGCAGGCCCAAAGCGTAGCGCCCACAAATTCGGCAGGACGCATCTCTGCGAGACACGTACCTTTGTCGGCGCGCGATACGTTTCAATGGAATGGTCGGCTCCGCTTCAAGTCTTGTGCATTTACATTCCGTCTGGACAGGGCCCCCACAGAGCCCTTGACTGGGGGGTGCACGATAACCACCCCCCCTTTTAGAGACATCAATGGCCAGTGTCACAGTACATGCACGTCTTGAAAGGCGAATAATCGCTGGTGTACTAGTTTGGAAGATCACTGTGGGGAAACGACGCAAGTAACCCCGCGAATGTGTGTACTGCGCCCATTTCTCCTCAATCTGAAATGCGACGCGCTGTACTGGCCAGTACGCCCCAGTACAGTGATACACTTTCCCGACGATCATGCACTAAAACTCTGACCACTGGGCACCCTTCCGCACCACACACCATGATGGTGTTGATCCGACACCATATGGTCGTTGCACCGAAAGCTGGAGAGGCCCCAGTCAAGCCGATCGATGTCTGGGCCAATCAAACACAGAAGAGCGCCTCTTGGTTAGGCCTGGACTCTCCATTTTTTGGCGCAACCACAATAATCCGGTGGTATGGTGTCAGATCTGCACCATCCCAACAAGGGTTGCTACACGCACCTCGGGGCGCGGTTAAGAGCGCTTTGAGGGCGCGCTGAACAGTGCGATTTCGGTGCGTATGCGCCACGCTCCCCATATGGGAAGGGGCGCTTTTGGGGCTCAAACTGTTATTTCTGCTCAGCTAAGTATAGACGTGACACTAGGTTGTTTCACGATGGCAAGTTTGGTGCGGATCCGCACCGAAAGGATGATATGAAATTCTTGAAGAGTTTTAAATTGAATATGAATACTCCCGAGTTTGGAAAACATATTTTCGAACTTGCGGGGTGCGGAAAATCCGGGGGCACCCTCCAAACCCCCCAGTCGTTCACGATAAGGCTCCGAGATCCGTCCGCACCCCTCTTGGATCCGCCGCTGTGGAAGATCCCCCTTCCAGAGATGCGGATTTTGCAGGGCGTGACCAGCGGAAATCCGCCCCCCCCCCTCAAGAGGTCGGAAATAAGGGTTCATGCAGTCGACTGTCTGCCCCGCGTACACAGAACCACTGTCTCAAAAACGCTTCGTATAACCTTTGAAGGTCCTTGTGGTCATGCTGCATGCTTGTTGCCTTGTCACCTTCTGGTACTTTGTTACGAGCTGTCCATAACTCTATGCGGAACCCTGAGCGCCGTGGGACTAAGAGCAGAGCCACCAACGCCACATCGACTCCGAACCAGAACTCATTTAAGGCTACCACGTGAACAACCTGCGTGGATATCATTGGGCACCCGGCACGTTCCCACCCGGTTCCGAACTGCCATATATATATGCTTCGTACTTGTCAACAAACCGGGGCTACATTCACAAACCGAAGCTAAAATATGTGGAAATAACTAGCCGCATTGCTGGCTCTGGCGTTTCAAATCTATCGGCCTGAGGCGCCACTCAGAAGGGAGCTCACGCTGCCAGGTGTGGCCCTGCGATCTCAGACAAATGACGAGAATCGCCGGCACAGGCGCTTTACCTGGACGGTGGGCCGCCTCATAGGCCATTTGGAGCCTGTCGGCCAGGGGCGCCTGGGCACAGAGTAAGACTTTTTATGGAGGCAAGTGTCTCGCTCACCTGACCTGCTTTCTGCGACGGCGCTCACCGTGACGGGCGTGCCCACCAGTTCCAGTCCACTACTCCACCGTTGGCGCCGCCGCTCCTGGGTCCGACGTCCCACCCACCATCCCCTCTACCGCGCTCGCTTCCCTCCCGTGGCGTTACCTCGGCTCGGCCAAGAGCTGGCCTACTACAAGGATACACTCTTCGCGGCTGCCTCTATCTCCCTGCTGCGCTTTGCCTGGAGGCCGAGGCCATGTACGAGCGTGATATGGCTGAAGCTACCAAGACTGGCCATGACGCGGCCAAGAAGATTGTTACCGTGATCAAGAGCGAGCTTGATTCTTCGATGACGGGCAAGGGCGCAGCCAGCGCGTTGGCCGCCACGCGACGTCTGGCCTCGGGAGAGGCCGGTGGCAGCGGGAGTGGGAACCGAAAGGCTGATGGCTACGAGGAGTTCGATGTGGTCGAGAAGAAGGGCAAGATGGACGGAGAGGCCCCGGACAGCAAGGGCGGGGCTGCGCGCAACGGCTCTGACGGCGCCGTCCAGGCGGCCAAGAAGACGGTGGCCGGCATGTCGGCCTCGCATAAGGCCGACGTGGTTGACGCGGCCGCCGCGAGCTACAAGCTCCCTGTCGAAGAGTTTACTCGTGCGCTCAAGGCCGTCGACGCGCTCGGCATGAAGTGGTCAACGCGCGCGCAGCGAGCGGTCCTCCGCGGCGCTACCATGGAGCAGCGCGCCATTGCTTTCCCGTTGGCCGAGCGTATCTACGCGGCCAAGCTGCGGAAGGTGGCCGCCGTGAAGGTCTACTGGAACGTGGCGCGCCAGTCGCACTTGGCCCTGAAGGCAGCGGAGGCTTTTGGGCCGCATGTAATGGCCTACGTCAACAGCCAGGCCATCAAGGACGGGTACCAGGGACAGTTCAAGGCTGAAACGATTGCGGCCACGGCCGCAGCAGCTGCCAAGGCCAGGTCGGCTTTGGCGGCAGCGGTGGAACCGGAGAAAGGTAAGGGGAAGGGCAAGGCTGTCGCGGCCTGGGCAGGCGCGCTCGAGACGGTCCAGCGTTCTGCCGCCGCGGCGTCGATGGGGATGAGCAAGGACGCCGCGGCCTCGGCTGCTGATGAGTCAGCGGGGACGGGCAAGGCCGAAGCGGCCTCGGCGGTCGAGACCGAGGACGATGACGTTGTCATTTTCAACGTTTTCCTCGCGAACAAGACCGTGGCTGCGGGTTCCGCTGGTGCGGCGGGGACGGCGAAGACAGCGGAGGAGCTGGTAGCGTGTAAGCCGAAGACAGCGACGTGGAGCTGGTAGCGTGTAAGCCGAAGACGGCGACGTGTGGGGGGCCAGCCATCGCGGTGGGTGAGGCGGCTGTGGGGGCAGCGGCACCGGGGCGGGCCAACGAGGTCGGCCGAGGCTCCTTTGCTAAACATGAGCCTCCGCAGGACGGTACAGAGGCTCGTGTGGCGCGTCGGGCTGGATCTTTACCGTCTGTGGCAGGTGTGCTGGGATACGAGGACTTTGACGGTCCGGAGTGGGCCAAGTGGCTTAGCGAGTGACGGGTTTTGTCTCCTGGTGGGGGGGTGCCGTCAAGGTTGGTGATGATTGCAGAGCGGCCGCTTGTACGACGCGGCCGCGTACTGTTTAGTGGCCGGGTGGCCAATTGTGAGACTGCTTGTTATGTTCTGGGCGAGCGGCCGCGTGTATAGCGCGGCCGTGTATTGTGCAGTAGTCGTAGCGATTGGTGTAGCAGTAGTCGACGCTTCGGCCAGCGCTGCTAGATGCTGCGCGCCTGATTCATGTTCTCGCATTTGAAGGAGTCGTTCTTTGAATTGTCTGGTTTTTTTTTCTTTTTCTGGCAGAGGTAACTGGTTAAATCGGCGCTTGCCCATCATCTCTTGATTCCCTGCTCTTTTGCAGTACGTTCATTGCTTCATGTTTTTCTGTTGTTCAACAGGTAGTGGGCAACACGAAGAGCCCGTCTGGCCATGCAGAGGCCAGAGCTTTGTACGTGCCTTTCAATCTGCGGCACATGGTTCCAGCCCCCTTTCGACCCTTTTGCTCGCCAGGGCCACCAGTGCTGCACGCTTCCCGTCCATTCGTCTGTGCATGTCCGACCCGTGGATTAATCAGAACGTTTTTTTGTCGTGTACTATTGTATCTCGGACGCGTCCTGAAACCGGCGGGGCCCACCTTGGCATCGATCCGTTTCTGTGATGCCGATGACCTCGCTGTCCGAGCAATGAATGGGCGCGGCGGGGTGCGCTGTCCACAGTGCCAGCCAAGAAGCGGGGCCACAGGTGTCAACAGGCGTTCCCATGGACGCCCCTCCCTCACGCTTCAGAACAGCGAGAGCGGCAATAGAAGTCGCGTGGCCGGGATCATGCAATGGCGTGTTCTGAATGTCTTAGAAGAAGAGATGGCACGGCGCCACGTATTGACCGACTCTCACGCTTCAGACGCACGAGACCGGCAGCGTAGGTCGCATGGCCCGGATCATGCAATGGCGGGATCTGGTTGGCTCAGAATAAGCCATGGGACGGCGCAAAGCGATGACCGGATGTTCCGCTTGAACCCCACGAGACCGACAGCAGAAGTAGCGTGGCCCGGATCACCGAATGGTGGATTCTGACTGGCTAAAAACAAGAGATCTCAAATATTTTAAGGCGCCGCGTGGTGACGCGCGCATCGCTGGCGACGGAGCGTCAGTCCCTGTCGAATGGCCAACGCACACCCCGAGGCACGATCGGCCGTGCGAGGCGTGGCCAGATTTTCGGAATGGAAGCACCGCGCCGCAGCCCCTACTCAGAGGCTCTCCCCCACTCGCAGCTGACTGGGACAGGCGGTCGCTTCGTGGCCACGCTGCGTGGACACCGCCTGTCTGGGACGGGTCGCCCATTCCGGCGTCCGGGAGAGGGGGACCGAGATTTTAAGACTGTTTTACATCTGGACTGTCGGCCAGTGGCCGCGCTGTCCTTGTCACAGGGCGACCGGGTCGCCGCGGCTCGCACGATGCAGGGAAATCCGACGTCGCAGAGAGTTCCATTTTTTTTTTCTGACGCATAGAGCGCGCGTGAGTCATCACTGGCGGCAGACAGTTATTGCTTCATCTGGAGCTCGCTGAGGTAGGGCGTGGTGGTCCTCTTATCGGCTTCCGTGGCTGTCGGCGCGCGTTTGGCCCCTCATGAGCCTGGGCCACGATCCCAGCCTCACTGGGCTGTCAGGATTCCGGACGGACACCTGTTCTGACCCGCTCGGGCGCCACACGTTTCGGGCCGAAGCGGCGAGCTGTGGGGCCACACAGGGAGCGTTGTGGCAGTCTCTCTTGAGGCAGCCAGTGGAGCGCGCCGTGGGGCCATCTAGAAGACTCCCTGGGCGCAGTGAAGACACTCACAGGTGGTACCACCGCGTGCGCACCAGTACTACCTTCAGAGGTTGGCGTTCGCACCTGCCACCTGGCCGCGCTCCCCACCCGCCGACCCGACCACGCACGCTCCGTCATCCACTCGCCGAGCGCGCACTCTCCGTCACTTCCGCACCGCCGTACTGCCCACTCGACGTCGCCGTGCTGCCGCATCCCGATCGCACCACGCCACTGGCGCTGTACTGCGCCATTGGTTTGATTGATACGGCCGCTCGCGAGCAGCAGCCGTTTTTATTGACCGCGGTCATCGACTTGTGCGCACGCGCTGGCGGCATCTACGAGATGAGCTGTTGCCACCTAGCTGCGCTTGTTGTGCCTATCGGATCCGCAGAGCCAGAAACACATTACGGCTCTTTCCGAACTCCAGCCGAGCGGCAGCGATGGCTTCGACTCCCCCGCCTTTCCGCACGACCCCTCCGCCGACGCCGCCACGCGTGCGCGCTCCGCTGTCTCCGCCACCCGGGCCGAGCGCAGCTGGAGCGTCGTCACCCGCCCGACCGCACGCAGACACCAGCTCCCACACTGTGGCCGCTGCTTGTGGTTCGGCCCGTGACGTGGGGGCTAGTGCCTCTGCGAGCCCGGCCGGCGCGGCGGTGATGCCGCAAGCCGCCGACCTGCCGTTTTGCCCCTGACGGCCAGGACGCGCCCTCACGACGACTCCCCCGCGTACACGCCCCGCCCACCCTACGGCCCGCGCGCTCCGACCATCTCGAAGGCCCAATTGCAGCGGGGCTTGCGTAGCATCTGCACCGGGTGAAAGAGGTCCAAGAGCGTTAGCAGTAACGTGTCTACATGCCCCCACGGTTGCCCGTGCCCTTGGGCTGTCCGGCCCGCGGCGCAGCCGGGCTGGGGCTGGCAGTGGGTCTTGCAGGGTGATGCCGCGTTTTATAGTCGCACAGTGGAGCGGTGGGCGCACCGGCGTTTGTGTTTTGTTTGTCGATGCGCTCTCAAGGTCGAAGACGAGCACCCTACGTGCCCGCCGTGGTGCCCGTGCCCTTGGGCGTCTCCCCCCATGATCAAGGTACCCCCGGACGAGAACGGCTTTGAGGGGTCGGTTTCCTGAAAGAGCCACGAGCGGGTGCTGGCAGAGAGAGGCGCTGCGGACGAGGAGCCGGCGCGGCAGCAGCCGCCGCGCTGTGTGCGCCACCTCTCTCTTCCCGACAGCCAGGGCAGGCGCGACGAGTATGAGGTCAACGCCAACCTTCCCGAGCCTCCTGTGTGGTGGGAGCGCAAGGCTTTGGGCAGCCTGCCTCTTCCGCAGCGGCACTAGGCCTCCCTGCCAACCTGAGCGGCCTCGGCTGTCCTGGCCGTAGCACCTGTGCTTCTCGTTTTCACATCATATCGGTTGGCCAGAGCATGGCGGACGGCGACGCACAAGGCGGCCCCGCCTCCAGCAACGGCATCAACCTCAACAACCTGAACGGCACTGCGGTGGCAGCGTCGGATCCTGCTGCTGCTGACGAAGCGCCAGCGACTACGGCCGCTGCCGTTGACGGTGCGCAGCAGCAGACGGGGGCGGACGCCGGTGTGCTCGCGCGGCAGCGGGCGCAACAGACGGAGCGCCCGCTGCTGCCGACGGAGGAGGAGCGGCTGCGAGGAGATATCTTGGAGCTCCGTACCGAGGTCGCGGCGGCGCGTGGCAGCCACGAGCAGAGCCAGCGACAGGCCATCGCGCAGGCCAGCGGGCACGCCACCGGGGGGCGGGAAACACGTGGTGTGTCGTGGACCGACGCGGAGCGGAACGTGCTTTCTGCTGTCTACAATTTTGGACTGTGATGCTCGTCGCCGACTCCACTGGCGGTTCGTGGATGGATGATGGTCGGTGACTTTTATGGTACCCCACATGGCACATTTGGAAGACGTGGTCAAGTTGCACACATTCGTGTTGGGTCATCTTGGAGCGTTACTTTTGGCATGTTTTGGATTTGATCTTCGCTTTGCTCTAGTGGCTTTTGATTTGGTGAGTGATTCGATTTGTTGCGAGGGCGTGGGCGTCGGTGTGGGCGCGAGAGGAGGGAGCACTTGGGCCGGTCGGGACTAATTGAGAGGTGCTCTCAATTGGAAGAGGCGGGCGAACCTTAGGACAACCAGCAAAGCACGTTCGCACACACACACACAAGCTCAAGCCACTCAACCACTTCACCGCGGTCCCCCAACCCCTATCCCCACTGCGTTTCAACATACAAGGAAGCGACGCTCAACGCCGAGGTGGGGGCGGACCAGACCCTGCAGACTTTTGATGAGGACGTGGCCGACCGCTTCCGCCGTCGCCTACTCGGCCACAAGTCCCAAGTGGCGCGCCAGCGGGCCCGGTGGACGCCGGCCTTCCTGAAGGAGCTCCGCTACGGAATTTTCCCTGCGGTTCATCTCTTCAAGGAGTGCTACCTGGCCGTGCTCAAGCTCAAGATGACTGGCCACCCATCGCCAGAGCAGCTCATCAATGCGGCCAAGGCCAAGTACAATGGCCTTAACCCGTACGACGGCCTCAACCCTACTTTGGCCGTCAAGCTTTCTTGCCCGCCTTCCAGCGACTGGCGCATTCTGAGGGACCTGGACAAGTTTGGGGGGAAAGCGACGGTTGTGGCGCTGACAGGGGCGGCGTCGGGGGGGCACGACGGTGCGCTCGCACAGTCTGTGCCGGGCTCTGAGTGTCCTGACGCCGATCCACTAGCGCTGCTCGCCAACGTTGACGACGAAGCCGATGACGATGAGTTCAAAGACAACGGCAATGGGAGCGCCCCGCTCTCTTCTACTTTCACACGGGGCAGAAGCGCTCGCAGCAAGAGCTTGTTTCAAGAGCGGCCGCTCGGCTGCAAAGCCTCCAAGGCCGCTTCGCGCTCGGAGCTTCTCCTACACCGCGAGGCGGCCGCCAACACGGCCGCGCTGGAGTCGCTGGCCAAGTCCGCTGAGCAGCGCAACGCGTTGGCCTTGTGGTCGACAAAAGAGGCCGCCAACTCCTAGGAGGGCCGCAAGTGGTGGGCCCTGCAGATGCGCCGGCGCCTAGAGGAGGCAGAGAGGAACGAGGCGGGCAAGCGCACAAGGGGTGGCGGGGAAGAAGAGAGAGGTGACGACGGCGACGCCGAGGCCCCATCTTGCGGCCGGAGCCGCGGCGGCGGCGGCACGGGCCGCCGCGGACGGGATGAGTTGGAGCCCGCTATTGACAACGAAGAGAGCCTGGACGAGCCCCCATCCGGGGCGCGCGGCGGGCGCCGCCGCGGTGCTGGCAGCAGGCGGGGCGGGCGCTTTCGCGGCCGTGGGCGCGGTCGTGGCCGTAGTTTCGTCCCCGTAGGACTCGCGTGCTGCAAGCGTTCGCGGACTGCTCCTGCGGCGGGCGGGAGTTATTCATCGTCTTCTTCTTCTGCATCCTCTCTGCCGCCTGTCTCTCACGACCAAGCGCCGGACAAGACGTGGCCACAGACGTCGCCCTACGACGACGACGACAATGAGGAGGTCTACACGATGGCTGAGGACCATCTACAGGTGCCGCCGCGAACGCCTGCTGCCCCCTCCCAAGTCCCCATGCCCCGCCACCCGCCGTCGAGCACTACCGTTGAGGAGGCCGCGACGGACGCGGCCGCCATGATCGCGGCCGCAGCGGCCACGTGGCAATCTGACGGCAACGACGAGGGCTTGGGCAACGACGCACGTGCACGGACGGACAAGGACCTGATGGAGGAGGACGACAACTGTTCTGGCTGCGCTAGAGGCGGCCGCGCCCTTGGCGTCCACCGGGGCCGCAGAGTTACTGCATCTGCGGCCCTGCACTCTGACGGCACCGACGCGGACGGAGCCGACGTGGACGGCGACTGCGTCGCGGACCGTGGAGCGCATGAGGAGGACTCGGGCGGCAGCACTCGACGCGGCCGCGTCACTAGCAGCGGTCGCCGCCCACCTGTGGCGCCGCACCATGTGCGCATTGGGCTGCGCGCGCGGTCTTCCGCGTTGATGGCGGCCCACGCCGCCACGTTGAGCTCCGATGAAGAAGACGAGACAAAGGTTGCGTGACTATGCAGGACGGCCACCACCATCGTGAACGAGATTAAAAAGATGGCAACCGTCCGTGCCGTCTAGGCCAAGTGACTGAAAAGACCAGTGTGACAACCTTGGTAGCAGTTGTGTACATTGCCTTTGTGTTTTTCCTCACCTAAGACTAGGTCTTCGTGTCTCTGTAATTTTCTTTTAATTTGTTTTGCCTCAAGAACGTCAGTAAGCAGTACGGTACTATTTTTCTGCCTCTCCGAGTCACCAAAACGTCCATTGCCACGAACTAAGGCGCATGGCTTGGACGTGACCCATACCGGCGCCCCGAGAGCTCAGCAATGACACACGCGTTTACGCTCACCATGCACGAATCCTGGAGCCTGCTTCAGGGATGTCTGGACCGCATTCGTGGCGTACATATGCGGTGGTGGTGGCGGGTGATGCTCGCGGACGTGTGAGAAAAGCGCTTTTGCATGCAATGCCAGATTCCAGATCGGGGCAATTGCAAACTGGGTTTGGGGGGGCTACACGCCTGACAGTGAGAATGGACTCACGTCCCCCGCGAGACGAATGAGGTCCAGGCACAAGATCTGGACAGCGAATCAAGTAGCACGCCTCAGCCTAGTACACTCATTTGAACTGATTCGGCGCCTCTATCAGAAACTGGTCAGGACCCGTTTCGGATCACCTGAGACGAACACTACGGGGCGGTTTTCGAGAGCCAGAAACACAGAAATACACCTCGGTGTATCTGAGCTCTACGAGACTCCTTGAGCGCCTTCTTTTTCCTCCTGAATACACATGCCATAGAGACCAGTTCTATACTTTCTCATGGTCTAAGAACGTCTGGAACAGCTCAGATAAAACTGTTTTTTCATACTCCTAATTACACGAAATAGACATTTTGCAGTTCTTTTTTAGCGCGCCTGCCGCTGAAAATCGCAGAGCAGCGCATGCACGCACCCACTCACACCCCTGCTGAAACTCCCAAGCCCCCACGCATGCCGCAGCGCACGTTCGCGCCCGCCCACCGCAAGCGCATAATCTGACGCATAGCACAGACTGCATAGGAGCTTCTGTTCAGAGGCCCATCCAGGCAAAGACCCAGAGACTCACTGCACTTCGTGAAGCAATACACGGTGCTCATTGTCGGCCTGCTAAGAGGCTGCTCTAGGCCGCACGCCTACGGCAGCGGGGACTTTAACATATCGAGTACTGACTGCTTGGCTATGGGCATCATTCCCAGCAGTAGCCGGCAAAAAAACAAAGGGAGGCAATGATATCGAGGAAGAAAAAATCCCGCAAAGCGGGGAAAAAAGAACCTTGATGGCTTGCTCTTTGCGATAGGCACGCCACCGCTACTCCACACTCTCAAGGGAGGTCCAACTCACAGATACGGCACCAATAAGGGGCCACGGTTGGCATAGAGGTGCTCCGAAAGGTCATGCAGCAGCGCAAAATGAGCGTCCGTGTCCCTGGCCTCGCACTCCGCCCCGTCGGTGTACCGTAGCGAGCCGACGGCCATGTCTTGCTCGGCTTCATGGCCGTTGGAGCTGCTTTGGCCGTCCGTCTCGATGGACACAGGAGGGCCCCACACGCCACCGCCACTCGGCCCGTCGTCAACGAAAAACGCCGCTTGGTCGCCCCCAAAGGCACCTTGACCGCCAATGGCCTCGTTGCGCGCAGCGCTCCGTTGCTCCTGCATCCGCTGCTGCGCCACAAAGTCCTCGCGGGTACACTCAATGGCCATTTTATGCAGGATGGCCGCCGCCTTGCCGGTGTTGATCAGGCGGAAGACAGACGTGAAGCGCGCCGGGCGCATGACAATGTTGAAGCGTTAGGGCATCACCGCGTACAGTCTCTCGGCATCTTTGCGGACAGCTTCTTGAAGGCAGTTGTGATCAGCAAGTTTGCGGGTGTCGGGGATAGGGTGGGGTGCCGCAAACAGGGCATAACGTGGATAACCTCGATCGGCCGTGTAGCAGAGCAAGCGACGGGTCCGGCCATTCAGTGTGTAGGAGATGTTCCGCGGCGGCCACACACCAGCATTGACATCCAGCATCTGCGGGGAGGACGCCAGCACGTTTGTGTCATTATAACTCCCAGGCGCCCCAATGAAAAAATGCCAGATGTAGGTGTCCTCATCGCACACGCTCTCAATCACCACAGAACGCTTACCCTTGCGGTCGTGGTACTGGCCGGCGAGGGCCCTGAGGAATTTTTGCCACTGCCAATGCGTACAATCGATGGCGCCATTCCATCCCGGCATGCCACGGGCCGCGTTACGGGTAAGGATGTGCTTAAGCTCCTCCTCCGTTGGACGGCGCAGGTTCGTCGGCTCCCACTTGTTGACAATAAACTCGGTCAAGCGTCTCGTGGCCTCGGTAATGGTGGACCGCGACAGGCGGCAGTACTCATCAGGGCGGTCGTACGGCTCGCCATGCCCCAGCACTCATAGCGCCGCAACCAGCTTGTGGAGCGGATCGGACTGTAGGCGCCCGGTTGCGTTGGCGAACCGCCTCCACCACGGCTCGTCGCGCACGGCCACGAAGAGCCGCTTGAAGACCAACCGCGGCATGCGATGGCGCTTCTCGAAATCCCGCTCGCTGTAGACAGGCGGCTAGCCCCCGACGCCGAAGAAGTCGTGCATGATCGAGTGCGCTCCGACGTCGAAGTCACGGTGGCGATTGGGTCGAAGTCCCGGCCGAGAGCCCCCCACTGGCCGCTTCTCGACGCGCCCACGGGCAGCACGCAGAGCTCTCCGCACGATGAGGCCAGCCCTGGCCCCGAGCACAATGGCCACGTCCAGGTTCTCATAAAATTGGCCATCATCAACCGAACGCGCACTGGCGTCCATACAGGAGCGGTCCGGTGCGGGTCCGCAAGTAAAGCGGTCCGGTGCGGGTCCGCAAAGGGATGGTGCACACGACGTTGATGCGCGCGACGGCGATGCGCGTGACGGTGCTGCACGCCAGGGTGCTGCACGCCAGGGTGGTGCGCGCGACGGTGGTGCGCGCGACGGTGGTGCGCGCGACGGTGGCGTGCACGACGGTGCTGCACGCGACGGTGGTGCGCGCGCCGGTGGTGCGCGCGACGGTGGTGCGCGCGACGGTGGTGCACTCAACGCAAGCGCATCCTCACAAAGCAAGAGCTACGCCCGCTCGCCGCGGATGCGGCGAGAAAGCTGGATGTCCTTCGACATGACAGTCACACGCTTGCCGTGGATGGCGCACAGTTGGGCGTTCTGGAAGAGGCCCACCAGGTAGGCTCGGACGCCTCCTGCAGCGCCAACACCGCAGACGCCGAAAAGCGAGGAGAGTTAGGGTGCTTCTGCGCAAAAAATCGCGCACCAGGCGCTGGAAGGGGAGCTTGCTGATGAGCAGCTCCCCTGACCGCCGTATTTTGCGGATGTCCCGCAGGGCGACCGTTCCAGGCCGGTAACGGCGCTTGACTGCGGCCTTGCCACCGGCCTGGGACTTGGTCGCCCGCCTGGCGGCAGCCCGAGCCAGAGAAGCTGGGGCCTTGCCGCCAGTGGACCGCCGCGCCGTCTGCTTCGTCCGCTCCATGGCTGGCGCGGTGCAGGTGTAGTAGCCGCCACAGGTGGCAGAGGAGAGGGGAGGCAGGGGGGAGGGAGTTGAGGCGCGGTAAGGGGGGGGGCATGTCCACGCCAGACCGCAGTCGGCGCGGCGGGGGCAGGTCCCCCCAGCTCCCTGCAGGTCCCGCTGTCGCCGCCGTAGATCTCATTTGCAGCCATCCCCTCGACGACGTCATTCACACTGCGTCACAGCAACCAATGGGGTGCATGAAAAAGCTATTCGCCAGCGACGCGGTTCAGAGCAGTGCAGTGTAAGATAGATGCAAGTGTTCTGATTGGAGCTTGACAAAGAAACGATCGGGACCGTGTGATTCTATGTCGTTCGCCAAATGTGGGCATTGAAACAGCGCCACGCCAACCAATGGAATGGCTTCGACATGTTAATTGAGAACGACGAGGGGCCAAGTCTTGCAATGTATTGTAGATACGAATTGTCTGATTGGTTCTTGAAGATATGTAAGGACTCACGTGAGTTTCTCGCGTCCGTCAACTGTGGGACATCATTCGTCGAGAGCCTTAAAAACCAATGGGATCACTTACCTTTGTTCATCATCAAACACGCAATTCAAAGCCTCGCATCGTATAATGGATACAAGTGTTTTGATTGGTCGCTGTGGTCATGTGAGGGATCACATGACTTTCCGCACGTTCTTGACATGTGTACCTCCTCTGAGGGAAGCCATGTCATTGGACAGTGGCGTCGTCAGGACACATGTGGTAATGAATTGTTTGTGCTAGATTTTCATGGCGAGCGATGACGACAGAAGCAAGTTAAACAATAATGTCGATCGGCAGTGTATCGAGCCACAAGATCTTGCGAAGCTCGCACGCGCCACCATCGTGCGGCACTTGGCACGAGTGCCGCCCTCACAGCAGGCCGCCGCCCTGTCCACCGTGCTGCTGCCCGCAATCCTCCCCCCCCGCCCCCCCGCGAGGCGATCGCCGGCAATCTCCGTGGCTTACTCGCCTGGTGCCGCTCCGCCACCGCGGCGCGGGCGCTGCGTACCCTCCTGCCGCCGCACCTGCGCTCGCCGGCCGTGGCGGCGGCGGCGACGGCGGCGGCCCGCTGCCGCTGCCTGCCACCTCCGAGCCGTCCCCCCCGGTGGCCGCCGCGGCGCAGCCGTCGCCTACCCTCCCGCCGCCGCACCTACACTCGCCACCAGCCTCGACGCCGCCGAAGCGCAGTGGGCGGCG
>Ga0209831_1002308_pt1 | contig 16685 bp, 6 predicted proteins | sample Maine_Asex4_meta_FD_187451 | JGI IMG/M metagenome (GOLD analysis project Ga0209831, IMG submission 187451) | Marine algal microbial communities from Maine, USA - Maine_Asex4_metaG (SPAdes) (version 2) | ecosystem: Host-associated > Algae > Red algae > Unclassified | place: Maine, USA | collected...
GGGGGGGGGGGGGGGGGGGCGTCCCGCCGTCGACGGCGCGCGCGCAACACCCACCTCCGCGGGACTGTCAGAAGCGGTCGCAGCCCCGCGGCGCAGGTGGCCGTGAAGGCGGGTGCGGCGCGGGCGTGCCGTCCGCTGGCGGCGGTGGCCTATCAGCTGTCGGCCGGTCATGGCATCGCCGCGACCGGGGAGTGGTGGGGGGGCGAGAGGGTTCTGCTGCCCACTGTGAGTGGGGGGGAGGGCAGACTCCAACACTGGGCGAGCCCGCGGCACGCGCCGTGGCGCCGGTCGCCACTGATAGATACGTCGCGACCGCCGCGGTGCGCGCTGACGTGTGCGCAGGCTGGGGGCCGCTCGCCGCGGCGAGCGTGGGACGCGCGCGCGGACGTGGCTGGGACCGTCCCTGTGGCGGGACGGCACCCCTGGCCCCGCACCCCGCCTCAACCACACCCTCGGGTGGCAGCCACCGGGGTGGCGGCCTGAGCCGACCCTCGGGCCCCCACCGTCCCTGACCGCTTGGCCTGGCGCGAGGCGTGGGACGACGGGTCTATGTGATTGGTGACCACTCGAGGCACCTGTACTTGAGCGGCCACCAGCACCTGCGACGATCGAGATGGGTGCAAGGGTATTTACATGCGCAACCCGCGCACGTCCCGACCGATGCGAGCGAGCAGTGATCCGCGGCAGCGGGAGGTGGTGCATCGGAAGAGGAGAGCGAGACCAGTGGTTTGGCCGGCGGGTCCCCGCCGGCCCGCTGCGCCGGCCCTCCGGCTCCTGGCCCTGCCTGCGGTGGCGATATCCATATGCAAACGGCGTGGTTGCCGCAAGGAGAGACAGAGCCCCTTGAGCCCTCCGTGAGCGACGCGCCCATCTCGTGGCGGCGGCGCAGTGACAAGGTACGTGGACAGGATGGCAGGGCCGATGGGGAGGAGTCGTCCATATTACTGCCCCGTCCTTTGACCGTGTGTTGCGCTCTTGTCCTATGTGTGGCACCTGCTACTTTGATGCGCAGTGCTTTGGAAAAGCTCTTTGCACGTCATCTGATGCATTTCGTGTCCCTTCTCGCTGCGTGGATGCATATTTTGTTGTGCGCCTGGCTATCTCGCTGCGCGCTCGCCTATGGCACTGCATTATGGATGCATTTTCTCCCTATTGTGTCGCGCCAATGCATTCTCCATCGGTGGCCCAGGTCGGTTGCGGTCAGACGCCCATCTGTCTGGACCTCTGCGCCGGGCCGAGCATGGACCTCTCGCGGCGTCAGGGAAAGCGGGCGAATGTCGATGTCGGCAGCCGCAACGGCTCCATGCCGATTACCAAGCGCCAAGCCGCCGCCTCTGTTACCGACTTTGTGTACCGGCGCGCCAAGGCCTTTCGTAGTGACCGCCCTCCGCTGAACGGCTCCGGGCAGCCGCCACTTCGTGCACCCGCCACGGCAGGCGCCGCATTGGGCGGCCGGCACCTTCTCCAGCGCAACGTGGCAGAGGAGCCGAGCGGTGCGAGTGGGGCCTTCGGCGATGAGCTTCCGCCGCCTACGGTGCAGCTGCCGTTGGGCACCTTTTTTCATGGCGTGACGGGCATGGCCTCGTTTATGGCCTCGGGTGGACGCGAGGGCGATCGGGCTGCGGCTGCTGCTGGGCGGCGCCATGCGCGCGCCGGCACCGACCGGCGGGTGGGGTACGCCACCGCCAAGGACGCTCCTCGTCCGCTTGTGGCCAGCTCCCGTGGCGAGGCGGTGCCCGAGGTTGCCAGCAGCGCGCGGGCGCGCTGGGGTTTGGAGGCCGGGCGGCGGCATGTAGAGGGCGGCGGGCAGGCATCGCTGGACGCTTCGCTGGCGGCGACGCTGTTCCCCCCTGCTACCCCCGCTCGCTCGTCTGCAGCGGTGACTACCGGGGGGAATGTGGGCCGCATGGCGGGCCACGCTCGCGTCCATGATGGCCGCTGACAGGGATACTTGACAGGGTCTCTTGCCCTGGACGCATAGAGGAGCCGATTGGTCTGTTCGATTGCACGCCACAAGTGGACGCGAGTGCGCGCGGAAGAAATATGCTTAGATGCAAACCAGAGGGGCTGGTGCACGGAGGGACTACGAAGCAGCGTTGGTGCGGTGCATGATACGCCTCGAGACCGTGACCATGGCACAGCCAAGGCATCATGCAATTTCTTTCTTTCATTGAAAACAATCAGCGGAGCTTCGAATGTGGCTCTTCACGTGAGCTCATCTATCGCTACCACAGCGTCCAAAGTGACTGCAAAGACACAGCCTTTTCGTCATGGGTTGTCACCTGCTCATCCTTTCCAAAATTGCATTCCTCTTGATGACCGACCAGTGATGTGTCAGCGCTGGCATTGGCGACGCAAACACCAGTCACGTCAACACACGCACTTTGCATGGCAATAAAACAGCATGCTTGAACGTGAGAACTTTGTATTTCTGACGGTTCCGAAGGCACATGAAGCGTTGTGAACGAGCGAGGCGACGGCAAAGATCGGGCACCGACAGCGGGGCTCAAGAGTAGGGTTGCACACGACGCCCCTATATCGGGGGCGTCAGGGGCGCGCGATGGATAAGACGCCTTACTGACGCCCCATCAGGCAGCCAGAACGCCCTCACGACGTCCCAAGTAGCACCCTCAATATTCAAAATATCGGTCCAGTGGCACCCATATTGTGCTGTCATATGTCATTTTTGTGTCCAGACTGGGTGCCTGTCCCCATCCAAGGTGCACACCCGCTACCTGCTGAATCATGTAGACCCCCATGAAAACTTTCTCTTCGCGACGCCTTGCTGACGCCCTTTTGAGTTGGGGCGTTAGGGACGCCCTGGTGACGCCCTTAACGACGCCCTTAACGAAGCCCCGGGCGTTCTGAGCAACCCAACTCAAGAGGGCTCGATGACTGGCAGATCCTGCAGTTGATTTTTTGGCTGCCTCTCTACAATTACTTAAATCAAATATATCCTTCGACAACAGAGAATATATACTTACCTCTAATACGGTTGGAAAAACCGAAACTAAAGAGCATTATTAGGGACTGGCGTGCGCGGTGGATGACTTCACCCTCTGCGGAGCCTGACGGCAGCAGTCGTGTTCTTTGGGAGGCCACGGTCGACGACGGACGCGGCGGCGATGGTCGTTGCTCGTCGGGGCTGCTGCACAACTGGCTCTGCGGAAACACGCACGGCGGATGCGCCGCACGTACGTCGGATGGTATGCCGCAGCGGCCTATTTATCTAGGGTGTCTGACGTGGCCCCAGCGGCGACCGCTCCCTCCGGGCCCGCGCTCCGCCCGTCGAGATGATCCCGCTGGTGTCGCGTACGTGCCGGTTGTCAGTCATGCGTCCCCCTGGCTGGTGGGCTGTATTGTCAGCCGCGCGCCCGGCGTGATCGCCGGTACTGCCGCCTGGCGGGACTACGGTCGTTGGACTCGCTGGGCTTGACACGCCGCTTGTCAGCATCAAGCCGCCCATCTATGTCCTCCCTTGCCCGTGCTGCCGGCGCCCGCCCTCCCGCCTGCTCCCCCACCCTATCCTTCTGTCTCACCACATTGTCAGCGTGGCGCATCGAGTGGCGCGCCGCCCAGAACGTGCTGTGGGTGTCCACCGGTACCACACCTTTTTCGTGGCCACCATGCGTGGTCCGCGCCAGGCGCTCGCGCTACCCCCCCCTGCACGCCTTCCACGGGGCGGTCCCCTGCGCGCTCATTCCGCAGCTCCTGGCGCCACCACCGCCGCTGCTGGGCGGCCTGCCGACGAGGAACGACCCTGCGGTTTTGGCAGGCGTGTCTAGTGCCTCCGCCACCTCGCGTTCCTCCGCAGGGGCCACACAAGTGTGGCGGGCGGATACACTACCCGCTGTGCCGCCCGCCTCGCGCTCGCCGTACCGGCGTATCGGTGACGCGCCCGCCCCGGCGCCGTCGCAGTCGGTCGATGAGCGCGCTTCCGTGGCGGTGCCGACGTCGTGCCGCCGCCGGCGCGGTGGCGGGGGAGGGCTGTCCATGCGGCGGCGCTGCTACGCCTGCTGCTGCCGAGCCGGGGCTCGGGTGGTGGAGGTGGTGCGGCGACGTCGGCGGTCGTGGCGCCGCCCGCTCTCGAAGCTCGCTGGCGGCAACAAGAGCGGCCGCAGCGGCCGCAGCGGAAGTGACGCTGGCGGCCATGCGGAAAGGCGGTGGGGTGGGAGCTGGGGTGAGTCCCCGGCGCGCTTTGGGACGCGAGGAGGGCACTGCGGTTGACGGTCGGGGCCTTGCGGCTGCCTCGTACGCGACCGACATCGTCCCCGGCGCTCCAGCCGGGGCGGCGGCATTCCCGGGCGGTGCGGGTAGGGTCACTGCCGCTGAGGGTGGGGCCGGCCGGCCGGCCGGCGGGCGGTCTTTGGCCTGCAGCGGTCGCAATGCCGGCCGCCCCGGTGGTGGTGGGGGCGGCGGCGCTGCTTCTTCTGTGCGGTGGACACGTCGTCCAGGGCGTTGGGGCCACCTGCTTCTCGCTGTAGGGGCGGCGGCGGCCGCGGTACTGACGGGTGCTGCCGCCACCGCCGACCAGCCGTCGCTTCACAGGCTGCTGGATGGTGTCGGCGACGTGCCGCCTGCGGTGGGTCTGGACGATGGGCGGCTTGGCCGGGACGTGGCGCAGACGCGGCTGCCACGTTTTGGGGAGCGGCGCGGTGCGGCGGCCGCAACTGCGGCGGGCCTCACCTCGGTCGGCGGTGACTTTGCTTTCGAGGATGTGGACGCCAGCCTGCGGCAGGCCCTGGCGGAGCCGCCGTACCCCGTGGGCCTGTCCCAAGGCCAGGCGGCTGTGTCGTTGGTGCAGGTCAACGGGTCGGCGGAGACGACAATCACCTACTTCTTCCGCCCCGAGGCCAACAAAACACTTGCCGACTACGAACAGTCGTTCACGTCGTCCAATACGGACGTGCTGGTGCCGGCTGCCGATGTCGTCGTGGCCGAGGCCATCCTGGACAATTCCACCGGCCTCCCCGTGTACAACCTGACCCTGTCGTTTGACTTCACGCGCTTTGTCGGGCTCACGGACTTTACTTTTGACCTGGTGAACAGGGAGACCAACCAGCCCGTTCCTGGCAGCGCGCCGAGCTCCACGACGTTTACCATTATTGGCATGACGCTCTACATCGAGACAACAACGACGACAACGCCTACCGACGGCGGGGACCCGGTGGTCTCTATTGACCGCGAAGTTGTTGGTGGCGACGGACGGCCGTTCACGGTAGAGTGGGAGACGGCGGCGGACCAACAGCAGCGGCCACTCATCGGCTTCATCCAATATGCCGACGGCAGCAACTCGACGGTGACGCCAGGCGGTGGGGGCAGCAGGCCGGGCTTGCCGGTCTCGGACATTGACTTTTCGTTTGGTCGGCAGCCGCCGGGCAGCGGCGTCGTGCCGGGCGGGCCCGCCTCGCCGATTGCACACGGCCAAGACGCGTGTCTCATCAACGGGGGCACGTGGAACGGGTCGGCGGTGGCGCTCCGGCCCGGCTGCGGCCTCGGCTTTGCCGAAAACGATGGGCTGCAGTTGGGCTTCAACTTCCAGCCGTACCGGCCTGGTCCGGTGCAGCTGGTCTTCAAGTGGCCCGAGCTGACCGAGGGCACTGACCTCGACGACATCCTGTGGGAAACGACGGTGGACGTGGAGGTGGCGGGCACACCTCCGCCGGTGGTGCTGTCCGTCGCGCCCGACGGGTCCCTCGCGCCCGAGGGGGAGGACGACGTCACCCTGACGATGCTCAACGTGCGCCCCAACATGTCGTACGACCTGCTGGTGGGTGGGGAGTTTGAGTTCACACAGGGCACCGGCAACGACTCGTACGTGAACCTGGGCAACGGCTTGCACGAGGTGACGGTGGTGAGCGTCCCAGGGAAAGGCCAAGACCTTAACTGGACGCTGACCGTGACGGAGACGGCGGCCGTCCAGAATGGGTCTGGCGGCGGCGGCGACGGCAGCGGTGGCGACGGCAGCGGCGGCGATGGCAGCGGCGGTGATGGCAGCGGCGGTGATGGCAGCGGCGGTGACGGCAGCGGCGGTGACGGCAGCGGCAGTGGGACACCCGATGCCGGTAACACCGTGGTCGTCGATGCCATTGACCTCACGGACCCATCGTACCTGTTCAACTACCTCAACACGAACGTGTCGCTGACCGGGATCTCGCCGAACTCGGGGCCTGTGGAGGGCGGGACGATTGTGACGTTGACTGGGGACTTCCCTAACTTTGACAAGGACGGGACGGGGGAGATCCTGTTTAACAACCGGCCGATTGGGCCAGAGTACGTCCTCTCGGGCAACGACAACACGATCGTCTTCCGGGTGCCGCCGCGGCTGGAGCTTGGCGAGAGCTTCACCTACTTGGTGTCGGTGGAGGTCGGGAGGTACCAGTCCGACGGGCTGCTATTCACGTTCATCCAGGCGCAGCCGTCGCTATCCATCCTGGTGACGGGTGGCAGCTTTGACTCAAGCAGCGGGCAGTACAACATTGGCCGCTGCAACAATGCCATCTTTCGTGCCATCCTGGACGCGGGTACCTTTACGCAGACACCTGTCTTCTCCTGGCAGCTGCTTGACGATGAGCAGCGCGACGTGCTGCCGGAGATTGTGGCGGCTTCGGGGTCGCTCGACGTCACGCCCGTGGTCAACGCCTCGTCTCAGTCGCTGTTCATATCCTACGAGTCATGGCCGGCGCAGGACCGTGTCTACCAGCTGGTCGTAACTGTCACGACACGCTTTGACGTCCGAAAGGTCACGTCCATCCTTGTGCAGCAGCGGACGGCAGACCTCATCGGCGTAACGCTCGTGGACCCGGTGCCGCGGTCGTTGGTGTTGCCCGACCTGCCACTGCAGGTGGAGGCCAAGATCGGGACGCCGTCGTGCTTGGGGCTTGCGGCCATCGACGAGGCCATCACGTACGAATGGACGTGGCAGCAGGAGCTCTACACCTTTACCTTCCAGTCCACGGCCGCGGACAAGAACAACACAACGCCGACGCTGCTTGGCCGCGAGTTCAACGTGCCCCAAGCCAACCTAACGTACGGCACTTTTCGAATTAACTTGGTTGCCTACTACACCGCCAACACGACGGTGCGGGGCTCAGACAGTGCGCTGGTGCGTATCGTGCCGGCGCCACTGCTGGCGCAGATCAACAATGGGGAGGAGGGACGCACCATCTCGGCTTCGTCGGCGCTGGAGCTGACGGGCGCTAACTCGTCCGACCCGGACTTGACGTTTGTGGACGGCGTCACTGGACGCGGTGACGGCATCCAGTACGTGTGGTCTTGTGTGATGGCCGAATCGGCCGACGGGTTTGTGGGTCTGCGGAACACGAGCTTTCCGTGCCCCAACGACTTGCTGCCTGCGGGGCGTGGGGCCGAGTCCTTCTCGGTCTCGAGCGACGCACTGGGCTCGGTGCGGCGGGACACGGAGTACTTCATCCGGTACGGCCTGGTCCTTCGCAAGGACAGCGTCAACACGCTGCTCAACGGCACGGAGGTGGTGATCCAGCGGCAGTCGTCGCAGTCGCTGGTGACCTTCCGGTTGGACCCCGACTCGGCCCTCAACTTTGAACCGCTGTCGGCGATTGACATCATGAGCAACTCGTCCGAGGCGGTGGTCACGCGGCGTATCAACTACTTTGAGGACGTCATCATCCGCCCGCAGGCGGTGAGGGAGGGCACTGTGTGGACCTACCAGCTGCTCCAGCCCGATGAGAATGCGCGGCGCTTCCTGACGCTTCCGAGCACCCGCATCCCGTACGCCGGCTTTTGGGGCAGCAACCCCAACGAGCTCTTCAGCCGCGAACCGCTGGGCTTGCGCGCCGGCGCGCTGCTGCCCAACACCGACTACGTGCTGGCCATTGTCTACAACACTCCTGGCTTTGAGCAGAATACGGCGTTGGTGCGGCTGCGGACGACCGAGGCGCCGCAGGTGCGGTTCCCGCCCCTGGTGCAAACACAGGGCAGTGACAACACCATCTTCTATGCATCGGCTGGGGCCAGCTACGAGAGCGCGGAGTTCAAGTTCTACTTCATCGCAACCGACGTGGACGGCAACAATTTCTGCTTGGACGGGTGTTCGGGGCTGCCGTTTGTGCAGTTCCAGCTCAAGACCACTGGCGAGTACACCGTGCGCGTTGAAATGTACGACGCACAGGGCCGGTCGCTGTTGGCGACGGCGCAGAACGAAGAGCCGATTGTGGTGGACTCGTTGGTGCCGCTGGGCGCCAACCTGACGGTCTTTGCCGACGTCATCGACCGCAACTTTAAGACTGGCGACCACGCTGCGTACGAGATGCTTGGCGTGGACATGGCCAAGCATATCCTGTTGTCTGGTGGCACCAACCAAACCATCGACAGCGAAATTCTGGCAAACTACACGGCCGGCCTTGAGCGCGTTGCCGGCAACTCGGTGCCCAACACCATGCAGAGCTCCAACTTCATCAACACGGCGTCGTTCTTGGCCCGCCTGACGCCTGACACTGGTGTGGTGTACGACGAGCAAACGCTGTACCATCTGGTCAACATCACACGGCACGCCGTCCTTCGCACTCCCGACGCCCAAGTGTTGCGTATCATCGAGACGCTAACAGCCTTCTACAACACGACACCCGAGCTTGTGCTGCACCAGCAGTCGGGAGGCACCACGCGCCGGCGGCTTCTGCAGGACTCGGAGACCTCGGACCGCGTGCAGACGATTTGGATCGACATGTACAAGTGGCTCGAGGACGCGATCATCCTGGGTGGCCTCAAGACCACGTCGTGCGGCTTTGTGGCGTCGTACAGCACTGCCAATGTCAACCCGAGCGGCACCTTCGCTGGCGGGCTGTCTTCCTCTCGCCAGCTGCGCTCGACGCGGCGGGGTTGGGGCTACTCGGCGCGGCAGCAGGTAGGTGACGGGCAGCTACGGGGGGAGGTGGTGGCCGACCCCAACGCCACCCTTCCCGTGGCATTGCCGGAGCGCCTCGACCCGGTGGTCATCTCAGTCGGGCACATGTGCAACGCGGAGCAAGGCCGGCAGCTGGAGGTCGGGGGTGCCAGCTTCAGCTGGTGCCCGGCTTTGTTCCAGGGCGGTATCGACAGCCTGTTCCTCTCGCTTGCGCTGACACCCGACTTTGTGTATCTCTCCAACATCCAAGGCGGCAAGCCGAGCTACAGCCCAAGCATAGTCACCACCCACATCTTGCGGCTGGAGGGGAACGAACTGTCCAACGCGGCGCTCCCTATCGACAAGTGCTACTCCGTCGATGTACCGCTCGACCAGGAGGTGGTGACGGAGCTGGTGTCAGAAGCGGACGCGGTGGTGCGCACGACAACGACGGCGACTGTCGACCTCGACTCCTTTGCCATGGACGGTGACGACTACGAGCGCTTGACGGCAGACAGTGCGTCGCCAGACGTCATGAACGCTTCGTGGTCTCGTTGGGATGTGGGCGGTCACCGCGTAGGTGGTGCGGTTGAGCTGGAGGAGGCCGCCCTTCCCTCGTCGACTGTGCTGCGGCAGGTGGTCGGCGACATTGTTGGCCTTAACCTGTTCCCGGAGAAGCCGTTTGACGTCAGGGACCCGGCCATCTTCTCCTTCTACAATCCCCGCACGGACTCTAACTCGCAGACGGAGGTCATTGTGGTACCGCCCAAAGCGGTGCGCCAAGCTGCGGACGAGGCGGCGTCAGCCAATGGTGACGGCTCGGGCGGCACCGGCCGGGTGTTTGCCCGTGTCACATCGGACGTGACGGGACCGTGGGTTGTTGGTGAGCGCGCGCTGTGGCTGGGCGGCTCCTTCCTGCTAGAGGGCTTTGCGCTGACGGCCTGGCAGATTGCACTGATTGTGCTCGGCCTTCTCTTCTTCATCTTGATCGCCATCTTGGCGAGTTGGACGGTCGCGACGCGCTACTTCTACGTGATCGGCGCGCCGCCGCCTATGACGGAGGACATGGTGTACCTCGAGCGCGACGTCTACGGTCGTGGCACGGTCATTGACGTTAACGACGACACGGGCTTTGCTGTCACGGGTGGCTACGAGTACACGGACGACGCGACGGCGCGGACGATGCTGGGCCCCGCCGCCTTCACAGTCGGGCCTGGGGGGCTCAATTCGGGCGAGGACGGAGTGCTCGAGTCGGATGTCGACGCGTCGGAGGTGGCCGTCGGCGATGGGCTCGACACGGACTCGGACGCTGGCGGCGTCGGCGGCATGGGCAGCGGCGACGTCGATGGGGAGGACAGCGGCTCCATTGCGCCGAGCGCGACGAGCATTGACAGCAACGCACTGTCCATGTCCGACGCGGCGGACGCGCCGGTTGCGGCGCCGGCACCGAGCGGCAGTGACATGGGCGACTTGGGGAGCGTCCGGGAAGGCTCCCAATTGAGCGACATGCAATCAGAGCCGCCACGAGCGCCGCTGTGAGGACCGGGGCGGGTGTGTGGACGGGTCTTTTTTGTGCGCATTTGGGGGAGGGCGGGCCCCCGCGTGGGACCTCTGACTAGTTGACTTCTCTTGCGTGCCTGCCTTGGCGCTCGGCGGGTAGGCTCCTGTCTTTTTTTTTTGTGTTGGAGCTGCGCGTGGGCCCTGCGAGCTCATGGCCGCTGCCTGCTTAGGGTGTGTTTGACTCACTACAACTGATTACTTTTCTCTTCTTTTCAGCCCACGCGCGTCTCTTTACCCCACTGGGACATCAATATTACGCTGGCGCTGGTGCGTCTCACTTGACAACAGGATCCGCGGCTCGGGTTAACGCGTCCTGGCCACGCGCACCAAGTGGTTGTTCCGTCCCAGTTGCGGATGTTTCACCATGCTACGGTAAACGCCCGCACTTCATGTCGTGTCATGCGCACGGCTACGGCCGGGAACAGTTCCAAAGGAGATGGCGACGTTATCAAAGGCGTGCCCTCGTCCACGACCGAGGCGCACCAGCGCTTGCGAGCATTCGTCCTAGCTCCACGGCCAACACACCGCACCAGCACCTGCGACGCTGGCTTCTCTCCCCTGCCACACACGCAACACAGACGCAGACACCAGAGTTCAGTACGGGAACGTCCGCTTCTCCAGTGGAGGCAGCGCTACCCCAGCATCCCGGACTTTGAGCTTGGTCCACTCCTCCACCGGTGGCAGCTGGTACTCGATGCGCACGACCCGCAACCGAGTGATGTGCTGCCGGTGGCCGAGTGTGCGGCGATAGCCCTTGCGGCGCTTGAACTTGATGGTGACCGTTTTTCGGCTACGCGTCTGCTCCTCCACCACACAGTGCACGCGCACGCCCGGCACGGTCGGGCGGCCAAAGACGCTCCACTGGACGGTGCCGAGAAGCAAGGCGCACGTCAGCACTATCGGGCTGTTGACGGCGCCGGGGAGGCGCTCCGCGTAAAACACGTCATCAGCCGTCACCTTGACCTGGCTCCCGCCGACCGCCATGACCGCAAAGATTCCCCCACCCCCGCCACCGGCCTCCACCACCGACACGTCCGACTCGGAGACGACCGTCAGAAGGCCGTTGCCCGCCGACGCGTCGCCCGCCCACAGCCGCCGAGGGCCGTGCACGCCGAGGACCTCGGGTAGGGGGGGGCGGTCGTTGGTGGCCAACAGCTTGGGGACAGGGAGCGTCACAACGTCGTCCGCGTGCGCGCCGGCGGCAGGGGCATCGGCGGCGGCGGCGGCGGGCGCGGCGGGCGGCTCCGCCGCCCCTTCCGGTGGGGCCACCCGCTCAAACAGCCCAAAGGTGCTCAGGTCGATGCCGCGGCCGCCCCAATCCACCCCAAGGTCGTTGCGGGGAGGTGGTGGAGGTGGCCACACCTCCGCGTCGGCGGCGGCGGTCGCAGCCGCGTCGCCGCCGCCCGCTGCGGCGGGCCCGCCATCGGCGGGGGCGCCACGGCACGCCGCCGAGGTCGACAGCTCCCAGGCGGCGGGGACGGTAGCGACTTCAAGCGAAGGGGGGGATGGAAACACGCTCACGCCTGGGGTGACCCGCAAGCCCCGGGAGAGGAGTCGACCGCCAGTGCCACCGGTGGGCCACGGCGCGGCCGCCTGCTGGCTACGACCCGCCAACGTGGGTGCGGTGACGGCCGCGGCAGTACCCATCCGATAGCGCAGTGCTCTGCGAGCCGCCGCAACTGCTGCTGCCCGAGTCGCGAGCATGACGACGCGGCAATGAAGGGGGGGCGGCAGCAGGGCTCGTGGCAACCGGCCAGTGTCCAGACACGGCCAGTCACGCAGGATCTGGCGCAGAGGGCAAGCCAAGCCACAGTGCGTCGTCTGCAAGAAGATGAGATAGGAAAAGAATAACAGGGGAAGATCCGAATCAGACGGATGGAGGCGTTGCTCGAGCGGCCCAGGTCTCAAAAATGGAAGTCGCAGGACGAGGCGACTCAGATGGATCAAAAGGACGCCCGTCAACACCGACGTCAACGTCGGTGTCGCTTGCAAAACCCCTCTTGTAGCACCCACATATTCACAGAACCAGAAAGACTTGAATTTGATTGGTGGGAACAAATTCATCAAGTTCTAATTCAGTATACCATAAGGCTTCCCTTTCTTTAAACCTCGCGTTGTGCTCCTTTGATCTTCTCTTGTAGCGCCTCCCCACGGCGCTACAGTATGTCTTTGGTTGTGCTCGACAGCTGTGCTCTCACCATTGTATGCTGCAGCAGGAGCATTGTTCTCGATTCCCAATGTCAAAACAGTAGCAGGAGCAGTGCAGCCAAGCTTTCAGCATGGAGACATCTGTGGTCGTCCCTTGTCTCTTTGGGAACAAGACGTGATGTCTTGTTTTCCTCTCCTGAGAAGTCCTGTCCTACGCTGCTGCTGTGCAGTTTAGTGGGACTCCTATGAGGCCCCTGTGGGGATGCTTTATAGCGTTTCGGGGACACCCCTGTCGCTCCTGTGGGGCTAGAGCTTCTCTACGGACGTGACACTGAACTGGCGAGATACCGTGGTCTGCTTGCGGCCTGCCCAATATTGAAACGACATGACTTCGTGCCACAATGTCTCCCTGTTACTTCTCCCAAAACTCGATGTCTCCCATCCGCCGTTCTTACCGCCAATGCACGCCCGCCGAACACTGTTCAGCCTGCCTCAGCAGCCTCAAACTCTACGACCTCCGCGTCAATGGCGACGGCGTACTCAAAACGGATGGCGACCGCGGCGCCGCCGCACTCAGTGGCGACTGCACACCCTTGCGTCCTCCGCGCTGCAGGCGGTGCACTGCCCCGTCGATCAAACCCAGCACGGTGAAGGCGCCGCCGAGGATGGCCACCAGGTTTGTAAGAAAGTCGTACCACCGCCGCCCCGCCTTCTCAATGACCACCGCCGTTGGGGAGAGGTCGTAGGAGAACTTGGCTTCGGGCACCGCCGGCGCGGCGTCAAACGTCATGCTCGATACGGCCTGTTGGTAGCCAAGCACGTCACGCGTGCCGACGAGCGTCCCTGTCTTGTAGTGCGTCGATACAATCTTGATGTAGTGTTCGTGGCTCTGCGCCCGCGCCCGGTTGACGAACGTACGGCCGTCGAGGGGGTGGATGTGGGTGGCAACGTCACGGGGCACCTTGTGCAAGACGTCCACGGTCAGCGGTGCGCCAAACGACAGGTGCTGCACAACGTGGGAGGTGTTGGTGCTCGCCGCATCAAATGTGTGTGCGTCGCTCTTGGCAATCACGTGGAAGGCGCCCGGCACACGGTGCACCCACAGCGTACCCGCGAGGGCGCACCCCTCGTTGGCGGCCACCCGCACCGTCGAGGCGCGTACCTCTGCGGGCATCGCCGCGTGCTCCCGCACGTACGCTGACAGCGCATCAACGCTGCGCTCACCCGCATAGTCCGACCCCGACGCGAGGCCTTGGTGAAACAACCGCAGCGTCGGATAACCGCGGATGTGTTGCTTGACGCAGAGCGCCTCCGACTTGACGCAGTCGACCATGTAAATGGACGCTGGCACGCGGCCCGTGGACGCCAACCCTGCCAGCGCCGTCCACGTCGGCGCCACGGACCGGCAGTAGCCGCACCAACTGACCAGGAAGGCCACAAAGGCGAGCGGCTCGGCGCGGAGCGTCGACTCAAAATCGGCGGCGGTCAGCGTCTGGAGCGCCGGGTGCGGAGCGGACATCTCGCGGGGAGCAGGGATTCCCGCCGCGATGCGTGGTTCCACGTGCGGGGCGCCCTCAAAGGCGCGCTCCGTGTATTCCCCGGTCACATACTCGCCGCGCGTACCGGAGATGCGCGTCTTGCGCACATCCGCGGTCACGTCCAGGCGGTTGGTGCCAAAGTAATCCCACACCTCGACAGTCGCAAACGAGCAGGGCAGCTGGAGGAACTGCAGTGCAAAGTTGATTTGTAGCTTAGCGTCGGCATTGTCGTCGAGGACAGTGGAAGTGCGGGTGCCACCCGCCAGGTAGCTCCACGTCTCAAAGAAGAAGAGCAGACCGAGGACAGACAGGGCCATGACGGACAGGACGCCGCCGTGGGAGGTGCCATGCGTCAGGTCCCGTGGCACTCTGCGAAATAGGTCAATGGCAGAGAGCCGCATGGCGACCAAGTCGACGTGACAGCAACTCCACTGACGTACTCACGTGAAGGAGGTGAAGCGGGAGAGGGTGAAGAGAAAAACAATTCACAAGCTGCTGCTGACGACGACAGCCGCTGCAGTTGCCGGCAAGGCAGCCACCCGCCGAGGTGGCTTACCTCACTCCCAGCGACCGCCCCGCCCCGCGTCCCGGCCGCCACGCACGGGCGCGGAATGTTGCTGCACCCGCGACCCCAGCGCTTGGTGCACAACCGCCGTTGCAGGCCGTTGCTGACGGCCCCCAGGAAACCGACAGGCCGTAGATGATAATCGAGCCCGGCCAACTCCCCCGAACGATCGGCATGGCGCAAGTACGTAATCTGGAAGACTCGGAGGTGGATGGATGAATACTCGCGCGAGTGGCACAAGGGCTGGATCCTTTCTTGTGGCAAATCGAGTCTGCCTTCCCGCCGCTCGCTGCGCCTTGCACGATGTGCTCCGTGTCAGCAGGCGCCGCTGAGGCAAGTACGAGCTGCTGTCCTGCAGGGCACTCCTGGGGGGTAGGGGCGGGTCGGGCGGCGGCAACCCCGCATCCAGTATGGCGCTGGGATTCTGGTCACTACCACCGCTTCTCTCGGTTCATCTCGCCGCTCGCTCTCAACCGTTGCCGTTGTATGTCACTGGCTCCCGGTCGCGACAGTGCCGCCGCCCGCTGGCCCGTTAGCCCTGCACTAACGTGCTCCATCTGCTTGCTGTGGGGTCCAGACGCTAGGCCTTTGTGTCCCCGGCTTGTAGCCAACCTCTTCCCTCCGTCTCTGTGGCCAGCGACCATGCCATCCCCCACATCTGCCCCCACCTTACCCCCACCTCCCGCCCCATACCGGCGCCACATTGCTACTCTCCTTCCCCTATGCCTGGTGTGCGTGGTCGCCCCAGTTCTTCTTACGGCCGCCCTGCGCTTTCGCTCGCCACCTTCTTCCTCATCGGCCATCGCAACAGCTACCGGCGGCGTCAAGGAGGCCTTCCAGACGGATGAAGTCGCTACTGCGTTGGCGGCTGCGGCAACCCCGGCTGACGTGCTGGCCGCTGCGACGAGCCTGACCGGCGCCGACAGGTGTGGCTTGTGGGGCATGGTCGGACGCTGCCGCGCGTTGCTGCCCCGCTATCAGTGGCGCTACGGCCGCTGCGACAAGTTTATGTGGGGCGGCTGCGAGGGGTTGGTGCCGTTTGAAACTGCTGCCGACTGTGCAGCAGCAAAGTGTGAGACGGCCGTCGCGGTCGCAGGGGAGGGGGGGCTGACTGCCGCTGTGCGGGAGGCGTGGGAGCGCGTGGGTGGGAAGGTTGGCAGGGGAGGAATGCCACCAGCAACACTGCGGCGCCTGCTGTAGCTGGGGCACTTTGTGCGGGATGGTCGAGTAGGAAAAAGTTTTCATAGGAAAACGGGAATGGACAAGATGTTGTGCGGGGTTTCGAGCGCAGCCGTACAGATAGTACTCCTCTGCTTTGCGCGCCTCGTGTCTGGTGTGCAGGTCACTGCTTCTCGCGAAGACACCAGGCCGAGAGTGTGTGGTCCAACTTTGCGTTGCAAGACATGACCTGCCGGCTGGAGTCTCGCTTGGCAACTGTGTCTGCTGCTAGCAGCGCTACAGGGGTCCGTGCTCATGCTGCTGCAGAATGCAGCAAGGCCGGTGAGGCTGCGTTTTGCAGCAGCAACGCCGGTGAGGAAGGCACTCAGCAAAACAAATACTATTGGCGCCGGGTTTATTGCTTTGCCTCTCACAGCAAAGTAATTCACGAGCAGATCCGCTCTCGGCATGCAAAGAAAGGGCCTCCACGGCGGCTGGGAGAACGCGACTCACCGGCCAGCCAAGCAGCCGTCGTGTCACTACCCGCGTCGGTCATCGCTTGAGCCGCCCGGCGCCGGCCATTGCCCGTGGCTGCCCCGCCCGTCGCCAGTGGAGCGGCCGACGCCACTAACTCGAACTCCTTTTGCTGCTTGTTGGGGAAGATCTGTCGCTGCTGCCACGCTGCCATACCGAATCGTCGTGGCGTCGACGACTTCCCTGCGCCAACCGCCGCATCGCCAGAGCCTCTCAGCCCATCCGCTGACTGGGCGGCCCTCTGTCCTCTGCCTCTGCCCCCACCCCTCCCACTATGGACGCCAACATGGCGTTTCTTCCCCCGGTACCCCCCCCCACCGGC
>Ga0209831_1002309_pt1 | contig 16683 bp, 4 predicted proteins | sample Maine_Asex4_meta_FD_187451 | JGI IMG/M metagenome (GOLD analysis project Ga0209831, IMG submission 187451) | Marine algal microbial communities from Maine, USA - Maine_Asex4_metaG (SPAdes) (version 2) | ecosystem: Host-associated > Algae > Red algae > Unclassified | place: Maine, USA | collected...
CATAGATGCCTTAGGGCAAGTGATAATAGAACCAGCAGATATTGATCAAAATTCACGAGATGCTTGTTCTATTCCTACATTGACTTTGAGTAGAGATACCTTTACTTGTGCAGATGTCAATCAATCCTTTGAAGTGATTTTAACGGCAACAGATGATTCAGGAAATACAGCTAGTTGTACTTCTGCGGTAACGATACAGCAAGGTACTAATGCAAGTTGTGATCCAGTAGAAGCTTGTGCTGGCTTTAATATAACATCGATAATCGCTACGGACGAAACTAGCGTAGGTGCGAATGATGGTAGTGTAACAGTAACACCAGGTGGTGCATCAGGTAATTATACTTTCCAATGGGTTAATTCGGCCAATACAATTATTGGTACGACGGCTTCCATTTCTGGTTTGATGCCCGGCACGTACACCACAACTGTTCGAGATGCAGCAGATGCCAATTGTATTCTGACACAGTCCATTACTGTCGGGGCTGCTGTACCTCCTACCACTTGTGGTTTAACAGTTACCTTCCCTATTATCATCCACGAAACAGTGGCGGGTGCGAATGATGGAGCAGTGACAGCGGTAGGTGCAGGTAGCGTGAACGGCGTAACATACACTTGGGTCAATGCCAATAACACGATAATTAGTACGAGTGCAGCCATTAGCGGTTTAGCACCGGGTATTTATAGTGTTACTGCAAGAGACTCCATAGACCAAACTTGTATAGTTGCACAATCCATTACCATTGAAGCTGGACCTATAGTTAATAATTGTGGTATAAGTGTGAGCTTCCCAGTTATTATAGCAGAGAGTGCCTCAGGGGCAGATGATGGTGCGCTTACTGCACAAGGTAGTGGTGGCCCATCAGGTGCCTATACTTATGTATGGAGAAATGCAGCTGGGATTATTATTAGTACGAGTGTTGCTGTTGCAGACTTAGCACCTGGGGTGTATAGAGTCACAGTAAGAGATGCGGAAGATGCGGATTGTGTAATCAGACAGTCAGTAATGGTTGCCGCAGGTACTGGGCAAGTTTGTAATTTAGGAGTTACTTTTTCTGGTACCAGAACAGAGTCGGTAGCAGGTGCGAATGATGGTGCAGTTACGGCACAAGGAACGGGTGGCTCATCCGGTGCTTATACCTATGTATGGAGAAATCCAGCTGCGATGATTATTAGTACGACTGCTACTATTAACGGTTTGACACCGGGTATATATAGCGTAACGGTTAGAGACGCAGTAGATGCAACTTGTGTGAGAAGAGAATCTGTGGTTATCACGGTTGGTCCGACTCAACCAATCTGTAATGTGAGTGTTACGTTTCCTATAATAACAGCAGAAAGTGTAGCAGGTGCCAATGACGGTGCAGTTACGGCACAAGGAACAGGTGCATCAGGAGTATATAGTTATTCTTGGGTTAATTCGGCAGGTGGTAATGCAGGTAATACTGCGGCCATTAACGGTTTGATACCAGGTATGTACACTGTAACCGTACGAGATGCGACAGATACAAACTGTGTAATTACCCAAGCAGTTACGATTGCGGCAGGCAGTACTGCAACAACTTGTAATGTGAGTGCAACTTTCCCTGTATTAACAGCAGAAAGCGTAGCAGGTGCAAATGACGGTGCAGTTACTGCACAAGGAACAGGTGGCTCAGGAGCATACAGTTATGCTTGGAGTAATGGCACTAGCGTATTTGCGACTACGCCAAATATAACAGGTTTAGTAGCTGGAAATTATCAATTAACAATAAGAGATGCGGCAGATGTCAACTGTGTTCGAACTATGGAGGTTACGATTGCGGCAGGTTCGCCACCAGTATCTGGAGCACCAACTCAATTTATTGTTTGTAATGTATCAGGCACACAAGGCAGTATTGTACAAGTTCCTGTGAAAGTAGTGAACTTTAATAATGTTACTTCTTTCGATATGTCTTTCAATATAGCGAATACAGCGAATGCAAGATTTCTTACACCGAACCCAATTGGTTCGCCAGCATTGACAGGTATTTCTTCTGGTCCAAATACAGCCGGTCGAACTAATCTTATTTGGATTAATTCAACAGGTCAGACTTTACAAGATAGTACGGTTATCTTTACCATTGATGTAGAGATATTAGCAGCATCAGGTACAGCTATTCCAATTACGATAGGTGGTAATTTAAGTCCAGCAGTAGAAGTGGTTGGTATCGTTAATGGCTCGCCATCGAATTTAGTAGTCTCTACTACTAGTGGTATGACTACGGTGATGACTGCACCAGCTTTAGTCATAGGCGGACAAGTAACTTTAGAGGATTTAAGACCTGTGGCAAATGCAAACGTTGAGTTTACAGGAAGTGCAAATACTTCTACCACAACGAATACAGACGGATTCTATGGTTTAAATGTAAACCCTAGTGGTTCCTTTACGATTATGCCTTTTGAAGATGACAATCATTCAAATGGTGTGAACATCGGAGATATGTTAAAAGTTGCTCGGCATATTGTGGGGATTGAACACTTAAGTTCTCCATTACAATTGATTGCAGCGGATGTGAATAGAGATGGACGAGTAAATTCTAGAGATAGAACAGAAATCTTCCAGTTAGTATTAGGTAGAGATACTCGCTTTGATAGTAATACTTCTTGGCGCTTTATCCCTAAGACTTATACGTTCCCTGAATCTGCTTTACCACCATTGGGACGACCAGGAACGACGTATCCTGAAAGTATCACTGTTGATAATATCACAGCAGATTCAGATGGTTTAGATTTTTGGGCAGTAAAGATTGGAGATGTAGATTCTATGGCAGTTACACCATCAGGATTCAGAGACTCAGAATTAGCAGAAAGCAGATCTGCTTTCAAATTTGGAGTGAAAGACCAAGAATTAGTAGCGGGTACACAGATAGCAATACCATTCAAAGCAAATAATTTCAACGACTTATTAGCCTATCAAATGACGATAGCTGCGAATAATGATTGGTTGGAATTAGCAGAAGTGACAGCAGGTGCGTTGCCGTTAAGTGAAACAGGTTTCCACCAAAACGAGGATAATCTGGATTTAATTTCCGCAGTTTGGTTTACAATGGAAGGTCGAACCATTCAGAATGACGAAATTTTATTTACTTTACATTTTGAAGTGAGACAAAGTGGGGCATTATTAAGTGAGGTCTTAGATCTTAATTCTGCTTTTATTGATGCAATGGCTATCAATGCCAATTTGAACACACTTAACTTAGGTATTAAATTTGATGGAGCAGATGCACCAACAACTGCTAACTTTGATTTGTTCCAAAATCGACCAAATCCATTTAATACATCGACAACGATTGGCTTTAATTTACCAGAACGACAAGCGGCTACTTTAAAAGTATTTGATTTAGCGGGCCGTCAATTATTCCAATTAAATCAGGAATTTGCGAAAGGCTACAATGAAGTTTCTTTAGAAAGTGCTGATTTACCATCAATTGGTGTCTTATTCTATGAGCTTTCAACGGCAAATCAAACCGCCAAGCGTAAAATGATAAGAATAGAGTAGAAAAAGAAGTCAGAGGTCAGATCGAAAAATAAATTTTTCTGTCAGAAGTCAGATTTATGACGTGTTCAACGCATTGCTGTCCACATCGTAAATCTGACTTCTGACAGAAAAATTTATTTTTCGATCTGACTTCTGACCTCTCTTCTAAGCTATTTTCCAAAAATCGATTAAAAATGTATATCTTCGCTCAGTTTTCCTACAGTGGCACTAGCTACGGGGATAACTTACCTATAGACAATAACAAACAACAAGGTGGCAAGAGGAAACTAGCTAGCTCAGGAGTGCTAGGTCTATTCCACAATACTAGCACTGCGCAATCGGTTGGCTTGCAAGGTAATGATTCATTACTGGCATCCCTGATGGCGCAGTGCTTTTGTGGTTTATGTTTGTAAATGATGAATGATGAATGATAAATGGTAAATGATGAATGATGAATGATAAATGGTAAATGATGAATGATGAATGATAAATGGTAAATGATGAATGATGAATGATGAATGATAAATGGTAAATTTATTAGACGCTATCTAGCGAGTGTTTACGTCATATTGGAGATTTACAATTTACCATTTACAATTTACCATTTACAATTATTTGGCAGAATCTTGCAAAAGCGCAAGTAATTAAGCTATAAAAGCTACTAAATAAATAATTTTGGTAGCGAATACGTTAAGAATGGAGAATTGAAAATAGAGAATTAATTATGACGCAGAAGGATACAATATATAGGTAGTGAATTCCAATGTAGGGGATACTTTCAAAGTATCCCCTACATTTAGCCTTACAGTTGTACCATTACTATAAATAGTACACCTCCCATAAGGAATTCTCAATTTTTAATTCACAATTCTCAACTCGTCCACATCAATCAAATTAAAAGAGAAGCGAAAATGTAAATTTTCAAGGAGAAAATGATTAAAGGAGGTCCTACTGAACTAGTAGTAAAAATTATTTTTTGTTTATCTGTTTATTAAACTATTGAGACATAGTCTAATAAACAAATAAACATTGTAAACAAATAAACAACTCTATTTACTCATTTTATCATTTACTCATTGAGTATTTACTGAAAATAGAACAAACAATCGCTATTGAAATAGTATATAATATGCGAAATAAATTTTACTTATTTAGTATCTGCTTATTACTTAGCCTCCCGCAAATGATGGGGCAAGTAGTATTGAATCTTCCAGATTTTACGGTATCCTGTGATGATGTTATTACTGTACCTGTAACAGTAGAAAATTTTACTGACCTCTCGGGCCTAAGCTTTTCTTTAGAATGGGACCCTTCCGTTTTTGAGTATGTGGACAATTCGGCGATGCCGCAGCTTACACCCGATCCAATCTTGAATGTAGATAATACAGCGAATGGTGCTTTAGGTTTTGCATGGGTGAATATTGCGAATGGTACGACAATCACAGATGGTTCTACGATTTTTAGCTTTCAATTAAAAGTAATCGGCACGGTAAGTAGCTCGAATATTAATTTTGCTTCAGAACCTATAGAAATAGCTGCTTTTGACGATGCGATTAATGGGCAAACCGTTAATCTAAATAATGGAGAAATTACGATAGCTAATCCTTGTGAGGACACAGCAGAGCCACTACAAATTAGCTGCCCTCCAGCCATGGAGGTTGCTGCAATTGCAGGTCAGGCATCCGTATCATTGAGTAATTTAACCCCTACTTTTTCAGCAAATGCCATAGCGTCAACACTTTCCTATTCTCTAAGTAGGAATGGGAGGACTATTGGCGGAAATACAGGGGATGCGAGTGGAGAAATATTTACAGTTGGCCAAACCATGTTGGTTTATACCATACTGGATGCTGCTGGAAACAGTACGACTTGTTCAACAATAATTACGGTCAATCCGCCTCCATCTAACTCCAATACAGTTACTTTTTTAGCAGAAAGCCGCACCGCTACTTGTAGCAGTGATACAGAGGCATGTATAGATATAATCGCCAACAATTTTGAGTCCTTGTCTGATGTTCAATTTTCGATTAATTGGAATCCAGCTATCTTACAATTTGATTCTTTAGATAATAATGACGATGCCTTAGATCCTAATTTAGGGGTGTTTTATGGTATGGCTAGTGTCAATAATGGTATTTTAAATGTCACTTGGTCCGATGTAGAAGGGGATGGACATACTTTAGTGGATGGCACTACTTTGATGACGCTTTGTTTTACGCCGATAGGGGCGGGTTCTACTAGCATTGCTTTTACCGATAATCAAACACCAATAGAAGTTTTTAGATTCGTGAATAATAGTCTGGAAGAAGAAGTTACCGATTTATCTTTATTAGCAGGTACAATTGCGGTTACCGATTGTGGCACAACAACAGGTGGCACAACAACGGGTGGTACAACAACAGGCGGTACAACAACGGGCGGTACAACAACAGGCGGTACAACAACGGGCGGTACAACAACAGGCGGTACAACAACGGGTGGTACAACAACGGGTGGTACAACAACGGGCGGTACAACAACAGATTTTACGCTAAGATCAACTAGTGCTACTGGACAATGTTCCGATACGCAATTATGTATAGATGTCTCGGCAGATAATTTTGAAATGCTATCCGATGTACAATTTTCTGTGAATTGGAATTCCAGTGTTTTATCTTTTTTATCTGTAACGAATAATGATGCGGCTTTAGACCCGACATTAGGCGTTTTCTATGGTCAGAATCAAACCGATAATGGCATTTTAAACTTTACTTGGTCTGATGTAGAAGGCGATGGACATACTTTAGCAGATGGTACTCGATTATTTACCCTCTGTTTTACCCCAATCGGTAATGGAACAACAGGAATAGATTTTACAGACAATTCAACGCCAATAGAAGTTTTCCAATTTATAGATAATAGCAATGTCACAGAAGTGAATAATGTAGCCTTAGTGCCAGGAAGTATTACGGTAACTAATTGTGATGCCCCACCAACAGGAGATGCATTTACCGTAACATCTGGTAGTAATTCTGCGCAATGTACGGATGATATGGTATGTATAGATGTGACAGCAGACAACTTTGAGTCACTATCCGATATACAATTTTCCGTTAATTGGGATGTATCTATCATGGAATTTATTTCTGTTACGAATAATGACGCAGCTTTAGATCCAAATCTCGGTGCGCTATATGGGCAGACGCAAACCAATAATGGCATTTTAAACTTTACTTGGTCAGATGTAGAGGGCGATGGGCATACCTTAGCCGATGGTACAGTATTATTCACGCTCTGTTTTAGACCAGTAGGGAATGGTACGGCGACTATTGATTTTACAAACAATATGACCCCCATAGAAGTTTTCAGATATATCAATGATAGCACGGTAGAAGAAGTAACGGATTTACAATTTAATGTAGGTACGATAAGTGTGGAAAATTGCGTAGCAGGGGCAAATGATTTTGCTTTAGCAGTGACTAATGTCAATGCCGATTGCTCCATGACGGATAATGTTTGTGTAGATATATTTGCTAATAATTTCACATCCCTATCTGATGTGCAATTTTCGGTTAATTGGGAGGCAGCTAACTTACAGTTTGTTTCTGTAACGAATAACGATGCGGCTTTAGACCCAAATCTAGGTGCTTTATATGGACAAACCCAAACCGCTAACGGTATTTTAAATTTTACTTGGTCAGATGTAGAAGGCGATGGACATACTTTAGCAGATGGCACTCGTTTATTTACATTGTGTTTTAATGTAGTAGGCACAGGTTCCAATGAAATTAGTTTTACCGATAATATGACTCCCATAGAGGTCTTTCGATTTATAAATAATAGTACGGAAGAAGAGGTCTCTAATATTCAATTATCAACGGGTACAATTACTTTAGTAGATACAGAAGGTCCCGTTGCTAGCAATTGTCCAACTGCCCCGATTGTAGTTTTTACCACTTTCGATAATTGTTTAGTAACTGGTACTTGGACAGAGCCTACTTTTATAGATGTTTGTAGCGGTTTTGAAGTACAACGTACACATATACCTGGGGATATATTTGGCCTAGGCGAACAAACTATCCAATATACGGCCGTCGATGATGTAGGAAATATTACGGTTTGTAGTTTTCTATTAACCGTAAGAGATACCATCGCACCAACGATTACCAATTGTCCGAATAATCAAACTAAAGATTTATCTGCTGCAACGGATTGTAGTGCGACCGCAACTTGGGGCGCACCAACCGTAACAGATGCTTGTAGTGCAAATCCAATTGTAACGAGTAGTATGCAACCGGGAGATACCTTCCCTATGGGAACTACACTGGTTAGTTATACAGCAATAGATGGCTCTGGTAACCTCAATACAACTTGTTCTTTTGAAGTAACGATTACTGGCGAAGCACCTGTAAGGATTGCAGGGTGTCCAGATAATATTGTTCTTTCTTTCTCTAGTGAGACGGGCTGTGATTTATCAGTAAATTGGTCTCCACCTATTTTAATAAATGGTTGTAGCACAGGGGAAACTTTGCTAACAAGTAATTTTGACCCAGGAGATCAATTTCCACTAGGTACAACATTGGTAACTTACACGGCTGCTGATGAAGGAGGCAATACGCAAACCTGTGAATTTGAAGTAACGATTACTGGATCTAGCGAAATTGTTTTTGTTAATTGTCCAGGAACGATTACCGTCAATGCTTTACAAAATCAATGTGGAGCTACCGTAGGATGGTCAGTGCCCACTACAACGGGAGGTTGTGGTCAACCTGTCTTAGTAAGTAACTTTCAACCCAATGACTTTTTCCCAGTAGGTACAACCGTAGTAGAATATATAGCAACGGATGACGTGCAGCAGCAATCGGTCTGTAATTTCTCTGTAACAGTGATAGATGATCAATCCTTGATTGCTATCTGTCCAACGGATATCACTGTAGATGCAGGTGGAAATGTATTAGCAGATGCGAGTGAATTTATAGAGTCCGTAACATTTGATGATTGTGGCAGTTACCGCATTCAATATGGCGATATAGAAGCTTTTGATAATTGCAGCTCCACTATCTCTCGTTCTTTAATCCAAGGATTACAGAGTAATTCCATTTTTGGATTTGGAGCAACGGCGATGAGTTTTGATATTACTAGTGCATCAGGAGAATCTATCAATTGTTCTTTCAATATCATGGTAGAGGATTTACCCGTAATAGAAGCCAGCTTATCGGCTGCTTTAGTTTGTGAAGGACAAGAAATAGAGTTGCGATCTACTGGTTTCGAAGGAGCTACTTATTCTTGGGCTGGTCCAGTTGGCTTTACTTCTAATGCACAAAACCCTATTATTAATAGTCCTACTTTTAATAATTCTGGTACTTATACCGTAACGACCTTATTTCCGAATGGTTGTTCCGTTACGAATGAGGTAAATATTCAAGTAAATACTGCACCTGGAGTAGAAGCTAGTGCTAATGACTTAGAGTGTGGTGGCGGTGTAATAGAACTAGTAGCTATTCCACTTGGAGAGGATATACCTGGAATTGTATGGTCATGGACTGGACCAAATGGCTTTACCTCTAGTGAGCAGAATCCTACTATTAATGATGCCGTTGCTTTGCAGGCAGGTGTCTATACGGTAGAAGGCACTTCTCCAAATGGCTGTGTTGCGGTATCTGAAGTAGAAGTAAATATTAGTACTATCACGCCACCAACAGTAGCACCTTCTGGTTTGTTAACGCCGGGTGTTGCTTGTGAAGGACAGCCCTTTAATTTGAAAGGAAATGTATATCCTGAACCGGTAGTATATAATTGGACAGCTTCTAATTCAGGGGCTGGTTTGCCAATGGAAGTAGATGATAGTTTAATAACGGTAATACCAACGAATGTAGGAGAATTTACTTATACCTATACCGTAGATTTAGGTGGTGGTTGTGTAGCGGATACTTCCATTATCATTAATGTAATGCCTAGTCCTCTATTTACAGTTAGTTCGAATTCTCCTATTTCCTGTGCAACGGACACAACGGTATTGATGCTCTCCACAGAAACGGACGATCCCACTATTTCTGAATGGGCTTGGGAAGGGCCTGATGAATTCGTTTCTCCTTTCCAAAATCCATTGATAGCTGATGTAACGGGAGAGACAGCAGGGAATTATATTGTGACTGCGACCTCTATTAATGGTTGTATGGCAACGGACAGCATAGCGGTGGAAATTACACAAATGCCTCCAATCCCAGAAGTTAATAATGATGGAAGCGTTATAGATAGACTAATCGTCTGTGAGGGAAATGAAATTAGCCTTAGCGTCGTAGATACGGTGCCAGGTATTACTTATTCTTGGACAGGGCCAAATGATTTTACTTCTAATGAGGCAACCATAGTGATTCCAAACGCACTCAGTGAAGCAAGCGGTGGCTACCAATTAACTCAAACAATAGATAGTTGTACTTCTGAACCTGCAACTGTATTGGTAGTAGTTTTAGTAGAACCAGAAGTGAATGATGATCTCATTCCTAATCTATACAATGAAGAGGTAGAATTTGAAATAATTAGTAATGATACCTTAGAAGCAGGTGCTGGTTTTAGCATCAATTTGCCAAATGATACGACTAATTCTGGGATACTCGTTAATGAGGCTGGAACGGTAACTAGTAATGGAGATGGTTCCTTTAATTTTTCGCCTGTACAGGACTGGATCGGAAAGAATCAATTTTTATATGAAGTATGTTATGAAGAATGTCCACAACTTTGTAGCATGGCTGCCGTAACAATAGATACAGATGTTCCTACCGACGAATGTTTTATACCGGGTGTCTTATCTCCAAATGGAGATGATAAGAATGATGCGCTAATTATTTCTTGTAATTCAGACCCTCCAAAAGGAGGCGGTATTATTATCTTTAACCAATGGGGCTCCAAAGTATTTGAAGCCTTCCCTTACAGCAATGATTGGAGTGGTACGTATCAAGGAGATGACTTACCTGACGGTGTATACTTTTATATTTATTCACAAACAGATAATGATCCAGAACCTGTCAAGGGTTGTGTAACTATATTTAGATAATAAGAAAATGAATAATTAAGAATGAATAATTTACTAGACGTTAATTAAACGTGATTATAACGTAAGCAACGTTTAATTAATGTCTAGTAAATTATTCATTCTTAATTATTCATTCCACACTATTTGAACACTATAGCTTTTAAAATTAGTCATTATGAACAGACTTTTTACACACTTAAGTATTGTGTTATTCTTGTCGTTATTCGCTACGGTAGCTTACGGACAACAAGAGACACAATACACGCAATTTATGCACACAAAGCAATTATTTAACCCCGCCTATGTAGGGTCTAGGGGGAATACTTGTTTAAAAGGCTTATATCGAAACCAATGGTTAGGCTTTAAGGGCGCACCTGTTTCTCAGGCGATTTCTTTTAATACGCCCTTTATTGATCCTAGAGTTGGCTTTGGTATTAACTTACAACACTATGAGGTTGGAATAATTGAAAATTGGGAAGCAGATTTAGCTTATAGCTATAATTTGGTAGATGCTAATAATCTGTCGGTACGAGTCGGTATCATGGGAACTATTCGCCATTTTGGATTAGATTTTAGTGATCCAGATTTATTTATCAGAAACATTAATGATGAGTCGATCACTAGAGGGGAAGCTTATTCCACGGTGGAAGGAGATGTAGGGGCTGGTTTATATGTAAGTTATGAAGGCTATTATTTCGGGCTATCGGTACCGAATATTCTATCTAATGTAATCGGTCGAAATGAAGAGGAAGCGTTCACCGCAAAAGAAGATGCGCATTTTTATGCAATGGCGGGTGGTTTGATTCCCATAAATGATAGCAAATTAAGCGTTTTTCCCAACGTATTATTGCAATATGTTCAAAATGCGCCTTGGGAATTAGGGATTAATTTGAGCTTAATGTATGATAATAAATTTACCTTCGGCGGTTCTTATCGTTTGAGTAGTGAAAATAGCGACTCCGTAGATTTATTATTTCATTTCCAAGCAACTAATAATTTTGGTTTTGGTTTATCTTATGATTATCCATTATTTGAAATTCGAGACCATACCAGCGGAACTATAGAGGTAATGATGGATTATTGCTTCGGATCTGGTGCTAATGGAGATGGCAAAAATCTGAGTAATCCACGTTTCTTCTTTTAGTAGACTGGATAGATTTTTTAGAGGGAGCGGATTTGATTTGTTTTTTTATAAAAAAACAAATCAAATCCGCTCCCTCTAAAGAACCTATATGCCAAATAGCAACGTTAATTATTCCTAAACACGCAATAAATTCAAAATAGATAATAGAATTAAAGCGTTTTCAAAAGACACGCAATAAAGTACTGATTAAAAAATATTTGGTCTTTTTGTTTTTGAATTGACCTTTTTTCTGATAGGTTTTCAACCCATTAGAAAAAATCTCATTTCAAAAACGACCAAATATTTTTTCATCGTTACAAAAAAGACTATTTTCAACATATTATAATTACGAGAAGACGGAAAACGAGGCTACAGAACCTAAAGGAATATCCTGATGAAAAAAAGATGTACTTTACTTACTACTTTATTTTTGATGCTAGGCTTAACGGCCCTAATGGCACAAAATGCCCTCAGTCCTGATATAAACATTACCTTAGAAAATGAAGCAAAGATTAATTCTGGATCCCTAGAATATAGTCCTGCTTTTTATGAGAATGGGATTGTTTTTATATCGGATACCAAAGTGGGGGGCGGTGGTTTATTAGATTTAAAAATCAATAAAAACACCATGTCTATTTTTAGAGCAAAAAGGGACGAGGATGGGAAACTCGGAGATCCACAACCTTTTGCCGAAGAAATTACCACCAAATATCATGAAGGGCCGATTACCTTTAATAAGATAAATGATAATATTTTCTTTACGAGAGATAATTATGATAATGGGAAAGCTATAAAGGCCGCTGACGGAGAAATAAAACTACAAATTTTCTCTGCCCAACAAAATGGCACAAAGTGGGGAAATGTAACCAAACTTCCCTTTAATGATAAAGATAGTGATTACGCCCACCCTTCTATTAATGTAGACGATAATGTACTCTATTTTGCTTCTGACCGCCCTGGTGGTTTTGGTGGAATGGATTTGTGGAAGGTAGAAAAAAATGGTAGCTCTTGGGGCACGCCTGTTAATCTAGGACCAACTATTAATACAGTTGGGCATGAAATCTTTCCTTATATCCATGCAGACGGTACTTTATTTTTCTCCTCTTTCGGTCATAATTCTATGGGGGGCTTAGATATTTTCTTTTCTAAAGAATCTAGCGATGGGTGGGGGACACCTGTAAATTTAGGACCTCGGTTTAACTCCACTAGTGACGATTTAGGGTTTATCATTGATAGGGATAAGCGAAATGGCTATTTCTCTTCTAGTAGAGAGGGCGGTAGTGGCCAAGATGACATCTACAGCTTCTTTATAGATGTACCGCTAGGCGAAGATATTTTTGAAGATCCGGGAGCCGATGGCAGTGATGCGCTTGCTGACGGAGTGAGTAATACAGGGCCTTATTCTAATACGAATGGTAGCGAACTAGCAGGTTTTGGACCGAAAAAAATATTGGTCTTTGTGGCAGATAGAACAACAGGTGCAGAATTAGGTACGGCCAAGATAGATTATGTGGATTTAGAAGCTCTTACAAATACAGAAATTATTACGGACCAAAACGGTAATATCATTCAATTAATCTCTACTGAAAATGGGAATGTAGTTACTTTATCTACAGAACCTGGTACTATTAGTGGTGTGACAGATTCGGAAGGTGCTTTTGTTTTGAAATTAGGAGATGGCAACTATTTAGTCAATATCTCTAAAGACGGCTATCAGCCTAAGCAAATTATTGTTTCAATGGCGGATGGCAGAGACGAATATATGGTTTTATTGGATAGAGCAACGAATTGTGTCAATCTAAAAGGTTTTGTCGTTTATGATTCGGGAGACCCCGTATCTGGTGCGTCTGTAAATATTGCGCAAAATGATGGCACACCTGTACAATCACTAACCTCTAATGCGAATGGCTCTTTTGATGTATGTTTACCCTGTGGACAAACGTATGTAATTACAGGTTCTAAAAATGGGGTCGCTTCAACGAAATATATTACTACAGATGTGAATTGCAATGGAGGCGCACCTATGTCTGCAACCGTGAGTCTACCCGGTAGTGGTAGTATTGTCAATAGCGATGGTACTTATAATACGGGTACATTAGGAGATGGCAGTGGACCAATCAATCCCGGTACGGTGATTCGCTTGGCAAAGATTTATTATAATTTCAATGATGCTTCTATTCGACCAGATGCAGTAGATGAATTAAATATATTAGCGTCTATTCTAAATAAATACCAGAATATTAATATAGAAATTGCTTCGCATACAGATTCTAGGGGTACTTTTGATTATAATAATCAATTATCTCAAAGAAGAGCGGATAAAGTGGTTGCCTACTTAGTAGGACAAGGGATTGATGCCAGCCGATTAAATGCAGTTGGCTATGGAGAAAATCAATTATTGAATCAGTGTTCGGATGGGGTGAAGTGCACAGAATTAGATCACCAATACAATAGAAGAACAGAAGTTCGAGTATTAGATAACTCTGTGAATGTAGAGTATGTTAATAATCCACCAGAGTCCGTAGATGAAGCGCCTTCTAGTGTATTGATCGGTTCTGGTAGACGTAGCAGCAGTAGTTCCAGTAGTGGCGGAGGTGTGGTAAGTTCAGGAGGTTCTTATTATGTGATTGCAGGTACTTTTTCTGTTGCTCAAAATGCTGAAGATCGCTTGGCAAGGGTACAAGCACTTGGTTTTGGAGATGCCTATATTATACAAGGAACAGCTTCTGCCAACAATGCCGTTTGCGTAGCGTCCTTCAATGACTATGACACCGCCAGACGTTTAGCAGATGAAGTAGAAAATGTACACAATATTCATACCTATGTAAGAAGAGGCGGGTAAGCCCGTAGCTTAGCAGGAATAGTCAAGATGTGCCAGATTTTTAAAATCTGGCACATCTAAGTTCCATACTAATACAAAAACACCTTTATATAACTGCAAACAGAATACGGATTAAGCATCCGTTCTATGTAAAATGGCAAGAAGACTTTACCGTCTTCTTGCCATTTTTTTTATCTTTACCCCAAAAAAATGACGTATAAATTACTAGTCTTTATTAACTTATTGTTGGTTGTAACAGCTTGTAAAACACAACCTCAACAATTACCTACAGCCGTTGAAGGCTTCCCTATAGATTCCACTATACAAATTGTTACCAAATTGCCCGCTATAGTAGATGAAAGCTCCGGCATTATCAATTGGAATAATAGTATTTGGACCCACAACGATAGCAAAAACCAGCCTGCTTTATTTGAACTAAATCAGGAAGACGGTACTTTAAAGAATACCGTAATTATAGCGAATTTAGAAAATATAGACTGGGAAGAAGTAGCTCAAGATGCCCAATACGTGTATATAGGCGACTTTGGAAATAATAGAGGGATGCGTAAAGACCTAATGATCTTTAAAGTTGCCAAACAAGATATTGAAGCAGGAAAGGTAGAACGAGTAGATACCATCGCCTTTAATTATCCAGATCAAACAGACTTTACCGGACCCTTACATGATCATAACTTTGATTGCGAAGCCATGATAGTGGTTAAAGACAGCATTTATTTATTTTCTAAAAATTTCAGAGATAAACATTCTAAATTATATAGCTTACCGACCGTCCCCGGTCAATATAATGCCCAATTAAAAGACCGCTTCAATGTAAAAGGAAATGTTACAGGTGCGGATATAAATACAGCAGATGGCACCGTAGCTTTATGTGGCTATTATTTCGATAAGGGTACTTTCTTGCCTTTTGTTTGGTTGCTTTGGGATTATCCAGGCCATTCTTTTTTTCAAGGCAAACAACAGCGAGTCAACTTTCCGATGCTCGCACAAATTGAAGGAATCTGTTATGATAAAGAGGGGCAATTCTATATTAGTTCCGAATCTACTATATTGTCAAAAGGACAGTTATATAGATTTGATGCTCGGAAATGGATTAAGTAGCGGTTTTTTTGAAACACAAAAGGCACAAAAGATACAAAAGGTTTTCACAAAAGTTACAAAAGGTTTTCACAAATCACCTAATACATGAAATAATAATAAAAAGAACTTTTGTGAAAACCTTTTGTATCTTTTGTGCCTTTTGTGTTTCAAAAAAACATCTAGTTCCACGTCTAGCTCACGTCTAACAAATTCTCAATTCTCCATTTTCAATTCTCAATTAACTACCGAATTCTAAACATAAATACCCAGTAAATATATTTTACCTGCCGTTATCTAAATAAATTGTTTTAATTATTTGTTAAAATAAAATACATTTAAAATCCCCTTTTATACGGATAATTAATTGAGTTTCAATCAAAAAACGCTTAGTTTAGCATATAAAATTCGCTAAAATAGAGCTGATTTAATAAACTACAAATGTAAGTTTCTAATAATCAATATTTTATGATTTTTTAGAGCATCAGGTTAAAAAGTGATAATTATGTGTCGGACACCTTCGAAGGTATCCGATACGTAATTATCACCTTTTAACCTGATGCTCTATTATAGGTGAATTCTTATATAATTTCATTTACAGATAGCTCATGTCAACCCCTCACATTTCTCCAAGCACCGATTTAAGTAAATAGCAAATGGGGCAATGATTTTTCTGCTTTTAGTAGCCACTACTATCACCGTTACTATTACCATCAAAACGTAATCGCTTAAGAGTTTTGTTTAAAAAATTAAAACAAACAAACACTTTCTAGCTGTTTCTGACAAGAGACAGGACTGGATAGCTATTTTCATATTCAAGTTCAAGTATCAAGTTCAAATTCAAACCGAGACCTTAACAACGTCTCGTTATTCACGTCTCGGTTTGAACTTGCACTTGAACTTGAACTTAATTTTAGCCTACTTATTAGAATAGAACTACACACATATAATGTACATTACTAGCACGGTTGATACAATGTATCAGGGGGCACTGGTAGGGTATATATAACTCCCCTAAATATTTTAAACTATGAGGTCAGATTGCACACATTTTATCGTCTTTCTACTTATTTTACTAAGTATTCCTACCCTACATGGACGTTCCAATGCTGCTTTTTTTCAGACTGCCAATGCGG
>Ga0209831_1002310_pt1 | contig 16679 bp, 16 predicted proteins | sample Maine_Asex4_meta_FD_187451 | JGI IMG/M metagenome (GOLD analysis project Ga0209831, IMG submission 187451) | Marine algal microbial communities from Maine, USA - Maine_Asex4_metaG (SPAdes) (version 2) | ecosystem: Host-associated > Algae > Red algae > Unclassified | place: Maine, USA | collected...
CACTCAAATTACACGCATATAGAAAATTAAATGAGAAATAGTTTTAAATGAGGAATCAAATTTGTATTATAGTTATAAACCGTAACAATTGTTAGACAGGATAGAAATAAGGCTTTTTGAAGAAGATAGTGAGCTCGTTACTCTGAGATCATTAACTAGCGAAGCTTTGGAGTCATTTCTGCTTACTATGAATTCACTAAGAGTATTATCTAAATCACTTATATCAAGTAACAATCTCACTTTTACAATAGAAGAAGGTTCAGCAAGAGGAGCAGTACTTGCACCTGAATCACAGATGAGAGTAATATATAATGAGATTGATCTAGCAATTAAAGGCGAAAGTCTAGATAAAGATGTAACTGGGAATTTGAGAATCATACAAAACCAGTTAAAAAATCAAAAATTTGGCTACACCTTTAATTATACTGCATCAGGGGTAAATACGTCTATTCATGAAAGAATAATAAATTCAAAAAGAATATCAATAACTCGAAAAAAAAGATCTAAATATAAATATGAATTAAAAGTACAATCTGGTTATTTTAACCAATTGGGTGGTAAAGATCCCAATTATCATTTTGATTTTGGTAGTGGCGACAAATTAACAATTGAATGTAGTATTGAACAAGCTAAGCTTATCAACTCCCATATATATTCAAACGTAAGCTCTCTCCTCCTTTGTAAGAAATCGATAAATGGTGACAAAAAAGATGAACTATTTCATATGGCAATATTAAAAAATGAAATCATTCTTCCAATTAAGAATTTTTTGCATAGATATAATAACGAATCTGGCCTAGTTGAAAGATTAACAATTATGCATGATTTTGTAGATAGCGTTCTTGAAGAAAAGCAATATCATTTAGAAATTTTAAAGGCACTCTTGATTGCTTTTAATGATACGAATTTTCATTTGAGCGAATTTAAGACTCTTTTAGTAATCTCTAAACCCTTTAAAGATAATCAATACCTAAAAAAAGAAAGAGCCTCCCTATTTGAGACTTATTCTATAATGAAAAGTCAATGATAGAAATGTTTCCAATAAAGAGAACAAAATTTGAATCTGACAGTGAAACTGATTTTGTTGCAATTGCAAATTTGCATTTTGATCATATCGCAGCACACTCGGCATTTATTATTAACCATAAAAAACAACTTACTTTATTCCATTATACAGGAACAAGTGTAGAATACGGTTATGTGGATGAAGATTATTACCATAGAAACACAGATACAATTGCGCCTGATGAAGTACCATCATTTATAGCTTTCTGTCAATACATAAAGAAAAAAGCAAAACCAAAATATGGCTACTTTTATTCTGGAGAATGCTATGATAGTGAAGGCAATCATATTTCAAATTCGTATTCTGGCGAAAGAATGACATGCGTTGGGTTCTGTTTAAACGTGTTGAAAGGCTTCCTTGAAGAGGATTACATCAATTATAAAGATTGGGATGAAGATAGCCACGAGGATCGTGACTACTTGGATAGATATTGCAAAAAACACAATCTTAATCCAGATAATCTTCAAAAATCGCATAGGCGCATAAATCCTCGTGAATGTCTTGCTTCTGCTTTTTTCAATAATCTGCCAATAAGAAAAGTAAGTATTGATGAAAAATCAATTTTCTTGAATCAGTATTTTGATAATTTCTTAAAAGTAATATCAGACGACGAAGAGGAATAATGTCAGACCAAACAAAACCATTAAACGATGCCATAAAAGAACTAGAAGGGTGGATAATAAAAAGAGTATTCCAGCTACTTTTAACTACAAATGGCAAGTGCGTATTCCGCCAAAACTGACCCCCTGATTCCGATTTAAACTGACCCCCCGATTCCGGTAAATTGACCCCCTACAGATTATTTTGCCTGTAGCGTCAATATTGATTCAGGTTTTTGTTGCTTTGGTTCAAAATAATGAGCCATGGTAAAAAACATTAAACGCATGGATCAAATAAGAAAACTACTCACACATTATGATGAACACCGTAACGTCAAATTGACTTCTCGGCTGTTCAAAGTCTCACGTAATACCTTGAAAAGGTACTTAGCTATTATTGTAAAGGCAAGTCAAACCATTGAGCAATCCTTGTTACTTAGGGACGAAGATTTTTGTCAGTTGATCTACGGCCAATCTATACAAGAGGGCTGTGATCAACGGGAAGACTTTAATCAGCGAGTTCCTTATTTCTTGAAAGAGTTGCCCAAGATAGGCGTGACACGCAAACTGTTGTGGCAAGCCTATCGTTTGGATAATCCTTCTGGGTACGGCTATTCTCAGTTTTGCGAACGTATAAATCAAGCTCTGGCACATCGCAAAGTGAGTTTGCCACTGCATCACAATTCTGGAGAAGTTATCCAAATCGATTTTACGGGTAAGAAACTTAAATGGCAAGATGCCAAGGGTAAAGATCACTTCAGTGAAGTATTAGTTTTTGTTTTTCCTTATAGCCAGTATGTATTTTGCAAGGCATTGCCCTCACAAAAGATCCCTGATTTTATTGCAGGTATCAATGCAGCTTTGCACTATTTTGGTGGATTGCCCAAAGTGCTGCTGAGCGATAATCTCAAAAGCTATGTAACTAAATCTGATCGCTATCAACCAGACTTTAATCAAACCTCTGTTCAATTAGCTGCGTATTATGATTTAGAATTACGTGCCACCAGACCTGCTCATCCAAAGGATAAAGCGAGTGTAGAAAATGCCGTAAACCAATGCTATACACAAGTGTTTGCCAAGGTTCAACATAAGCAATATGACTCTATTGAAGAACTTAACAGAGTCATCCTTGGCTGTCTACATGATTGGAATAATGAGGATTATCAAAAACGAGATGGCTGCCGCAAAAGCGAGTTTGACACACATGAGAAAAATCAATTGCGCCCCTTACCAGGCGAGCTATTTGGTTTGACTAATACCACTTTTGCCAAAGTTCAAAGCAATTACCATGTCTTTGTTGGACAGGACAAAGTCTTCTATTCTGTCCCCTATACCTATGTGGGTCAGAAAGTCCAGGTTGTGTATGATTCTTCTATTATACAAGTGTATTGCCAAGGCAAACGCATTGCCATGCACACACGATTGACAGATGTGAAGGCTCATCATTACCACACTCTTGAAGTTCATATGCCAGAATCCCACAGCATGTACAAGAAACAACAACTGATGAGTATACATGATTATCTGGACAAGATTCCACAAGAAGATGAGTTTACCAAGTGGGCTATTCGCTACATGTATGAGCATCAACTGAGTGAGTATCAACGCCAACAAGCTTGTAATAAACTCCTAAGCATGATCCGATCCTATTCAATCAAACGAGTAGAACAGGCTTGCAAACGATGCAATGCGCATGATCATGTCAATTGTAAAATGATAGAAAATATTCTTAAAACAAAGTTAGATAAAGCAGAATGGCTCAGTGACAACAGTGATGATCTGGCCATTCCAAACCACAGCAATATTAGAGGTGCCGACCAATATCAATAAATTATTAATCAATTAAATAAATACTTCAACTTATGAATCAACAAACACTGCAAAGTATGAAACACATGAAACTCACAGGCATGCATACTTTGTATGAATCTGTGCTAGACCTTCCTGTGGACAAGCAACCATCGTCTCATCAACTCATCGCTCAACTTATCGATGCCGAGTATCAGTATCGTCAGGATAAGCGGATGACCATGTACTTGCGATTGAGTAAAATGCGATATGCAGCAACCATGGTGGATGTCAAGTGTTCGGCACAAAGAAATTTATCGACAGAGTCACTTACACCTTTTATGGATAGCGCCTATATCAGTAGAGCTGAAAATATAGCCATCACTGGAGCTACTGGTTGTGGTAAATCCTATCTGGGATGTGCTATGGGGCATCAGGCCTGTGTCAACGGCAACCGAACCATGTATCTAAATATGAATCGGTTTATAGAGCAAATTACTTTAGCCAAAGTTGATGGCACTATCATCAAATGGATGAATCGAATTGCCAAAACACACTTACTCATTCTTGATGATTTTGGATTACAACAATTATCTCAGCAAATAAAACTGATATTACTGCAAATTATGGAAGACAGATATGCTAAACACAGCACGATTATATGTTCGCAATTACCAGTAAATAAATGGTACGAATATCTGGATGAACCAACACTGGCAGATGCAATCTTGGACAGGTTCCTTCATAAAGTCCATCGATTTGATTTAAAAGGAAAAAGTATGAGAACCAAAGAAATATAATATCTTGACACCTACAAATACCTGATCCGAGACCCAGGGGGTCAAACTGCCGGAATCAGGGGGTCAGTTTTAACGGAATACGCAGCCATCTATTGGAGAGCTTCTCATTTGATCCAGTATAAGCCCAGATAATCCGTCAAAGCCTTTACGCATATCACTCACTCCAGTGTAGTAATAATATCTGTGTTGATCGCCGAGTCCAAACATCCAATCAGAATAATGGCAACTCCACTTTCGTACCATTTGGAAACGTAACTCGAATGCTTCGATTCTTTACCGCTTTGTCTCCTTGAATTTGGATAGGTACAAATCTATCGAGCTGTTTGTTGTCTATTCTATCTTCTTTATATTTAACTAGCCAATATTGAAAGGTGTGTACCTTAATATTGTGTGCGGCGCAAAAGTCGACTTTTGATTGGTCACTAGACAAGTATCGCTTGACCAGCGGAAACATTTGAGATTGATTGCGTTGTTTACCCATTTTATTTTTAGAGTAAATTTAAACACAACAGGATGTAAAACCAATACGGGCTTGCTAGCACGCTTACTAAACAAGTACGAAATGAGCAAGACTTATATTGCCATTGATACTTAACTTTTAACCATAATGAACAGTGCCTTGGCACTTCTTACATTATACCCCTTCTGACTCACGGCGTAGTCTAAAATTCTCTTTACATGAAGCTTCGTCTGGGAATGTATCTACAAATCTTAATATATTCATGGTGCTATATTATATAGCAATATCAAGATCTACATGCACTCTATCTATATTTAGGTAATTATGTGTTCAATCATATTAATCTTTAAGGTATTCAGAGAAACAAGCGTGAGTATCATACCATCCAATGCCCGATTGCCATCTCATTTTCATTAACTTCGTCTGATCACCATTTGCCTCTATGCGCATTTCTTGTATTAAGTCCGCAAATTTTTGCCTTTCTATTTTAGCAGTTTCAGCATCTAACCATTCTTGAGTAATTTCATTGCCAAACATTCCAGAAGCTCCCATTTGAAATTGGTAATCTACATAATCTCCTTCGAGTGGTGGATTACAGCATTTTAAGTCTGGATTTTTTCTTTGGTTAACTATAGCAAATCTATCGTAACCTTGAGCCTCTAACATTGAAATCATATCTGGGCCTCCGCCCTCTACAGATAAAAATGGGGGTTTTATTTCCAAATTAGCAACTTGTCTAATAGCCAATTTATCCGCACCCTCAATATCAATCTTCATATAATATGGTACACCAAAAAGTTTAATGACATTTAGCATCGAAGACCCAAACACATCAACCTTATTGGCCCCTTGTCCACCTTTTTTACCTAACTTTGAATAAATCGAACTCCACTTAGTGTTCTTTTTATTAATAAAAAAACTCAACATCCCTGACTTATCAGATATAGCTACATTTAATACTGTTAGCCTACCATTTATAAGCTCATTAGGATACTTTTCACGAACCTCCGTACATAGATCCTTATTCGCTTCTATCGCTACTACATCAAAACCCTTTTTCAAATAGAAATCAGTGTCCTGTCCATTATGCATTCCAACATCCAAAATTAAATTCTTATTTAACATATCTTTTATTTATTCACTTTAAAAGCCAAATCAAAATAACAATACGGCTGCAAAGCTAAATGAGTTACTTGTACATCATTTTCCTTTATAAACTCACAAGCAGCTTTATAAACACCGTACGCTTCCATTGCACCTACTGCCCAGTTTGTAAAGTCATTACAAATAATATAACCATTAGGCTTAATTTTCAAAAGAGCAGCGCTAAGATCTTTTCTAACAGCACCATAAGTATGGTCTGCATCAACATAAATGACGTCAAAAAAATTATCCGGAAACTTATTAAGTGTTACCCATGATTTTCCTGATATTAATTCGATTTTCTTACTCTTAACATTATCATTATGTATATCATAATTAAATCTTTTAAAGTTGATATCAAAGCAATATAATTTACTTGGATTACACATATCAATAATTGTCTTTGCAAAGTCACCATATAAGGTTCCTACTTCAGCAAAAATTGCGTCCTTTGGCATGTAATTCAATATCTCGTTTCTATGCGACACCAATGTACTACCCGCCAATTTTCCCATTGGAATAACAGGCGCAGGACCATTCGTTAAAGTAAAGGCACCTTTGCCAGTCTCCTTTCGATTTACTTTTACAGCCTGAATAAAATTATCATAGGCTTCTTTTAATTTTGACATGTTTAATATTTCTTTAAATAATAGTGAACAAGAGGATTTATTCCCGTGTAAATAATATCAGGATTCTCATGGAGATATCTTTTAGTATTGAATTCATTATTTGGATTAATGCCTAACATCACACCTTGATTAAGGTAGTGCTTCTCACAAGAGATTGATTTATATTTCAACTCTGGAATTTGACTATAATAGTGAAGAGGATTAATCATTTTAGACTTTCGTAAAATTGAAAGTTGTGATCTGAAATTCAAAGTGAAAATTCTCTTGATTGATTTTAGTATTGAATGATAAGATCTCTGATAATTTAATCTAAATATTGTGTCTAAAGTGTATTTCAATTCGTCATTTTTAGAATCTACAATTCGCACCGAACCTTCATTTTCAATATTTTTAACAATTAACCCATCGATTCTATTATTAATACTTTCATTTGTTTGAATAATTTCAGATTTCATTAAATCTAAACTTGAATTTGTTTCTATAGAAAAAGAGGCTAAAGATTTTGATTGATCATGCAACTGCTCTTCCGATTTCAGCTGGTGAGCTTTTAGCTTAGATTTTAAATCCAATGTATTTGAAACATTAGACGAAATTTCTAAATATAATTTCTCTGACAATTTTACTATTTCGAATGTTTGTTTGGATAAAGAACTTTTAGTAAGTTCTTCAAATTTAAATGTTTTAATTCTAACATTTTCAAATCTAATTGAAAGGGACTCAGTTACCTCAGAAATTTCATTCAGTATGAATTCATCACGACTTTTAAGGTCATTTATTTCTTTATTCAAAAACACCTTTGTTTCATTCTGAAATTCATATAGATGATGTGTAATTTTTTTTATCCTTGAATTTAATAACTTTATTGATTCAGAAAGTTTACTATTTAAATCAATGTCAAGCTTTTTAAGTTTACTTATCGTATTCTTTTGACCTTGCTCTAAATCAGTTATTTGAGAAATTATTTCAGATACTCTTTTTATTAGCTCAATTCGGATATTATCAAGTGAATATTTATTGCTGTCATTTTTTTGCAATAATTCTTCTATGCTAGAAGATAATTTATTACTAAATAAATTAAGCTCTTTTAATTTGGTAGAAACGCCTCGACTTTCATTCACAAAGTCTAAAAATTGGGTCTCTAGTAAACTTGTAGAATTATAAAGTGTATTTATTACATCATTTCGTTGAATAGAAGTCTGTTCAAGCCGAAATACTTCTGTTTTTAATGTTGAAGTTAAAATATCCTGAAGGCTCAATTTAGAGTTTAAATCAGTGTTAATATCCCTTATTTGTTCTCTTAAAGAATTTGACTGTTCTATTTCTTTTATAGCTTCTCCCAACTCCCACTTTAAATGCTCTATTGTACTTTTATTTTTAATTGCATCTAACCGTACGAGTTCATTCATTTTTACATTCCCTTCAATTGACTCATATATGGCCTGAGATTTTAAATTTATTGCTGAAGTAAGCAATTCAATTAACATTGGGATATCAGTAAGTTTTTCTTTAGCGATAGTATCAAAATCCTCTATAGTTCTATCAAATAAGTCAGTTGATTTTAAATACTTTTCTGCAACAAATTCATTAATATATCTATATTTAGCTATAATTATCTCTCGTTGCTTCTTTGTTAAATATTGAACTCCTGGTTTTTCAACTTGTTTAAAAGCTTCTAAAAACAAAGTATTATTCTCAAGAATAAATTGTCTATGTTTTTCAGTCGGTAATTTTATTTTATTAATGTACCTCACATACTCAGTCAGATCTGCGGATATTGATTTGTTAGCAAAAATATTATCTATACCGTATTCCTTACTCCACTTGAGTTTACAAGCTTTAAAAAAGTCACGTACTAAATTTTGCATATACCACTTATCAACCTCAAATGGCCGTACAATAATATTCTCTATTCCAAATTCTTCTGCCCAAGGACTTAACAACTTATTGTAGTCAGGTACAAAGGTATTTATATCTCCGTGCTCTAATTGAATAAATTCTTCTATTGGAATTGTTTCTTGGTGCCACCCCCCAACAATTCGCTCCTTGTACATTGACTCAAGAAAATGATCCTGCCTTCTCAAATAAATAATGACTTTAAATTCTTTGGCCTTAAATACCTTTCTAAAATAAGGTATAATTTGTGGATTTAAAGAATAATTTTCACTACTCAGGATAAGAGTATGAGGATTTACTTTTGTTAATATTGATTTGAGTTCAACTATTAAATCGCTATTAGGTTTAGAAAGAAATTTAATAAGTAAGGCATGCCCAGAAGTTCTTCCTTCAATTTTCTTAATATTTGGAATAGCTACATTAGGGAATAGAATATTTCGAGCTAACAGCTTTTCATTATTTTTTAAAAAAAAATTCTGAATATAGGTAGAACCTGTTTTTTGTGTTCCTATATGTATGATAACTCGTTTCATACTCCTTTAAATAATTTAAATGCCCACCTTGCAGGTTTAGTTATTTTCCAGGAATATGAATGATAAAGGTCATTTAGTCTATTAGCATATTCATTAATCTCAGCCCTAGTTATTTCGTTTTCTTCCTCAAGAGTTCTAAGTTTTTCGTTTCGGATTTGGATTTCATTTTGCAAAGTCTGGATGACAGAACCTTTTATAGACTCATCCACAATTGCCATTTTATTTTCTACTTGTGTTTGATCAGCATACCCAATCAGGGTCTTAAAAAAGTGCAGAACGTATTCTTCATTGAATTCAGAATTCCATAAAAAAGATACTTCATTATATTGAGGTACATCTTTATAAATTTCCTTAAAATCATCATACAGCTGATTATAATTCTGACGACTATGCTTTTTTACATTATGCATCAATTCACAATATGGGTGACGCATATAATTAAGAAAATAATCTCTTTGGATAGGAAATGCTGCAAGGTTAGCCTTAATTCGCTTAATGGAATTTACCTGCTCTATGGCACCTTTTATTGAAAATTTTCGAGGTAGAATTCTATAGAAATAACAATCTTTATATAGCAAGGAGATTCTTTTGGCTAAAGGAAGTGCCTGACTTAAATAGATATAATCTTCATGATGAAATACACCAACAGGAAATTTAAGAGAATGCTTTTCTACAAATTCTCTTTTGAATAAAAAAAACGGACATCCAGAAAATGCCCACAAGTATTGACATTCTAAAAATGTTGTGTTATCAACATTTCTAGAAAAAGGCATATGATGTTTTTTTCGATCCTGGATAACACCTTTGATAAAAGTCCTCCCCCCAGCTCTAACAATGTCACTATCGTTTCTATGCGCGATTTCATATAGCGCACTCAATGCATCAGATGGAATATAATCGTCGCTATCTAAATGCCTCAAGTATTCGCCAGTTGCCGCCTCCACGCCGGAATTTCTTGCAGCTGTTAATCCCTTATTTACTTCGTGATTAACTAATTTTACTCTTTTGTCTTTTTCAATGTATTCATTTATAATTTCCAAACAATTATCTGGAGAACAATCATTGACACAAATAATCTCAATCTCTTTAAGATCTTGATTACAAACACTATCAATACATTCCCTTAAATACTTCTCCGTATTGTAGATCGGTATTATAACTGATATTTTAGGTCTATTGGCATTAACTCCAGATGGCACTGTCCCTCCAAGCAGAACGACTGCTTTTTCATCTCCCCCATTTATAATTTCGCTTCTAATTTTCTTTACAAATTCGGAGGTGTTCTCATCCCATGGCTCTTCAATACCAAGTTCAGTATGCAGCTCACGGTAAAATTTAAAAAATTCCTTAATCTCATCGAATTCAAAACTAGAGATCATAGGTTTCCAAAACGTATCAATCACATATTCCCCGCTGGCGATAAATCGAGTATATGCTGGTTCATTAAGCCCAGCTTTACACATAATCTCGTACACCTTTTTACGCCAGATCATATCACCATAGATCTTTTTCCAAGAAACCTTTGAATTCATTACAGAATATGGATTCTCGTGGTAAAAGTAGACGATATCAGGTACAGCACTTATCTTTTCAGCAGCAATATAGGCTTTCGCTAAAAAAACCATATCGTATGCGAATTTGACATCCTCAGGATAAAATACTTGTTTAAAAATCGTAGATCTATACAATCCTAGCCAATGTCCTGAAGGTATACGCTGTAAATTTTTATCCCGAAAAATATTTGTGTTGTAAGCAGCTTTGGGGTATATCTTACCTAAGACCTTGACCTTTTTGCCATCTTCTACTCTTTCATAGCAGCCCCTGACTAGATCAGAGCCGTGTTCTTCTGCTATTTTATATAGGATTTCTAAACTATTCGCTGGTATAGTATCATCTGGATCTATATGGAAGATAAATTTTCCCAAAGAAGCCTTAATCCCGGTATTCCTTGCCGGACCATGTCCTTTATTGACCTTATGAATAATGGATTTAACTCGCGGATCTTTTGCTACGTATTGATCTATGATATCTTGAGAGTTGTCCGGAGTAACATCATTTATACAAATAACTTCAAAGTCTGTTAAACTTTGAGCTAAAATAGTATCCAAACATCGGGCTAAATATCTTTCGCCGTTGTAAACCGGTAAAATAAGAGAGACCTTATATTTATATTGCGTCTTTTTCATTTTCACCAAACCATTTCCAGGTATTTTGAATTCCTTGCTTAATATCTACTTCTGGAGAAAAATTTAAATATTTCTTAGATTTGCTAATATTACAATAAGTATTTTTAATTTCTCCTTTTCTGAAATCTTCATAATTAACTTCAAATTCCTTGCCAGAAACATCCTTTAAAATGGAAATAATCTCATTTATACTAGTGGGCTTCCCAGTACCTAGTTGATAGACCCCAGGTTCTTTTATTTCTAAGCCATTTACAATACCCTGACACAAATCAGTAACATATATGTAATCTCGTAATTGAGAACCATCTCCATATACAGTCAATGGCTTGTCCTGGAGTATTTGTTTTATAAAATGTGCAACAACACTTCCTTTATGATAAGATAATGGGCCATACACATTTGCAAATCTTAAGGCTACAAAATCAATACCATAAGAAGCAGCATATGCACTAAGATATCCTTCAGCAAATAATTTGGACGCCCCATATGGAGAAGTAGGAGTGGGAAACATCTCTTCGTTAATTGGAGGATCCTTTTCTCCTAATATTGCACCACCGGTCGAAGCGAATGCGACGTTCTGAATGCCATGTTTTCGACATGACTCAAGAATATTAAATGTGCCAAGGACATTGGTTTCAAAATTAAAGACAGGATTAGCAATCGAATCCATAACGCGAGTGTCTGCAGCCAAATGGACCACCTTATCCACGCGAGACAAAGCTTTGTGTATGTCTGCTTGATTCCTAATATCACCTTTGATATATTCGATATCACCTTTTAAATTCTCAATATTCCTTGGTTCCTTTAAATCATAAATATAAACTTTATGGCCTTTCTCAAGTAGCAAGGGAGTTAAGTTAGAGCCAATAAATCCTGAGCCTCCAGTAATTAAAATTGAATTCATTTATGGTACTCTTTATTTGTTTTGATGTGTGCTTTCTATATGTATGCCACACTCTGTTTTTTCCTTCCCAGCCCATCTTCCTGCTCTATACTCATCACATTTTTCAGTACAAGGTTCACAGCTCACAGAATTATAACCTAAAGACTCTAAAGGGTGCATAAGTAGCTGGTTTTCAACAAAATAAGACTTAATGTCACCCAAAGTGAAATTTATGAGGGGATTCAAATTTATCCACCCATCTCTAATCCCAAAAAAATGTAAACCCTTTCTCTCGGAAGTTTGAAACCTTTTCCTTCCTGTTATAAAACACTTATAAGCAGCCAAATGATTTATCATTGGCAAGGTTTTGCGGATATGACAACATAAATCTGGGTTAGATACATGAAGAGTCCCGTGCGGATCTTCAACATTTATTTTGGTAGAATTTGGCTTAGTCATTTGGACATTCCGAAGGCCCAAAGACGCACTTAAATCTTTAACGTACTGCAGAGTTATTTCAAAATGCTTCAGGGTATCCAAAAATATGACTGCTATATCTGGATTAACATCACTAATCATATGAAGAAGTACAGCTGATTCTATCCCGAAAGAAGACACAACTGCTACTTCGCCAGGAAACAATACATGAGATAAGTCATGAATTATTTCTTTCGGACTAGCTTTATTGTATTTACTATTTAATTTTTCAACTTCTAAGAGCAGCTCTAACCTCTCATTTGTTTGTAATTCCATTATGCATTTACTTCAGCATCTCTTTCTGCATTCCATGTTGACACACACGGTATTTTATCTGTGTTACACCGGTCTGCATATTTATTTGCTACATCAAGAACTTCTGACATTAAGCCTTCTTTCAGAGTTATAGGTTGTAATCCAAATCCTAAAAACCTATCATTTGCAACATGGAGCTCATTCTCATCAGCCTCATTTCTTGGATTTTTAATATAGGATATTTCAGCTTTTGTAAGCTCTTGAATAAGTTTTGCTAGATCCCTAACTCGATGCGTCTCTGTCATTTGATTTAAAATATTAACTCTATCCCCTTCTTTTGGAGGATTTTCTACAGCAATTTCTATACATCGACAAGTATCTTGAATATGAATAAATGCTCTAGTCTGACCACCTGTCCCATGAACAGTTAATGGATAATTGACCGCAGACTGCATTAAAAATCGATTTAATACAGTACCATAATCGCCATCATAGTCAAATCTATTTATTAAGGCTTCATCTAAAGCGGTTTCTTCTGTTTGAGTCCCCCAAACTATACCCTGATGCAAATCAGTAATCCGGAGCTTATCATTTTTATTATAATAGTAGAAGAATAATTGATCCTGAGTTTTGGTCATATGGTAGATAGAACCTGGATTTGCAGGATATAGAATTTGCTTATCTGTTAGACCATTCTCCGTTTGTAATTTGATATTGAGATAGCCTTCAGGAATTTTCATACCCGCCGTACCATAACCATATACACCCATTGTTCCTAAGTGAACTAAATGAATATCTAACTCAGATTCAACAATTGCGCATAGAACATCGTGAGTGGCATTTAGATTATTATTCACTGTATATCTCTTATGATATGGAGATTTCATTGAATATGGAGCCGCACGCTGCTCTGCGAAGTGAATAATAGTGTCGGGCTTTTCTTCCTTGATAATTGATAACAATCTGTGATAGTTCTCACCGATTGTCATATTGTGAAATTTTATCTCTTTTCCCGTTTTTTCTTTCCAAACCTTAAGCCTTTGATTGATTGGCCGAATAGGAGTTAAAGATTCTACTTCTAATTCTATATCAATCATTCTTCTAGAAAGATTATCTATTATAATAACTTCGTGTCCTCTTCGTGATAGATATAGGCTGGTAGGCCATCCACAAAAACCATCACCACCTAAAACTAAAATTTTACTCATTTTGTATAATTCTATAGACTAACTAAATGTTTCAAAAAAGATAAAGATAAATATTTATTCATGAAACCATGGATAGATTCTCAACTATAAATTTACTAACCAATATTGAGTTCAATTATCTTCTATATGATTGATCTGAAAAGTTACACCAAAGATTGAGCCATTCCCAAAACGATCTATCGAAGAGTCTATATCCAAGATATCTTGGTTTTCGTCGACCGCTCGAACACCGATCACTCTGTTTAATTTCCTCATTATATTCATATTGAAGTGATTTAAAAATTACAATATAAAAAAGACATTCGTAAAAAAAAATAGCTTTAGCGAACCTGAGATGTAGAACCAAAGATTCACTAAAGACCACAAAAAATGCTTAAAATCAAGTTAGCAAATTCTTTGTAAAGTATCTACCTGAATATAAGACAGGAAGAAAGATTAAAGTTTCACTTTGGCGAATAGTCAAAGCAATATTATATAAGCTTAAAACAGATGTTCAATGGAGTATGATACCCATGCGGCAATTTTTCGGTTTTAGCCGATATAGCTGGCAATCAATCTATTATACATTTCAATAAGTGGTCACAAACAGGAATATCGGAACAATTGTATAGAGAACTGTTACAGGATTATCGTAGTCATCTTGATATGTTGGTTACACTAATATCTGAGCTACCGTATAACTTTCTGCTTTTAGGTAATTATGTGACAATCATAATTAATTTATATTGACTATAATCCAGCCTTATCATTTTGTGCCAATTTAAAAAGGGGCCTCATTCAATCGAATGGGCCCCTTTAAAATACTATGTCTTTAGTATATTATTTTGTAATAACCATTGTATTAGTCTGTATGTTTCTACCATTAACTACTAATTGGTAAGAATAAGTACCTGAAGGAAGATCTTCAGCGTTTACTGTTAACGTCCCTTGACCAACATGGTCTATAGTCAAAGACTTCATTAATTGCCCATTCTGACCATAAACATTTATCTCAGCATTTTGAGCATCAGTAGGCACTATGTAAGCGATTGTAGTAGAAGATCTAAAAGGATTAGGCGTATTTTGGTCTAATTCTGCTAAATCATATGTACTTAGGGTTATACTTGTATTGTTAATAGATTCAGATGACCCAATCCCAGAAATAGCTTCCTGAAGAATCGCAATTTTTTCAGCCTGATTTTCTATCATTAACTGCTGCTCTTTGATTGCATTAACTAACATGTATCTTATTCCAGTCGCATCAACATGTAAATAATTATTAGTCTCGCCTAATTCTTCCTTATATGTTTCACCTTCTCCTGTCATAATAACTTCTGTTACTGGTACTTCAGAAACCATATATGGAGCAATTTTTTGTAACTCTTGAGCTACTATACCAATATGAAGTTTATCTGTGTCTTCTATATTAGCTAATCCATTATAATTATAAGTTACTGGATTAATTTGAAGTACTTCTGCGAGACCGGCTTCATAGGTTTGAACGTTATTTTTCAGAAGTTTATCAGAAAACATACCCCAGTCACCACCACCAGGTTTGTTGGCAGTGCCATTAACAGATAATTTAGCTGTTGGAGATGCCGTACCAATTCCGATATCACCAGAACCAGCAACCCTCAATGCAACTGCACTACTTACAAGAAAATTAATAGGTGCTCCATTTACAGTATTCAATTGAAGAACATTTGACCCTCTGTGGACTAATGAAGATAGACCAGATGCAAAACGATTAAATTGTAATCCAGCAACTGCTCCATTACTATACAGTTCAAAACCTGCTGCACCAGTCGCAGTTCTGTTTTTACCAATTTGTACTCTAGTTGTTGCAGAGCCCGCTTGTTCTCCAACAGTTAAAGTTGGATGAAGTGCTTTGTTTTCACCAGTGCTAATTACTTTGAACTGACCGTAAGATTGACTTGCTACGAAAACGAAGCATAGAAGTAAAAATAAATTTTTCATTTAAAAAGATTTTAAGTTCCAGCGGATAGGCTGGATGTTATTTAACAATAAGATTTTAAGAATATCCAAATTTAAGGTTCCGCTGAGCGGAAAGTAAACATTGATGTCTTTCACCAATTAATACAAATATACTATGTTTATTTCAATAAAAGAATCCCCAAAAAGAGGGAATTATGACATTTATTAAGATTAACACACTAATTCAGACGATTTCATTGGTTTTAAACCACATTTTTCATCAAACTAATGTCAATTAATTTTGCTATTCGCGACTTTTATGCAAAATCTGCTCTCTAACTGATGACAACTATTCAATTTTATCGATTAGAATCGGATCATATTATGATAAAGAATCATACATCAATCTACTCATCTATATGACTTTACATATAGACATATATACTATATAAGTGAACACAGAGACTATTTTTGGCTGATTATCGCTTTGAGCGCTTGAATCTCAGCATCTTGCTCTTGGATCGCTTTGATCATCATCGGAATCAAGTCTATGTAATTTAGTGATTTGATGTTCATTTCTTCTCCATTCTTATGTACAGCAGATCCATTCTCCGAGACTAAGTCTGGCAGGATCGCTTCCACTTCTTGTGCGATCAAGCCCCATCTCTGACCTTCAGATAACTTAAGATCGGGAAATTCATCTGATCTAAACTCATAAGTCACTGGATTCAGCTGATTGATCGTCTCTGTGGCACCAGCTATAGCGACAATGTCTCTCTTCAGCTTAATGTCAGAAGCTGCCATGAGCTCTCCTGTGAAATTACCATCTCCATTGACATCTAAAT
>Ga0209831_1002311_pt1 | contig 16675 bp, 22 predicted proteins | sample Maine_Asex4_meta_FD_187451 | JGI IMG/M metagenome (GOLD analysis project Ga0209831, IMG submission 187451) | Marine algal microbial communities from Maine, USA - Maine_Asex4_metaG (SPAdes) (version 2) | ecosystem: Host-associated > Algae > Red algae > Unclassified | place: Maine, USA | collected...
CCCCCCCCCCCCCCCCCCCCCCTTTGTGCCGCCATGCCACCGGTCTGGGGCTCGGCGACGGACGCTGGCGCCGCAGACCTCCACGAAGCTAGGCTCGCGGGACTGCGTCTCGTGCGCCAAGGCGGGCTGACGACCAAAGCCTTCGCCGAGCGCTTCAAGATGTCTTACGCGCAGGCCCGCTACTTCATCCTAAACAGAGAAGTGAGCCGCCGGAGCGGTCCCAAGCCCTTTTTTTCTCCCGAGGAGGAGTCCCTGCTAGTGAAGTACCTCATCATCAACGCCACGATTGGCCGAGGACTGTACACCGAGGCGCTCTGCAAAGTTTGTGGTGACTACCTGTCCGAGATGTCGACGGAGCGGCAGGCGGCTGCTCGCGCCCTTTTCAACGGCAAGTTGACGCCCGGCCGCAGCTGGGTCACGTGCTTCCTCCACCCGGACTTGAGAAAGTACCGCGTCGGCACCTTGGAAGAAGGACGGGGGCGGAACGCGAGACAGGAGGTTGTGGCTCGCTGGTTTGGCCTCCTGTCGCTGCTGTACCGGGACCTCAAAATCACGTCCCCACGTCAAGTTTGGAATATGAACGAAACCCATATCCACGCCCGAACATCGGCGATGACGGGGCGTAGCGAGGTGATTGGCCAGGTCGGGATGACAAAGCCGGAGGTCCTGCTGCCGCCCTTTGCATCAGGGGTGGGGGCGTGCACGGCGGCTTTTGGTGTGTCGGCTGCGGGCGTGGTCGCTCCCTACTTCATTGTCGTCGATGGCAAAGTCGCCGGGCACAGCGTCGTCACAGAGACGTCGCCGGAGGGCATCAAGAAGGAGACGGCGCTCGCCTCGTTCTTGAACGACGCGGCTGTGGTGTGGCGTCGCTCCCCGCCCGGGTTTGACAAGGTCGTCTTTGAAGTTTGGGCGGAGCATTTTGCGGCTTTCGTGCGGTCCTATTACACACAGGAGGATAAACTTTCATCCCTTGACGGCGCCAAGGTACACCTCTCTCTAGCCGGCTTGCTACCCTCCTGCGCGCAAATGTGCACGTGATTGCGGAGCCGTCACAGATGTCGCATGTATTGCAAGCGCTCGACAACAAGAGTGCGTTTGGACGGTACCAGCCCAAGCTGCGGTCTCGAGTGCGTGAGATTGCTACCGAGAGTCGATACGCTGGGCGGCAGTTCAACACCCCGGAGTTGATGAGATGTATTGCGGCGGCCGCATCGGACGCTTTGACGGTGACCGCCTTGACGACGGCTTTTCGGCGGGTCGGTATGTGGCCGCTGGACCCGACGGTTGTGACTGAGGAGGAGCTGAGCGAGGGCGCCGACGCTCCGGTCACGAGTGTTGATCTCGAGAAGCTCACGCGCCGCCTCATCCACTCGGTGCGCAAGAACATGACGTGCGCGCGGGTGGTCAACGGGACGCTGTCGACTGCCGGCCTTGGTACGGTCCTGACCGCGCCCGAGATATTGGTGGCCGTTGAGGGGGAGGCGGCCGCCAAAGCCGCGGCCAGGAAGGCCAAGGAGGCGGGCAAGCGCGCACGCGAGGCTAAAGCTGAGGAGAGAAAGCTGTTGGCCGCCCAGGTGGAACGAGCTAATTCGGATAAGATGCGGGCAGTGCAGGCGGCTGCACGACGTGAGATGTGGGCGGAGTTAACGTTTGACGCCGCGCGTGAGGGGGCATCTAGAATGCGGGCGATGGGGATGCTCGGAACCTCTGCTTCCAAGCTGCGGCGTCGTGCGGCGGCGGCAAGGGCACGCGGTCCGTCTGCGGCCACACATCCGCTTCCACTGCACATTTTGAGGCGTGTGGTTGCTTTGCAGGCCGCCCAGGCGGCCTCGGGCAGGTAGCAAAGAACTCGTTTCTCTCCACGTGCCCTTTCACTCTAGCCCCTTGGCAACCACTCGTGGGATGGAAATCCTTCAGATCGACTGCCGTCTTCCTTACCGCGACCATATCCGTCCATGCACCCTATCCCGGCTCGTCATGGCGTCACCTGCCTCTGACGCGACTCATGCAGCGCTGTCAGACGATGTGATACGACATGTTCGACTGCGACCTTGAGGATATGCCCGACGGGCTGGGGCCTGAGGAATCTGGTAGGGGCGGCGCACTGTAGTGTGGAGGTGGAGGTCGTCACGGGCGGTACGCTCCCCGTGACCTTGCCGAACTGACAGAGGACATGAATATCGGCCGCACAAGCGACGAGGGGCGAGCTTCACGCACTCTGAAGGAGAACATGGCGGAAACGAAGCGGTTCGTCTCCTTACTGGAGCTCGACAACGCCGCCACGCTTCGCAGCTACCTAGGGTACGCGGCGATCGGGCGCCTTGAAAAGGTGGGCGGCTCCGCCTCCTACCGTGACGGCACGCCCGCGGGAAGAGCCATTGTCAACGTCTTTGAAAGTTTCAGTGACCTTCCACCTCAGTATGATGTCCTCATCCACGCATACCTCTCTGACCGATCTGTGCCGTGGTCCTGCTGGGAGGACCAGGTGCGCAAGACCATGGCGGCTCTCACTAGGGAGTTTGCATCGTGCAAGGTGCTTGGCCCGTGGAACGGGTCTCTCGGCAATCCAGTAGAGTCACCGCTCAATCATGCCACCACGGACGCCCACAAGAGTAAGCGGCGCCGCGAGACAACGGTAGTGCAGGGTGTAGATCCCCTTCGCTGTAGGGATTTCGACAGATTTTACAACGAGCACTTTCTAGGAAAGTCGCTGGCGACGTGGGATCCAGAGATGTGGGCGGTGTACACAGCTCAGCTGGTTGGCATGAGCTTGTGCGTGAGATTCAATGAGCTGGCACATCTGCGGTACGCTTGTCCGTCTTGTTTTCTCTGGCTACGCGCTACGGTTCGTGGCGGTGCTGCTCGTGTTCATGTAGCCCTTCTCTGTCACACACCCCGCAGTTACAGACTCTGACAGTACCGTTCTTGGCTCGCTCTTGGTGACTGACATTGTCTTTGTCATTTTCTTACACAGGATAGAGTTGATGAAGGTGGATGATGATCGGTTCCGGTTCTTCATTGTCGGTACGAAAGCAGAAAAGGTCGTCACGGTGCGCTTCAACGTCGTCCACTGGCCAGGCATCTTAGTTGGAAAATATGCGGCACACGTCTCCAGATGTCTCATCGCTGCATTACGCAGTTCATCCACGGAGGGAACCTCGTTTCCCACTAGATCACGCAACGGTGACAGAGCCGAACGTGAACCATAAGACCCACTCTGAATTTATGTTATTTAGCCTCGAGTGCTGCTTTTCTTCCCTGGACGCTCCCGGCCTTATGTCTTCCAAGTGTGTGTCCTGGAGTTTTTTCTGAAGGGTCTGGTTGTCCGTTCGAGGCTTGCAGGACGGTTACGTTTTCCCCGCGAATCGCCACAATCAAGTCGGGATGACGGGTGACGTGCACAGGCGCCACATGCAGATCGACCACGACAAGTCGTGGCAGTACTTGCGGTTCCACGTTGTGCTAAAGTGCCACCTGTACCGCCTTGACCGCTCCGATGAAGAATTTATCGGCACACACAGCATGAGGCGCCGTGGCACGCAGCTTCTTCTCCTCCTCGGTGTGTCCATGTCCAGAGTTCGCCAGCGTGGCTTGTGGTCTATCTACCAGCGCACGGAGACGTATTTATCCTCGAACAACAGGCGGGAGCTTGAGGGCGACCTGCTACCGGAACCGACGTTGTTGGCGTACTCTACATTCTCGGCTGTGGCGATGGACCGTATCGAGGCCTCTCTGTCCTGATTTTGTATGCCGTTTCCTATTCAATACGCCTGCTCTTGTAATAATACAGCTTACGAAGGAGGTCTACCAACTGGCGTGCAGAAAATGTCTTACCTCCACCTGAAAATTCGAACCGGCTGCGCCGGAGGAGAACCTTGCACTCGACTTGGCTCTACATCACTGCTTGCGGGGAGCGTCCTACGAAGTCGGTGTCACACATTGTGATGGCTGCCGAATGCTATATATTGCTGCAACAGCTTCCTGACTTCGGAGCTGCCATCTCTCCACCTTCTACATCCGCTGTAGTAAGCACAAAGACCTTTGAAGAGTAAGATAGAGACCGTGGAAAGCGTATGTTTTTCCTGACCCGTCAATTGTTTCCTTCCCCTCGACGCCCTCTTCGTCAGTCTTGCATACACTCGGCCAACGATGCGGTCTCACCATTCCTCTACAAACTTTTCAATCCCCCCAACTGCGGCTATCTCGGCTGCCACACGCTTGTACCTTGTGGCCATCGTCAAAAAGGCCTGGAGGAGCCGGCCAGGGTAGAGTTGCTTCCTTTGTACGGAGTGGCAGAGCACCAAGTGAGGGTGAACGATAATGACCCCAGCGCCTTCAACTTGCCCTTCGTGCCACAAAGCATCAAGCTCCCGGCAAGACTTAATCGAAGGTAACTCAGCATGAGACCATGTGGGTAGGTCCGCCGCCATTGTACCATCGGTAAATGAGAGTGGCGTCTGGGAAGACGAAGGAATGGCCATGTGCGCGTCGAAAGGCGGCAAAACTGGAGGAAGCATAGCGGCATGGGAGACAGTACGGATGGGTGACACAAGTGGTGGGGCTTTCGACAGCGCGTTGGGCGGGTGGAGAACCACAGGAGAAACGCCAGCTTGCGACAGAGGTCCAGCAAGGGCTGTGGACGAAGCGGGGTCGGCAGTGGGAGAGGAGGATGAAGGGGCGCAGGGTTGTGCTGCTGTACCCAACCAATCTCCAAAAATCCCACGATCCGTGGCGAGAGACGCTCCGCTCGTGGCGCGGGCGACGCCTGACGTAGGCGTCCCACCCCGTAGCCGCGTAAGCCGCACCCGCTGAAAGTCGGCATCCGCCATGACCTCATCATATAGGCGCGACAGGACTGATACACTGCGGGCTTCGAACGCTGCAGCGTTGTCGCTCAGGATAGCAAACGGCCAACGGCTTGAGGGCGCTGCCCGCGTCGCCGCCGTCACCTCCACCTTCCACACCAGGTGCATCATCTGCAGCTTCTTGGCCCTGCAAGGCCGACACGTTGACGACAAGCTCTTAGCCATTGTCCACCACAGCAGGGAGGCCTGGAATCGGCTCCAGGAAAGGCTGATGGGGACCACCACTTCGAGACAACAGGGGCCCAGTGGGGTTCTCGGCCGGGCTTGCGATGGCGCGGGGAGAAATCACCACGTAGCTTCGGAGAATGAGTGCGTTAGACAGTATTTTACCTGGAATACAGGTCAGCACGAGGTGCTCTTGATGTAGGATGGTGGACCGTGTGGGAAAAAGGGCAGATGTTACTGGAGAGGGAAAGCATGCGCCGCAATGGAGGGTTGAGGATGACGGTAAGGTAAGGTGGAGCGTGTGAGGACGTGTACCATCATCGCCTGGCAGACGGACGCCAACAAAGCAGCAGCCAGGCCTATCAGAGGCAGATGAAGGGGGCTTACATCGGATACTAAAACGGGCATATCTGTCACCTGTGCACCTGGGAAGGACCCTCCTTGTCGCACGGCAGTGCAGCACACGCTCTATCGTGACAGGCGCGCGACCCGTCCCCAGCTGTGATGTGGCACTATGAGCCTGATTCTCTGTCAGCGTAGGCCAGCAGCGGCCGGCCGCCTCCAGCAGCGGACTCTTATGCAAGGGTTGTGCACCCGGGTATCAGAGGACAGCTACTCGGTGGCTTCATTTCCGGCCCCTCGACCGCGAGCTGGAGGTATTCCTCGGTAGTTATCACGAGACACCATCGAGTGTGAGAGTTCAGTCCCACGGCTGGAGGCCAGCTGCGACTCGGGGTCTCTCGCGCACCACTTGGATGCCTGAAGATCCTCCACACGGACCTCTGAGCACTGGCCACGCATCAGAGCTAGAGAAAATGGATGTCTGGCGCCTCTCATGAAAACAGCATGAAACGCAGTAGACACCCTTACATAACCATGTAGTCCGCCTGTGATGTCTCGCAATATATCTAGAACCTGCAAAATTGCACTTCAATGGTGAATGAATGGGTAACTCAGTCTTCGCTTGACGGGTTGCCACGACACGAGCGGGCGAACGACGTCCACAGTCTTGACAGCAGTGCTTGGCCGGGCCGGCTAGAGACGCGTGCGCGAACCCGTCACCACCATGGCCATCCCTACGGAGCACCGTGCTCTACACGTCCTGCATTCAAACTTCGGGCTGGTACCTTTGCGCCCAGGCCAATTGGAGGCCATCACGAACGTCGTTGCCGCGTCTGGGGGCGCCTTGAGCCTACTGTGTACCATGGAAAAAGGTAAGCCGGCGGCCGAGGATGTCCAGATATGACTTGCCGTGCTCCTGTCGTTACTGGCTTAGCTCTCTCTGCCTGTTGCGCATTCTGGCACTTATCGGCGCCTCTGTTTGGTTCTGGTTTTCTCTCTCGTAGACGCTTGTGTTCGGAGCTTGCGCTATTCTGCTTTGGTGCTTGTCCGGCCGGTGTGGCGTTGATTGTGTTTGACGAAGCTCACACGTGGCTGAGCTGGCCGGCGTGGATATCAGCAATGGCGCGTTGCGTGGAACACCTGACGACAACACCGTGCATGGCACTGACAGCAACGCTCAGGCGCGCATCAGAGAGGTGCATACTGCGGGCTCTCAGCATGGATGGCGCCACTGGGATCCGGCAAGCGTTTTTTCGAGGCAACTTGATGCTACGTGTGGAGCATCGCAGGCCGAGTTTTGCAAGCTCCAGCGCTGGTATAAAGCGGTCAAATTCTGCTTTTGAAATGGCCTATCGGCAGCGAAGATCCTTGTTACTTGCATTGGAGGCGGCGTGAAGGGATGCCCACACCATTGTATACGTGCACACAAGACGCAAAGCCGATGCTCTGGCCCGTAACTTGCTCCGCGAGGACAACACGCTGTACGACAACAAGTCAAGCGACCACGCTGCAGGTGTCTTGATTTGTGCCTACGATGCTGGCGTTGATGACCGCCGTGTAATCGAGCTTGCCTTTTCATCAAGGCGAAAAGTTGTCGTTGTCGCCCCGGTGGCATTTGGTCTTGGCACCAACTCGGCCGCCGTGCTGGTTGTCATTCATCAGGTACGCTTTTGTGCTGCCTCCTCTGTATTCTTTGTTCGCTTTTCTTAGCACAATGCAGTACCTTTCTGCAGATCGACTCTCTGACACCCACACAGACACTACCTGACTCTATCACTATCTACGCCCAACAGGTCTGCCGCTCTGGTAGAGATGGCCGAGCAGCAATATGCTTGATATTTTATCATCCTCACTATCTCTCTACGCTGCGCAGGGCAGTCGAGCGTGAGTAGGTCTCAATCCGTGACCCGCAGGTCGCGTGAAACGTGGTGTGGACCGCAGAAGACCCGATCAACAGGTACATGTTTGTCAAAGCAGTGGAACTCTTTCGCCGTAGCGTATCTTCCCCTAGAGTGCAGGCCGTGATACGGCTGCTAGCGGAGGCCTCGCTTGCTAGGGTCAGTCCAGCGGAGCACGGACGAGGTAATCTCTGCCGAGGACCTGCTTGGCATTTACCCTTTTTGTTCGCATTCGTGTGGACGACCTGACGGACTCAGAGCCTTTTGACCAGTTCGGCTTGAGAGCCGCGGCCGCGTGTGGCGGGACCGTGGAGGATCTGGAAGCTAGTGGCGTCCACAAGGAATCCGTCGAGTTGCTTGACGTGCTGCACCCGGTTGCCAATGTGCGAGGGGCCAAAACGACTGATGAGGAACATGCTGTGGCTTGGGCGCCGTCATCAATCCGGCAGCAACGGACCATCGCCACTTCCGACGAGGTAGCTCGCTGTTTCACTGAGCCTGCTTGTTTGTACTTGCGACTGTTTTTTTTTTTGGTGTCAAAGGGAAGCAGGATGCCATCCGCCGGCAGTGCCACTGCTTCTTCTGCACTGCCGTCGATCCACCTTTATAATGATTCCTTGCTCATTTAGTACTTCGTGTACACTGGGAAAGCAGCCTGCGGCAATGAAGGAGACCATAGTGCGGAAAATACATCGCGCATCGAGTGTCGCTGTGCCGGCATCGCGACCGCAAGAAGGTTGGGAATGCTCCCGGTGCTTTGCCGCAAAGGTAACTCCAATAAGCACGTTTGGTGCTTGTCACACCTGTGCTACTTGTCACAGCAATACAGGCGCTACTTCTATGCCGCTTGTGTGCTCAAATGGAGCCGTGTGGCTGGTCAATGTCTACTGGGCGACAGCTGCACGCAGAAATGATGTCTTCCACGCTGTCCTGATGACTACGAGACTGAAAACATGGCGGCCGTGAGGACGGTGCATGTTTGTCGCTGCACAGGCGACAAAAAAAAACATGGGAGATGGTCACAAGGGAGCAGATCTGGATTTCGGGCAGCAATCATAACCCAAAGCCCAAGGCCTAACTCGTCGGCTCAGAGGTGCGCTGGGAATCAACGGGCCAACGAGGAGAGGCACGGACAACCACTTCCCCTTCCCGCCCCGACACGAAAGGCTTCGCGGTGCTTGGCCGTAAACGTGCTTGTGTAGAGCGGGTCCGGATCGAATGAGAAGGGAGCTCATGCGCCGAACGTATCCACAGGGATCAGGACGGAGTCACATTGGAGAAAAAGAGCGCCCAGAAGCAGCAGCCGCTGCTGACGGCGCCCCGAAAAACCGACGTTCCGCCGCCGCACGAACTACCACCCCTCCCCGCGGCGTCCGCAACAGCCGCCGCCCGCGCCTCCACGCAACGCCGATTGGCCGCCGCCTTCCCCGAGACTGCAGCAAGAGCTGCCACCAGCGGGCAATTCAGCCACCAAATTGCCTCCTCTGCCGCGGCGGCGACGGCGACTGCCGCGGACGCCGCCCCCGCCAGACACCAGCTTGCCGGCGCCGGCCCCTCATCGCAACCAGCAGACGTGGCTTCCGCTGTCCTGCAGAGAATGCCGCCCCCCCCAGGCCAACGTGCTGCCTCCTCCCGCTCGCGCCGCCAAAAACATCAGCGGTTTCCGTCAGACACAAGCACGTGCACCCCACCTCCCGAATTAACTGGCCGCTGACCGCCCTTCGCCGCCAGCAGCTGTCGCGGCCGCGCCCACCAGCCGTCGTAGCCGAAACGCCAGCGCCGCCGGCCGCGGCAGCTCGGCGCCACCAATGACGCGGCCCCGCCAGGTCGGCCTCACCGCCTGCCCCATCTGCCGCCGCCGGCAGCGTTGGCGAGCCGCCGGCCGCGGCGGCCCTCAACCTTCACCGACGCTGCGGCGCTCAAACGGCTGCAGCGCCCGCGCGAACTGACACCCGCCAAATCCAACATCGCCAGCGCGTGTCGTTCCTCTCCGTCACGCTGTCTCAGCTGCGTGACGTGGCAATTGCGTCCCCGGCTGATGGCGACACCGCGTTGGCCGCACAGCTACAGGCGGAGCTGAGCGAGTTTCTGGCATTTGCTGCACAACCGGCGCGCGCTGACAGCTGGTGCCGCCTCAACCCAAGGAGCTGGTGGCGGCTCTATGGTGAGCGCTTTGTGCTCCGGAATCCCATTTGCTTGCGTCTGTTTTCCTTTCCTGCGTCAGCCGCGGGCGGCGAGCGCTCATTTAAACGACTGCACCAAGTACACACCACCCGGAGCAGCCGCCTCTCCCCATAACTCGTTGACCAGCTGATCCGCATTGCCTTCAAAAATGCGAAGCTGCGTCGTCCTGACCCTGTTACTTCTCTTTCAAGGTCATCAACCGAGCTCAAGTTGCGTCGTTTTTCTGTTCCCGAGGAGTATGCCGTGGATGGGGGGGGGGTTGGAGTAGGTGGGCTGGAGAGGGGGGTGTCGGAGTGGCGGGCGTGGTCGATGCGGACACCGCCCTTGCCGCAGCCGTAGATGACACCGCCGATGACACCGGTGGGAGTGGGCTCGACTGGTGGGATCTAGAAAGGGACGCCCCCCCTGATATCGACCCAGCAGACGTAGATACCATAGTGGCTCAGCTGTTGCTATAGTCATGAACACAACAGCAACATCGTTCTGTTTTTTTGGTCCAGGTGAGAGCCGTGCGTCGGCTCGGTGCGGGGCGCAATCGGATCACGAGTGCCCTGTGTGCCTGACAGTTTGACGGCCACCGCGCACGCCTAGTCAAGGTGGCTCTTTTGGATTTGAAGAGAAAGTCACCATTACAGAAGTTGCCTGAAAGCGTCGCGATTCTGGTGTGGCCGGCAGAAGCTGCGATAGGCACTGGCGCGAAAGAGGCAGTTGAGCAGAGCATCTTGCTCGCCCCCGCCCCCCCCCTAACAGCCCCAATACGGGTCCGCCGGAGCCTGACCAATCATCTGACCGAGGAGCACGCCTGTACGGCCATGCTGCGCGATGGAAGATACCGGACAGTGGAGCGACGGCCTTTGCGGTACGTATCGCAATTACTCTGGGTTCGTTTGCTGACGGTCATCTGTCATTCATCGGCTGGGCACGCCATCGTGATCACGGCTCCGAGTTGATTGGGATGGTGAGAAGAGAACCGACTCGACCGCTATTGCTTTGTGCTGTAAACGGCAGCAAAGCTAACCGTCTCTATTTCCGTTGCCATTCTACAGTGTGCAATCATCTGCTGAGCTGCGACAAGCTTTTCCAGTAAAAGTGCTTGCCTTTTTTTGCCCCCCGTGTGAGCGACCCTATCTCAGTCAGGCAGACGAGGCGGCAGCGTGGCGTGCTGCCGCACAAGCGACAGATGATGGCAAGAACCAGGCGACGGCAGTCAAGGCGGCGGCCGCTTTGCCATTTCGATGGACCAAGAGCGGCAGCTTCACGGACGATTTCGGCGTTGCTCACCGGGTCTGTGGCCGCTGTGCCTGCACGGAGTACCGCCGGCGCCGGAAGTCAGGGCATTTCAGCGGTGCGGCGGCGGCGCCGGCTGCTGGCGCGGCGGGGCCTGCCACGCCAGCCTGTGGGTTTTTCGGTGCTGGCACGCCACCACCCGTGCCAGCCGGCCTCTCTTGACTGTGCGCGGCCCGACATGTGACCCGGACACGTCGTCCGTCACAGAGCTGACACCGCCAGGCCTTGTATTGAGCCTCGGCTCGCCGACGGACGTGTCAAGAGCCCGTGCGGCTGCTCCTCCCCCTCCCCCGTCCTCCGACAGGGCCGGACGGCCAGACACTGGGCGGATGCCTGCTTTGGGGAGGCCGCGAACCGCGGCCGTGGCCGGCAGAGGTGCCGCGTGCCACCTCCGTCGGCCCCCCGTCGTGCAGCCACCCAGGGCAGGCGATGCCGACAGGTGACCGCTATCTGTAGGACAGCACGCGTGCGGCGCCGCAGCTCAAATTGGGCTCGGCGCCGCGCAGCGGTGCGCCCAGTGACGCAGACCCAGCCTCCCAGTCAGGCGACGAAGCGAAGTTGGGCAGCTGGGTCGTGCAAGCACCGGCGCCCGCAATTCTCCCCACCTCCTCTGTGCCACTACCTGCGCTCAGATCGAGCCTTGCCACGGCTACTGTCGGGCTGGCTCTGGGCACCGCGCCCCCCCCCCTGCTCAGAGGGGCGCCGACGGCGCCTTGGATGCCCACTACAGTGGATGGCGCCGGGCGGGCGGGGCCCTCAGAGGCTCTAACTCTGGAGGGTGTGGCGCCGGTTGAAGGGCCGGGCCCCCCTCCCGTCATGCCACGCCTCAGTGTACCTGACCTTTTCAGTCAGGTCATTGAGTGCCTGGGTGCGGCGCGGACGCCCACAGATATCGCAGCTTTGGAATTAAACCGGGTTTCATCTGCCATCTTGTCACGAACCTGTCCATCTGCGGTGTCCATGCGACACGCCAACGGGCGTTTCAGCGTATATACTCGGCAGCCCACGACTTTGCTGAAAACGCAAGTGCGGAGGAGCCGGAGAAACAAACGCTTGGCTGTGGTTGTACGCTCCAATTCGGACGCGGCACGCCCACGGAGCGGTCGAAGACTCCCGCCGCGCCCGACTGCCGCGGAGCAGGTTGGGCTGCTGGCATCCATTGGACTGAGCGATGCCAAGTTCAATCGGATACGGATGTTTTTCGGCGGGGTGCTGAGCCCGATGGCTAGTCTACACGCTCTGCGGGAGGCTCGACCATCCCTAATGACACTTCCCGCGATGGAAGTCTCCTTATTGGACACTGGCGCTCATCTGGCCCACCTCTCGCGGGTAGTGTAAGGGCGGCTCGCCGACCTGTGGTCTGCGGGGCTGCTCATTGAGCGCCCTGCATATGATCCGCAGGGCGTGGCCATCCCACGGACTCGTGATTATGAGATTCCCGGCGATGGGAGACCCTCTTCTCGCGATTTCTACCCTCCAGCCGACATGCGAGATATTCATGTCTTCATTGGCTTGGACAGGGGAGGTGACCCATCTTCTGTGAAGGTTGTGATGAGTTTTATAAACCAAGAACACATAAACGGACTGGTAAATACCCTCCTCGTGGCAGTATGCCCTGAGTCCAAGGACAGGTACCCTGAGGTGGCTGCCATACTGGCTCCACATGTGGCATAGATACTACGACTGAGCTACACTGGTGTGGTGGTGGGTGGCCATCGACGGGCGGTGCGCGTGTTTTTCAACAGCGACTTCCCGGCTATAACCAACACGGTTGGCCATAAGGGGAACAGCGCGTCCATGCCCTGTCCCTGCTGCCTTCGCATGAAATGCCCCGCAGAGGCCCACGCTCTGCTGGATTGGGCATTTGGGACCCTGCAGGACTTGGACTACACTCATCCCCCCCGGACGGCGGCGCACTTGCGGGAATGCAAGAGGCGTATGGGGGCTTGGGACAGACCCCGGCCGAACTTGGGTTGGCTACACACAAGTCGGTGGAGCGGTCACCGGTCATTGTTGTGCCACCTTCCCAAACCGTGCCCCTCCCACTTCATCTCACAATTGGCATCACAGCGCGGCTCCTGCGGTTGGCAATTGAATCTGTAACCCAAGAGCGCGGGTCCGTGGATGGTCGGCAGTTTGCGCATCGCCTGGCGGCTGCATTAAGCGTCAACATTGGCGTCGAGCCCGTGCCCTACCACGGGGGCAACTTCATCGGTCGGCACTGCCACACAATCGCTTTGCGGTGCGGTGAGATTGTGGACGTGCTGCGTCCTCTCGTGTCTGCTCCCAGGCTAACTTCCTATGAGCGCGCGTGGGAGCTCTGGCGCAGGGTACTGTCATCCCTCAACCGAGCGGCGCTTATTCCCCGCGCCGAGCAGGCGCGGTTTAAGGCTGATGCACGGGCGTTTTTCAGACTCCTTCAGGGATCATTTCCTTGGCTGAGCATTTCGCCCAACCTCCATATGCTGTTCGCCCACTCTTGGGAATTCATGGGGCTGTGGGGCAGCACGGGGCTGTACGGGGAGCAAGCCATCGAATAATCGCATGGTTTCTTTAACCAACACGCTCCCCGGTTTACCGCTGAGACGGCGCTGCTGTCCTGCCAAAAGCTGGTGCAGACGATGGCGCTGAGCGGCGTGGCGTCCGAGGCCCTGCGGCGGGCGAAGGCCCCAATTCGCAAGCGCAAGGCGGCGCCCCGCGGCGCGCTGCGGCCTGGGGACCGACGATTGCGGCAGAACAAGACATGGCGGCGCGAGTGCCTTGCGACGCTGAAAAAGAGGATAGATGACAGGGCCAAGTGGGCCAAAGACCAGTTTGATGAGGGCAATGGCTTGATAGAAGCGTACGCTAAGAAAAAGTTTGCTACGGGTGGCCTTTCTCACAGGTGGACCTCTGGGTGTGATCTTGGAGCCGGGGCTTCCACCAGGTGGGCTTGTTGGATGTCCCATGTCCTGCGAGCCCAAGGCGGATCAACAGCCCGGTTCCCGACTGTGAATAGAATGAAGCTGGTGTCACATGCTGATTGGTCCACGGGCTCTTCACTCTGAAAAGTGGTCAACGTGGAAGCCGTAAGTGCATGAAGCTCGAGCTCTGCCGACAGCTTTTGCGATGGCCAATAGAAAGCCATAATGTTGAACCGAGCCAATGAGGTGACAGCCTGGGGCCTGAGATCCAAAAGAGCTGCTCGAGGCGGTCTTGACTAAAGGTGCATCTCACGCAATAAGACGAATGGCGGCGACGCGACTTCAGGCTGTCACCAAGCTGCCAAGGGCGCACTGTGTTCGAGAAAAAGCACAAAGACAGGAAGAGTGACTCAAGAGCTCCAAGAGTGAATTGTTAGATGCTATATTCCAAGTATCTCTGGACGACTTGTAGCTCATGCAAAAAACATAGGCATGAAATAAAGGGGAACTTCCAGAACGCTTGATCCTGTACCGTATGCGCTTCAGCGATAAAGCTTGCACGTGACGGTCACAGGAGTCGCAATTGATCATAGAACGCCTTCCATCCAGTTGGTTGTCAAAAACAAGCACGTCTGAAGCGCCGAGGAGTCACCCAAAAAGTGAAGCGCTGCTCTCCAGCAGGGGTCCGATTTCCCTGGCCTTTACGACAGGGTGCTCTCAAAGTGTAGTGATGCACACTTATACTTAGATCATGAGACTTGCTCTCCGTCTCAGAGGTGGCAGTCTGCATTCGTGTCCTCACGGATCTGAGGGCGTGTCAGCGTTGGAAGGGTCGCGATGACGCTAAAAGCAAGTATAGTTACGTGGCTCAGAAGGGCTGTCCTGCCACAGGGGTCACAGGGCCCGGACGGCGCCTGCCCCTCTGCCCCCCCCCACCGCCTCGAGTTGCGCGGGGCAACCGACTTCCGGTGTTCGAAGCGCCCACGATGACCCGCGGATGATCGTGCCTGCGCGCCGGCTTCATTGGCGGCAGCGCGTCGGCGGTTGCTGACGCCATCTACCGGTGCGGTTAGAAGCGCCCGGTCGCGCTGTGGTCGGTCCCATCCGCCCGCCCGTGCGCCGTGTCGGCCGCGCGCGGGTGCGCTGCGCGGCGGGGTGACGGCCCCGCCTGTAGGCGTTGCACCACGCCGGCGGGCCGCCGCAACTGCGGCGGCGGCGGCGGCACCCCTTTCCTAGCCCCACGCCTCCCCCACCACGGCAACGTGGCTGTACGTGCCCCCGTGCGTGCTCGCGGCCATGGAGCCGGCCGGCGTACCCGGTGTCCATGCGTCGCCGAGCGCGCCACCGCCCTGAAGGCCAGGGTATTGCACGTACGTGCCTGGAATCTTGCAAGTGTGTCCCCTGCACACTCGATATGGAAGCCGATACCTGTCAATTCTGTGTTGCGCCACGAGATAAGAGCGCCGCGATCGGGTCAAGCGCTTCACGAATGACACTCAACGACAGTCAACTCCCAGGTACTCGAAATTCATAGCGCCATTTGGCACTGTCCACCCACCATCCTATACATGCGAAAGTTTCGTGGCCGTTGGTGCAACACTCAGTCCTCAGAAACGATTATTCTAACCGTCTTAAATCGTGAGATACACCTTTAGGCGTGCGCGGTGGATAGTGAATGGCAATCTTTCCTTTGAAACGAGGACATCTCTCAGGCTGCGACAGGCAAATTTGAGCAGACTGTATCTGTCAATAATCCTACTGACTTCACTGCCGAGATCTGCCGTGCTTTAGTTGCCCCGTGCGTCGCGGTGGGGTCGACACTGTCACTGGCGGTCTGAAACGCGTACGACCGCTGCTCGTTCAGACGAGCCCCTGTGCAACAGCAGCGGCGACATTGTCAAAGCGGCGGCAGCGTCACCGCCGCGCCGCCGCGGGCGGTGCGGCTCACCGCCTCGCGGCGGTGACCACCGCCCGCGTGCCGACCGCCTTTGGCGGGACGTGCGGGGGGCCCCCCCGCCCCCATCCACCACCCCCGCCTGGGCATGATCGTCCTACGCAGCACCCCTCCTCAAGGGGCACGCATACAAGGCAGCGAGACCGGCCTGCGCCGGCCCCAGACACGGCAGCCGCGGCCCGTGTCGCCGTCGACACCGCCGGGTGGACACCCGTCGCCCCCTCGGCCCCGTCGGGCAGCGTTGCCTCCCCAACACCCCGTCGCCCCATGCGGAGGTGGACGCGCGCCGACGGTCGGGCCCCGCTCCCCCCATCGACCGTCGGCAGCGCCCGGCGGCGCCGTCTCCCGCACACGGGCGGGGTCTGCCCCACCCCCACCAGCCACCGCCGGCACGTCGGCGGCGGCTCCGAGCGCCGCCCGCGGGGTGCCGCACTGCTCCCATTGGACGCTCTAGGGCGCCAGCCGTGTGCAACGCGGGGCGAGCTGCGGCGAGCGCGTCGCCGACCCGCGGGGGAGCGGACGGCCGCGCGCCAGTGTGACGGTGCGGGGGACACGGGACGGGCCACCGGGCAGCAGCTCGTCTGCCGCGGTGGGGTGGACCGGCGCTCGAAAGTCGTCGTCGGCGATCCGCCGGCGTGGCGGAAGCGCCGCGCGGCCGCGCGACGGCTGGGCCTGTCCTCCCGCCCTTTTGGTTGGCGCGTCAGCGGCGCGTCGGCGCGCGCGGCGCCGTGCAATTGGCACGGCCGGGGGGACAGCAAGTCGGTCAAGCGACTGGCGGCGCGGTGCTGTCTGCGCGTCGCTCGTTGGGCCATCAGGCGACCGCATCTGGCGCTTGGATCAGCCGCTGCCGCGCCACGGACCATCACAACCTCGATCGATGTCATCAGCCCCGTTGTTTGCACGACTGGCACACCCCCGACCCGCCCATTTGGATCGCCGGCCGTCGCCGCTTCTTGTTTGCCCGCCACCCCCCCCGCCGCGTCGCCCTCGACCCGCAACGTCGACGCCCGCCTCGTTTCCCTCGCCTCGACGCGGCCGCCGTTGCCTACAGACGCCGCCTACAGTCTTCCTCTCCCC
>Ga0209831_1002312_pt1 | contig 16675 bp, 10 predicted proteins | sample Maine_Asex4_meta_FD_187451 | JGI IMG/M metagenome (GOLD analysis project Ga0209831, IMG submission 187451) | Marine algal microbial communities from Maine, USA - Maine_Asex4_metaG (SPAdes) (version 2) | ecosystem: Host-associated > Algae > Red algae > Unclassified | place: Maine, USA | collected...
CAATTACTACTCAACAATTAATTGTTACGACAGATATTAAAGAACAAAAAGAAATACAGTTGGCAGATGGAACTAAGGTATGGATAAATGCAAAAAGTAAATTTACCTATCCTGAAAAATTTGATGGAACTAGCCGACAAGTCTACTTGAAAGGGGAAGCTTTTTTTGACGTTCATAAAGATGCAACCAGACCTTTTATTATCCAAACAGAGAACTCTAGCATCAAAGTCTTAGGTACTTCTTTTAATGTTCACGCTTTGCCAAGTAATACTTATACAGAAGTAGTTGTGCAAACAGGGAAGGTCCGCTTATCTTCCCTTAGTACAAAAAAGTCTATTGACTTAGTTGCTAATGAAAAAGGTATTCATCAATACCAAGTTGACCAAATAGATAAAGTAGCAGATAGGGACATGAATGAATTAGCATGGAAAAGTAAAGTACTTTTTTTTAAAAACACGCCTATTCCAGAAGTAGTAGAAAGCTTAGAACGCTTGTTCAATGTATCTATACAAGCTACTGCCAATAGTCAAAATTGTCTGTTTACAGGTAGGTTTAAAGAACCTGACTTAGACACCATAATAAAGGCGATTAGTGAAGAATTTAATATTAAGGTTAGGAAAAATAATACTTCTTATCAATTGGAGGGTGGTTGTTTAGTAGAATAGTAAAAATAAAAATAAAAATACATTTTCAAATTCAAATTCAAATTCAAATGAGTATGTAACAAAACGGTGGTACTCTAATAAACAAAAGTGCTAATTTAGGAGAGTATCTTCTAAATTTAGTAATCTAATCAGATTTAAACTACCACCGTTTTGTTACACACTCATTTGAATTTGAAGTTTTAGCTCCAACGCCCAAAACCCATAGAATGCGCCCTGTTATATTTTGTTTTCTCCTTTTTTTCCAAATAAGCCTTAGCAGTCAATCCTTGTTACATCAAAAGATTGACTTTGTGGCTACCGACCTACCTGTAGCAGATGCCTTGCTGCAACTGAGCGAAAAAATGGATTGCAGCATTTATTTTAATAGTCAATATTTTACAGAACAACAGCGAGTCAACCTAGATGTAAAAAATACTGCTTTTCGCCTCATCTTGCAACGATGCCTACAAAACACTGGATTTGATTTTAAATTAGAAAACAATAGCATTCGTTTGTTTGCATTACCTCCACCCATGTATACGATTAGTGGTTTTATAGAAGACAGTTTATCAGGAGAACGATTGGTATCTGCTACTATTTATAATCAAAAAACAGGGACAGGAACGATTAGTAACGAATATGGTTTCTACAGTCTGTCCATACCCAAAGGAGAAGCCATTATTAATTTTTCCTATTTAGGCTTTCAATCCAAAGATTACCACTTAAATATTCGGAAAGATTTACTTCTTACGATTAATTTAAATGCTGCATTTACGCTGAATGAAGTTGTTGTGACAGATAGAAAAATGCTACCATCAACGAATAATGAAGCAACGACGACTAGCACAGCACTCAATCCAAAAACTATTGGTAAATTCCCAAGCATAGGAGGAGAGACAGATGTCTTTCATTATTTCCAGACACTTGCAGGGGTGCAATCAGGTATAGCGGGCTTGGGAGGTATGAATGTTAGAGGTGGAGATGACAATCAAAATTTAGTTTTATTAGATGGTGTGCCTGTCTATAATCCTACGCATACTTTAGGGCTATTTTCCATTTTCAACACCCGAACTATAAAAAAAGCAACGCTACACAAAAGTCATTTTCCTGCACAATATAGCGGTCGTTTGTCTTCTGTGTTAGATGTAAGAACTAGAGAGGGTGATGCTAAAGAATTCCATGCAGGGATTAATATTAGCTTATTAGCAACTAGCATCTTTGCGGAAGGGCCTATAAAAAAAGACAAGACTTCTTTTTTATTATCTGTCAGAAGGACGCACTTAGATCCCCTAATAAATGTTGTTACGAAATTGGGACTAGATACAGAAACTTCTACTTATAAGAATGCTTACTTCTTTTATGATGCTACCCTAAAACTAAATCACACTTTCTCTGATAGAGATCGAATCTATCTTAGTTTTTACAGAGGAGGAGATAATATAAATTCTGAAGAAGAAATGCAAGATACTGGCTTGGTTTATGATGGTTCTTTAGTTGGTGAAAATGAGGAAGTATCTGGTGTTTCCCTCACAAACTATCTTAATTTTAATTGGGGAAATAGCATCTTTTCGCTACGTTGGAATCACTTGTGGAATAAGCATTTATTCTCTAATACTACGCTAACTTACAGCCGTTTTAACTTTCAAAATTCTTTTGGCTATGAAGAACTTTATAAAATGCAAGGTCCCCTATTTAAAGCGGAAGGAGATGGTGAATTTTCCACTGTTTCTTTTCAACTAGCTAGTTCTAGTATTGATGATGTAGGCCTAAAAATAGATTTGGATTATTACCCAAATAATCGACATCAATTTAAATTTGGGGCAGGTTTGCTTATTCGACAATTCACCCCCTCTTTAATCTACAATGAATTTGAAGAAGAAATAAATTTTGAGTTTAACGTAAAAGATATTGAAGATTCAAATACCTTTTCTAATATTACTTTTCTGGCGACCGAATTAAATTTATATGGCTCAGATGACTTTCAAATTACAGAGAAATTAAAAGCACAAATCGGTTTACACAGTGTCCTATTTATTGCGCCTAATAAGTTATATCCCTCCTTACAACCAAGACTCTCTTTTCAATACCAATTACATCCTAAGGGACAAATAACGGCTTCAATTAATAGTATGAGTCAGTTCTTGCATGTGTTACAATCTTCTAGCAATGGTATTCCGAATGATCTATGGGTGCCTTCTACCAACAAAGTAAAACCACAACAATCTTGGCAAAGCACCATTGGTATGAATTGGCAGCTATTCAAGGGTTTTACTTGGGAAATGGATCTCTATTATAAAAAATTAAATCGTTTGGTGGTCTACAGGGAAGAAACAAACTTTTTGGATAACAACACAGAATCCTTTGATTGGGAAGAAGAAGTAGCAAAAGGAGAAGGTTGGGCTTATGGTTTAGAAACCAGTCTTCAAAGAAACGTTGGAAAAACAACAGGCTGGCTTAATTATAGCCTAGCTTGGTCCGAACGCTATTTTGAAGGAATTAATAATAACCAACGATTTCCTTTTCGATACGCTCAACAGCATGTGGTAAAAATTGGTCTTAGTCATCAATTTGGATCCAAATTTAATCTATTTGCAACGTGGAAATATGGCAGTGGGCAACGAGTGACGCTATTGGATATAGACTCCGAGACAGAGATTTCGGAAACGGATATTTTGCAACCATTTTCAAGCAATACGAATGACATTAATAATCATCTCCTTAAATCTTACCACCGCTTAGATATAAGTGCTAATTTCAAATGGAATAAGAAAAAAACAAAACAAGAATTTTCTGTTGGTGTCAACAATGTATATGGCCGAAAAAATGTCTTGTTTGCTTATCAGGAACAAAGCGATGAGGGGAACGAAATAAAAGAAATTGGATTGCAGCTTATTTTACCGACTTTGCGTTATTCTTTGGAGTTTTAAATTTATTGTTTTATGGCTGTATTGTTTTATTGTTTTATTGCTGGCAGGTAACGTGTTATACCTACCTTTCTCTGAAATAAAATTTAAATAAAAACAATTTAAGTGTCTTAAAATCAAACCAGTGTTGAATAAAAATTTTAACCATTGGTTAGCTTAGAATCGTTTTTTAGAGGGAGCAAATTGGTTTTGTTTTTTTGCAAAAAAACAAAACCAATTTGCTCCCTCTAAAGAGAAATATTAAATATACTTTTTACCAGATGCTAAGTGAAGTATAAGGTATAAAGTAGTAAGTATGAAGTCGTAAGACGTTGACAATCAAATACTAAAATTTTATAATGGTCTACTTTATTTTTAACCTCTCACTAAGCCGAAACCATTAAAATTATCTAATTATCAAAGAAATAGTTTTTAGTTTTTGAATTTTAGCGAAACGTAAGTATAACACGTTAACCGCCAGCAATAAAACAATATAGCTATGAGTCCACTCTAAAAACCCTGATTTTTAAAAAATCAGGGTTTTTAGAGTGGACTCAACAATAAAACAATATAGCCATAAAACAATAAAACAATATAACTCTAAATTCACTTCATTATCTGGAGAACCTTCTTAATAGGCAGTGCCTTAATAAAAGCACCATTCGATTTCATATCTTCCGCTGCAAATAAAGAATTAATAATCGCTTCTTCTGTAGCCTCTATCGTAGCCAAAAACAAGGGCGATAGTTGCTCATTCCTCAGCACTTTTCCAGAGCGAAAAGGGCTAGTAGTTTGGTAAGGGATGCGTAAATCGGTTGCCGTAGAAAAAGCAATGACGTAGTCTCCACTTCCATTAGAAGCAATCCCTCCTGTTTTTGCTAAGCCAAGCATCGCTCGCTTTGCTAGACGTTTTAAATTTCTGCTATATAAGGGGGCATCCGTTGCAATGACCATCATACAAGAACCATCGGGCGAATTTTCTAATTGGTCTTTTAAATAAAATTGACCTAATTTTTCTCCTATGGGTACACCATTAATTTGCAAGACACCACCAAAGTTTGTTTGTACTAATACACCGACGGTGTAGCCTCCTAAGTCTTTGGGAATTACCCTAGAAGCCGTACCTATTCCTCCTTTAAATCCAAAGCATTTCGTTCCTGTTCCTGCCCCAACATTTCCCTCTTTTACCTTACCTGACGTAGCGGTTTGGATGGCTGTTAGTACCTGTTCCTTTTGAATATGTCTACCCCTAATGTCATTTAGCAAGCCATCATTCGTTTCTCCTACTATTGGATTAACAGAACGTACAGTTCTATTTTCAAAATTAGTTAGCGTATAATCTATTAAAGCATCCGCTGCGGTAGGAACACTCAAGGTATTTGTTAAAACAATAGGTGTTTCTATATTCCCCAATTCTTCTACTTGGGTATAGCCCATTAATTTGCCAAAGCCGTTGCCGATATGAATAGCGGCTGGTACTTTTTGTTGAAAAATATTTTCTCCATGTGGTAAAATAGCGGTTACGCCCGTACGCACATTATCCCTTTTAATCAGGGTAAAGTGCCCTACTTTCACGCCTGCTACATCTGTAATAGTATTGTGTTTTCCTGTTGGTAAAATGCCCATTTTAATTTTATAGTCTCTGGGTCTTTTTTGGGCAGTCATAAGAAGCGGAATAAGGATAAAAAAAATAAAGAGATGAAGACGCATAAGCTTTTTTTTTTTTTGATAAAACTGCCTGAAGATTATAAAATCTTGATCTAGATCAACAATTACATCAAAATAAATATTTATTTTTATAAATATTTGACAAATGTGACAGGAATAAGTACTTTGACTTTATACAAACTTGTTCATTAGTCATTGGTACGCCTAAACTTGGCAGTAGGAATTAGTCAAATATATTCTTTACACTCGAATAAAAAAGACGAGGATAAACTAAGTATTATGATAATCCCCTGGCACTTGGAAGGCTGCCGCTAAATACTAAAAACCAATAGCTAAAGTCCAGCAAACATAAGTACATTTTTTAAAACCAGAACAGAAAATCATGAAAAAAACCCTCAAATCCAAAGTGATACATGCCTCCAAAAGAACTTATTTTTTCAATTTATTTGAAATGGATAATGGAGAGACCATGATAAGCATAACAGAAAGCAAAAAAACAAACGCTAATGAGTATCAGCGCAATGAGATAAAAGTATTTAAAGGGGATATTGAAAAATTTTTACAAGTTGCCAAAGATTTTATAGAGGAGCAGTAATTGTCGATAAAATTCAAATTCAGTGTACGCTTCTCGGTAGTGGGTTAAAACCGTGGATAATATTTTAAGTTGATTGCCCAGAGTCTTTATTCCCAAAGGTTTTCAATCATCTGATTATATAAAATCCACGGATTTAACCCACTACCCGCTTCTCTTTCTCTTCTAAGTAGAATAATTAGCTAGATTGTCCTATAACTTTGGTTTACGAACACACTTTAATAGGTTGTAATTTTATATTTAAAAACGATTTAGCAATAAGGTATAAAATTTCTTTTGTTCTCTTTGTCCATCCACTACTATCCATAGTATCCTCACATAAAATTTATCAAGCCTTTACCATTATTAAGGCTGCTAGGGCATCTATAACTTATGCCTACATCTGACAAATTTGTTTCCTTCTTTGAACAAACTTGTCCCAAAATTAATTATTTAAATGAAAAAAAATAGCCTCCTCTTCCTTTGTTTATTGGCTGCTATATTAACCTCTGCCCAAGAGGATCGATTAATTTCAGTATTGTAAAAATAAACACTTCAATTTAACACTATTAACAATCCGTATCCCACTCTCCAAGGAGGAGTACCAATAATCACAAAAAACCAAATGAAATAGTGCTTATTGTTTACTACTCTTTAAGTAGAAAACAAAGTGCTCCACTTGGGGGTTGTGGGCTATTAGGTATTGATAGAAAAAATGGGTGAAGGTATTTTAGCAGAAGTATCACTGTTTGACTTTAAACGAATTATTCTCCGTTCTCTTAAAATTCAATCTTAAAACTATCCCCTGTACTCAAAGTAAAAATTCCTATTCCATCCTCTATATTTTCATAGACATTACTGGGTTCTGCAAAGAAATTGTCTTGGTTGTCTTGATAACTAGCAAATGACTTTTGGAAAATATAATAATCTTTAGAGACCGATAAAAGCGTAATATTTATTGCCGTTAGTTCTACTTCTGCACCTTCCAACCAGCCTCCATTCGTCTGCTCATATCCCAATTGTTCTCTAAAAAATGTAGCTACTTGCAAGGTATAGGTAGTGCCATCTAAACCAGCATCTGATAGCATTAATTTATCAGCAACTTCCTCTAATAAAGGATCCACAGGAGTAGTCCATGCCCAATAATTTTCCACTACAAAAGAGGAATCGGCTGTGGTAACCAAAAGTTCTGGATAGACCGTAACCTCATAATAATTTTCCTCATTCAAGGGATCCGTAAACTGAATACTTATCTCATCTCCCCTTTCTCCCCAGCGATCAACTGCGCCATCTTCTTCGTAAGTAGCATTCTCTATAAGCACTCTGGTAGGCATTGTTTGGGTACCGCTCAATTGACCATATTTTGGACTGTTTACTTTTAAAGTATAAGTTTTTTCTGGAGCGAAGTTGATGCCGTCTTCTGTGTAATACAAATTATTAGTTGCATCCAATGATTCCCTCAATTTGAAGGAATTGAATAGTACTTGATCGTCTTCTAATAACTCAACTGTTGCATCATTTACTGCATCAACAGCTGTAGTATCTAAGATGCCAACGGAATGTCCTACATCTACAATGTACACATCCCCTTGATCATAAAAATGAGCAGCAACCGTTAGTTGAGGCCTATGTTCTGGCACCTCTACTTCTACTACCGAATCAAAAAAATCTTTTTTGCAGCTTATTAAAAGCAGCAATAATAGTAAGGAGTATACAATTTTTAATCGAAGCATTTTGTAAAATTTAATGAAGTGGATAGTCCTATTTTCATCCATACAGGTTACTGTAACTATTCAGAATAGAGAGCAGAGAAGCGAGAATAGAGATAAATTCGTGCTAAATTTAATAGAATAAGCTATACTTTAAGAACAAATATGCTATCTAGTCTCACTTCTCTGCTCTCTATTCTGAACAGTTACAAGTTAATTTCTAAAATTCAATCTTAAAATCATCTCCTGTACTTAAAGTAAAAATCCCTATGCCACCTTCTATATTTTCATAGACATTAATGGGTTCTGCAAAGAAATTATCTTTGTTATTTTTATAATTATCTAATGACTTATGAAAAATATAATAATCTTTAGAAACCGATAAAAGAGAAATCCCTATTGACTTTAACATTACTTCAGCACCTTCTAACCTACCACCAAGCCTCTGTAAGTTACGTATCTCTCTACTTGTAGAGTTAGCCAATTTCAAAGTGTAAGTAGTTCCATCAAATCCAACATCTGATAGCAATAATTTGCTACCAACCTCCTCTGGTAATGGATCGACAGGCGTATTTCGTGTAACTAAATTTATCCCTCGCAAAGAAGATTCTTTTGCAGAGGTTACAGCAATTTCTGCTAGGACCCTAACTTCGTAATAGTTCTGCTCATTTGCTGGATCGGAGAATTGAAGACTTATCTCATCTCCTCTATCCCCCCAGCGATCTATTACACTTTCTTTTTTGTAGGTAGCATGCTCAATAAGCACTTTAGTAGGCAGTTTCTGTGTCCCTTTTAATTGCCCATATTCTGGACTGCTTACTTGTAAAGTATACGTCTTATCTGGAGAAAAACTGATTGGTGTTTCCGTAAAATAAAGACTATTTTTTAGATTCTTAGATACGTACAACTCGAAAGAATCCACTATTACTTTACCATCTTCTAATAGTTCCAAGACTGCGTCTGTTACTGCGGTAATAGAGGTGCTGTCTACGATACCAACAGAATGCCCAACATCTACTATATACCTTTCGGCTTCGATTTGGTCATAAAAATGAGCACCGACTGTTAGTTGAGAGCTATGTATTGGAACATCAACCTCTACTACCGACTCAAAAAAATCTTTCTTGCAGCTCACTAAAAGTAGGAGTAATAAAAATGGATATATGGTTTTTAGTTGCCGCATTTTTAAAATTTAAACTTATAACTCACAGAAGGAATAATCGGAAAAATACTAATCTGTCTAAAGGTACGCGCGCCTTCGTTCGTCTGACCTGTCGTAATAAAATAAGGATTATTCCGATTATACATATTATAGAGACCAAAATTCCAAGCACTTTTATAGCGTTTCCTTCTAGCGTTCTTTTTACTTTGTAATTCCAGACTTAAATCCATTCGATGATAGGCATCCATTCGGAAACCATTTTTGCCACCTATGCTTTCTATTGATTGATACCCAAAATAATTATAGCGATACAATGGAATCGTTATGGCATTTCCCGTTCCATAAACCCATGCACCTGTAAGCATAATACGTGGATTAAATTCATGAGAAACTACCACCGAAATATCATGTCGTCGGTCATATTTAAAAGGAAAACGTTTACCTCCATTAATCTCCTCAAATTCTCGCCAATTCCAGCTTAAAGTATAGCCAACCCAACCGGTTGTTTTGCCTTTTTTCTTTTGAAAAAACACTTCTGCCCCATAGGATTTTCCATCTCCTTGTGTCACTTTATCTTGCCAGTCTTGTTCTAAACCTACAAAGCTTGCTCCTTCTTTATAAGAAATAACATTTTGCATTTCCTTATAATAGCCTTCTACACTTAATTCAAATTGATTCCAAAGCGTCGTCGCTACACCTGCTGCTACTTGCCACGAGTCTTGAGGTTTTATCCTTTCAGTACTCGGTACCCACAAATCCGTTGGTAAGCTTAAAGACTCGTTGGTTAATAGATTGATAAACTGCGACATTTTGGTGTAAGAAGCTTTTAAAGCAATATCATTGTTCATCAGATACCGCAATCCTAAACGGGGCTGAATGGAATAATAAGTTTTACCCTCGACATCAAAAGCAGTCGCATGTAAACCAACATTTGCTTTTAAAGGTCCAAATTGCATATCATCTTCCACATAAGCTTTGTACTCCCAAGATTTTGCATTTTCTGAACCCAATTTCAAGTTGAGGGGAATTTCCCCATTCGCTTCTATATTAAATTGAAAAGCTCCTGGCTCGTAAGTATGATGGGTTGCTTCTACACCAAAGCGAATGTAGTGATCAGGATTTGGGATAAAATCTATATCCACTTTCCCTGCCCAATCATAAATACCTGAAAAATAGCGCGCAGAAAAACGATCTCTTTCTCCATCAAATAATTCTTCTATTTCTGAACCAAAATCGAAATTAAAGCGACTATGAGTAAGCGTGGTGTTGGCAAATAAACGATTGCTAATTTGATAGTTCCAGCGAAATGCAGAGATGACATTACCCCAATCGGTGTTGCCATCTAAAACAAAATAATTACCTGATTCATAGTTCTCTCTTGTACTGATGGCAAACTTATCTTCTCCAGAATAGACACTCCAATATAGGCGATGCTTATCATTTAATTTATAGTTGAACTTGGCATTTAAATCGTAAAAATAAAGCGTTGGAGTTACTTCATTACCATCCTCTCTAGCTTGACTTTTAATAATTGGTCGGGCAAATATATCTACATAGGTTCGACGTGCAGAAACAATGAAAGAGGATTTCCCTTTTTGTATAGGGCCTTCTAATGTCAACTTCGAAGAAATAATACCTACAGACCCTTCTCCATGAAATTTTTGTAGATTCCCTTCTTTCATATTTATTTCTAATACAGAGGACAAACGCCCTCCATACCTAGCAGGAATCCCTCCCTTTGTAAGCATTACATTTTTAATGGCATCTGCATTAAAGACCGAAAAGAAGCCTAATAAATGGGATACATTATACACAGGAACGCCATCCAGTAAAACCAAATTCTGATCAGGGCTACCTCCTCGTACATATAAACCCGACTGCCCTTCCCCACCCGACTGTACGCCCGGCAGCAATTGCAAGGTTTTTAAAACATCTACTTCCCCTAACAAAGCAGGCAGTTTTTTGATTTGTTCTATTGGTACTTCGATTCGACTCATTTGGCTAGTCTCTTCTATTTTTTGATACTTTTCACCCACTATTTCTACTGTTGCTAAACTAAGCGCAGGGGATAATTTTATATTGATGATTTTATCTTCATTCAATAAAAGCGCAATTGTCTGCGCTTCATAACCGATATAAGAAAAAGAAAGGATTACAGAATCTCGTGGAAGGGTTAAACTAAAAAATCCGTAGGTATTGGTAATGGCACCCGCTGCACTTTTTTGCTCTAATACGTTGGCAGCAATTAGTTGTTCTCCAGTTTCTTGGTCACTAATATAACCACTAATAGTATATTTTTGTGCACTTACTTGCACTAGACAACAGCCAAGTAAATAGATTGTTAATAGGGTCTTTATGCAGTTCATTGTAGTACTAGTTAGAGTAGATTTATATTACTTATAACGATATTTTTTATTTTTATTTATTGACCATTCTATTTTAACAAGTGAGATTTTTTTTGAAATACAAAATTTTGAAACACAAAAGGATCAAAAGACACAAAAGGGTTTTCACAAAATTTTTTTATTTATAACGTGTTTCTGTTTAAAGAAACTTTTGTGAAAATCCTTTTGTGTCTACAACAATACAATACCTGTCGACTACTTTTACGGTTTTGATAAACTTGTCTTTTTTTCGTTTTGCCCTTCTAGAATAGCTTCTTTTAGAAGCAGTATTTTTTGACAAAATAGCATAAAAAAACGGTAGCTTCTGCCTTACAGAAACTACCGTTTTTTTCAAAAATTATTTATTTGTTTACTCGCTATTAAACATATAAACAGTCTAAACAAATAAACTATTTCGATCTATCTCCGCACCATCATTTTCTCTGCAATATAGGCAGTGCCATCATTTAAAGTATAAATGTACAGACCATCATGAAGCGTGCTTGCATCAAAATTTAAGGTATTATAACCTACATTTAGCGAAACTGCTTTTTGGTACATCGTTTTACCAGCCATGTCAAAAACCGTAAATTGAAACTCCCCTGCCAATAAAGAGGTCATTTCTATTTTAGTAGTAGTGACTACTGGATTAGGGGTATTACCTAAACTAATATTTTGACTTAAATAATTTTGTGTACTTACCGTACTACTATCTTCAGCACAGGCACCTGCTGCATTTAAAGGAATAATATAATCCCCATCAGCAATAAGCCCGGGAAACATCAAAGGAAAATCTATCAATCCACCTAAATTTAAAACTGCTGCACCAGAAATTACTAAAGGATATTCCCCCTCTGCATTATTTTCGGTAGGGGTACCTCTTACTACGATACAACCTAAAGTTGTATCTGGAAAAATACAATCTGGTGGATTACAGAGATACATTAACCCTTCCGGAAGTCCTGAGATTGCACCTGTTCTTTCTATCTTAGCAGATACGACATCTACACTTCCGACAGTAGCTATATTGATGGAATCTCCCAGTTTAATCGTAAAAATCAATTCATAGGGTTCATTGATGCAAGCAGGAAATTCTGCTAATCCAAAATTACCATCAGCATTTAGTGGCAATGGATAAGCACCTGCTGATGAATCTTGATAAATAGAATCTGGTATGCAGGCTGGTTCCTGACCATCTTGTGCATATAGATTTGATAAGGTGCTAATAATAGCTAAAAGGAGTAAAATTTTTTTCATTTAATGATAATTTACTTTGAAAATAACTATTCAGAATAGAGAATAGAGAAGTGAGAGTAGAGAAGGGAGATAAACTCTTACTAAATTTGGTGAATGAACTTTATTCCAAGCACAAGTTTAGTCTTTCTGCTCTCCCTTCTCTGCTCTCACTTCTCTACTCTCTATTGTGGATAGTTACCGTTTGAAAACGGAATGTATGTTCTTTAGACGTTTCGTTTATTGGAAGATACATTCTATTAAAAATTAAGGCAAACTAGTTGCAATATAGAGCATTTCTGAATTTTGCTAATAACAAGGGTTTAAATTAATCAAATCCTGTATGATAGTAGACATTATTAGGATTTGCTCTAAATGTCAATAAATTTAGTTGGTCCACCGACATTCCAAGCAAGAAATGCAACTGTTCTAGTGTAAAGATGTTTAGATTTACGGTTTGCCCCTATTAGCCTTTTATCATTTATTCAGCATAATTATCTAATATACATGAAAAAAACGTTACTGCTCATTGCATTAAGTGGCATTATAATGACTACTTATGCCCAAAAAATAGTAGAAGCTACTGCTATAGACACCTTAAGTCAGGATGAATTAAATTCCGTGTTTGTTCTTTTTGGTCTTAGTGTAGACAATGGACTCTACGCCTACAAAGTACTGTATGAAACCCTAGACACGGATGGCAGTATTGATACCGCATCTGGCTTAGTCGTCCTCCCTATTTTAGAAGAAGACAACAGTGTACCTATTGTGGCTTATCAACATGGTACTTCATCTGATAAAATGGATGTACCTTCAAGAATTACTCAAGAGGCTTTTCTTATATATTACATGGCAGGTCAAGGAATGGTTGGTGTTGCAGCAGATTACTTAGGTTTAGGCGATTCTAGACGTGCTATTCATCCCTATGTACATGCAGATACAGAAGCTTCTGCTGCCATAGATCTATTACGGGCTGCTAAAGAAATAATGGCTACAGAAAACCTAGTCTTCAGCGAACAGTTATTTATTACGGGTTATTCGCAAGGGGGTCATGCAGGTATGGCGATGCACAAAGCTATAGAAACCAATCATGCAGATGAATTTACAGTGACCGCTGCTAGTCCTATGTCTGGGCCTTATAATCTCTCTGCTACTACAATTAACTCCTCTATTAATGATGAAATCTATGATTTCCCTTCTTATGTGGTCTGGATGTTTGTGGCTTATCAAAGTGTTTATGGAACCATCTATGAGGATTTAAATACCGTTTTCCGACCAGAATTTGTACCAGCCGTAGAACAATTTGCTTTAGGCGAAATCACTAGGGGTGAATTAAATGATCTATTGGTTGATCAATTAACCGAACTACACGGTGCGTCTTATTCTAATAGAATGTTTCAAGTAGATTTTATTACCGATTTACAAACTAATCCTGACAATCCTATGGGTATTGCCTTACGAGATAATGATTTGTTTGATTGGGTGCCTGAAGCTCCAACGCAATTACTCTATTGTATGGCTGATGAGCAGGTAAATTTTAGGAATGCTGTTTTTACTGATTCTATTATGAATGCAAATGGAGCAGCTAGTGTTACTTCTATTGATATTCTTTCAGAAGGAAGTCATGGAGATTGTGTCATTCCTGCCACTATCAATTCGGTTCAATTTTTTCTTTCTTTTATAGAAGGGAATACGACCAGTACGCAAGCCATTAATCCAGATTTGGCTTTTCAGCTACGTCCGAATCCTACTAGTCAACAAGTACATATAGATTTGCCTAGTCATATCTTAGCTAATTCAACAGGCTTAAAGGTTCAATTAAGAAGTTTGCAAGGCCAATTATTAGTAGATCAGTCAATTGATTATCTAACAACTCCTAGCTTAGATGTTTCTACTTATCCTAATGGACTTTATTTAGTACAAATACAAGGAACAGAGGGGGTTTGGGTAGAGAAGGTATTGGTCCAACGATAACCTGAATATCATTTTTTTGAGTTAATTATAGGAGCGTAGCTCCGACAACGTCTGTAGAAATGGGATATGGAATCGAATCAAAGGAGCGTAGCTTCGACAACGTAAAATCGTGCGGCAGACGTTGCCGAAGCTACGCTCCTTTGATTCGGTTCCATATCCCATTTCTACAGACGTTGTCGGAGCTACGCTCCTATATTTTACTCCAAAAAAGACCTCAAAACATATTTAATCCAGATAATTTACAGTCTTAATAAATTTGGTAATTACCTTGAACGCAAACACTTTTTACACAGATACCAATGGGAACGGATTGCGAATCCGTCTTACCTTATCTTACGGAATACCATTTTTGCAACATCTTTTTCTTTAGGAAATACTTTATCTAAAAAACTAGTGACAGGCAGCCCTATATTTTGTAGAAATACCGAAGGTATATTTAAGGGTTCTCCTTCTTCTCTAGTTGCGGAATTCAATCCTTTTCTAATAGCACCACAGTACAAATAACTTGCGTGGATATTAATAAATTCAACTTCTTTTAATTCAAAATTTTGCGCAGCACACAGTTCGGTATAATAGCTCACTGGTCGACCCTTACATAAGTCATCTCCCTGTATCGTCTTATCAATTCGTTCAAATAACACAATTGTATCGCCCGAAACTCGACAAATTTCAGTCAATAGCTGCTGCATCATTTGTTCATCTGTATTATGTTGTAACACGGTAGCCGTAAAAATAATATCAAAGAAATTATCTTCAAATGGAAGTTTCTTTCCGTTAATTTTTGTGAGTTGCACCTCCTCCTCTTCTAACAAACTAGATGCTAGAGCAATCATATTACTGGAAATATCTACTCCATGTAAGGCTTTAGGTTTCAAAGCAGCTATTTCCTTAAGATTCCCCCCTGGTCCAGACCCCACTTCTAGTACTTTTTTACCTTCAAAATTTACAGAATGTAACAACTCTAGAAATCTTTTCCGCTTATATCTATAGTAAGGTTCATCATCTCCAGCTATGACATTTTTCCCTGCTCGACTATTGATTCGATCCGCTACTTTTGACCAATAAGGTTCTGGGTGATAATTGGTTTTGCTCATGTTTTTAGTTACGATATTCAGGTATTGAGATTTTATTCAATAAGCATTTTTTCTAATTCAGTAAGGTTCTTTGCATCGTCAAAAATAGCTTCGATGGCGATGAAAAAACCAGTAATTACTTTGCTTTTAAGTATGCCCGTATCTGATTTTAAAACTAGTTCATATTTTTTAGTACGATCTAGTCGATATAATTCTACTACTTTTTTTTTTGGATCAATTATTAAATATTCTGTTACACCGTTGGCTTCGTAATCTTGAAACTTTATGGTTCTATCATTCTTTTTAGTACCTTTTGATAATATTTCCACTACAAAATCGGGTGCTGGAAAAAGACTTTGCCCCTCTTTGAAATATTTTGCTTTTTGCTTATCAAAAAAACAAATATCTGGTTCGTAATCATTTCTTTGAAGCGTGATCATTACTTTTTCTATACCCGTCTCTCCCAAATCATTCTTGTCAACATAAGTACTCATCAATCGACTCAATCGTTTCGTTACTGCATTATGCTCATTCATAACAGGCGAATGCACGACAACTTCTCCATTAATGAACTCTACCTTTTCGGCATCTGTAATCTCCTTATAAAACTGTTGCCTTCTTTTTTTTTCTGCTTCTAGTAGAATAGTTATCTCTTTGACCAACATTGGTGCATTGGGTTGTGCTAAAACCTGAGCAACTATATCTTTTCCAATTAGTTTAGTCATAAATCTTTTTATCAAATTTAGGCATTTTTTCGACAAGTTTATCCAGTCAGTTGATACTTTCTATAAAAGAAATTATGGTGTAACGGGAAGTTATATTGATAAGTAGTTCATTTTTGTAGTAAAGGATTCTAATCTTCCATGCTAGGCACACTAAAAAAAGCGTCACAAAATTAATTGCGACGCTTTTATATACTTTCTATAGTGCTATAGCAAAATGGTTAAAATATTAACCATCAGCTAATAGCCTAATAATCTTCAATTTCTTCAAACTGCGCTTGACGAGCTTGCTCTGCTTCGTGATTCGCTTTGGTATTGACGAAAAGTTTTCGGTACTTCTTCAGACCCGTACCTGCTGGAATTTTCTTACCAACAATTACGTTTTCTTTCAAGCCTTCTAAGAAGTCTCTTTTTGCGCCAATTGCAGCAGTACTTAATACTTTCGTAGTTTCTTGGAAAGAAGCCGCTGAAATCCAACTAGCCACCCCTAAGGAAGACCTTGTAATTCCTTGTAATAAAGGTCTAGAAGTTGCAGGAACCACATCTCTAAACTGAACAATCTTCTTATCATTTCGCTTTAAGAAAGAATTTTCTTCTCTTAATTGGCGTAAGGAAACCAACTGTCCGGGCTT
>Ga0209831_1002313_pt1 | contig 16667 bp, 18 predicted proteins | sample Maine_Asex4_meta_FD_187451 | JGI IMG/M metagenome (GOLD analysis project Ga0209831, IMG submission 187451) | Marine algal microbial communities from Maine, USA - Maine_Asex4_metaG (SPAdes) (version 2) | ecosystem: Host-associated > Algae > Red algae > Unclassified | place: Maine, USA | collected...
TGCGGGTCGTGTCGGGCGTGCCTCGACATCTGTCCGACGGCGGCGTTTCCGGCGCCCTATCGGCTCGATGCGCGGCGGTGCATCTCGTATCTGACCATCGAGCACAAGGGGCCGATACCGCGCGGATTGCGGGCAGCGATGGGGAACCGGATCTACGGCTGCGACGACTGCCTCGCCGTCTGCCCGTGGAACAAGTTCGCGCGGGAGGCGGCGGACAGCGCGTATCACGCGCGCGAGGCGTTGCGGGCGCCGGCGTTGGCCGATCTGCTGGTGCTGGACGATGCGGGGTTTCGGGCGCTGTTCACCGCGTCGCCGGTCAAGCGGATCGGGCGGGGGCGGTTCATCCGCAACGTGCTGATCGCGGCGGGGAATTCGCGGGAGGCGGGGCTGGTGCCGCTGGTGCGCGATCTGCTGGAGGATGCGGAGCCGCTGGTGCGGGGGGCGGCAGTGTGGGCGCTGTCGCGCCTGCTGGCCCCGGGTGATTTCGCCGCGACGGCCCGCGAGGACGAGGATGCGGGGGTGCGTGCGGAGTGGAGCGCGGCGCTCAGCGCAGGGTGAGCGATTCGGCGGCTGCCAGCGCGCCCTCGATCAATCCGCCAGCATCCGGGGCCGTTTCCGTCACCGCGATGTGCAGATGGCTATCCCAGAGACCGGCCAGCGCCGGGTGGGGGCCGTAGGCGGGGTGACCGCCGAGAGGGGTGTGATCTGCGGTCGTGGCCGTGAACGGCTCCCGTGCCCAATCTGCGAGGTGCATGGCGGCGGGGGTGCGAGCCTCCTCGCCGAACAGGCGGGCGAGCTGGTCGATACAGGCGGGGGCGAGTTCTGCGGTCACGTCTTCGCGCGCTGATGCCGGGACTCCGAGAAACCCGAACAGCGCACCCGGTTCGCCGCCCGCCGCGCTGGCATCGTGGATCTCGACAATCGGTCCCCGGCGGCTCGTCGCGTCGCCGGACAGGCCCGCCGTGCGCCAGAACGGGCGGTCGTAGACGGCGACGAACTTGGCCATTCCGGCCATCCAGGTGGGGATCGCGCCCATTGCGCGGGTCGCCGCCTGCGGCAGGGACGGGTCGAACGCGAGAGCCGAGGCAATGCGCGGCGGGATGGCCAGAACGACCTGACGGGCGCGCAGTGTCTCGCCGCTTCGCAAGGTCGCCTCGATCCGGTCGTCGTGCCGGGTCAGCGCGACGATGGGCGCGTCGAGGTGCAGTCGCTCCGGCTCCAGCGTGCGGACCATCGCCTCGACCAGTGCCGTCATCCCGCCCGTCATCCGCAGCGATCCGGCCATGGGCGAGAACGCCCGGACACGCTGGACCGAGCCGTCCGGTCCTTCGTGACAGGTCGCCCCGTCCGAATGCTGCTCGAAAAGCACAATGCCGAACCGGGCGGCCATGGCCGCCGCGCGCGACTGGCCCGGCCATATCCAGGACGGTCCCAGATCGAAGGTCGTGCCGCCATGCGCCAACCCCGCGATCCGCCCGCCGAACCGTGCGCGCGCCTCGACCAGCCGCCAGTCGCGCCCCTCGCGCGTCAACCGGTCGGCAAGGGCGAGACCGCAGAGGCCGCCGCCGATTATGAGGATTTCGGATTCGGGGCTATCGGTCATGGCTTTTCGTCTATCGTCATTCTCCCGTGCCGGACACCGGAAAGCCTCGCGCGGTTTGCGCGAACGGGGATGCGGGGCTATGCAGTCCTCCCCGGCATCCAGCAGCGAGAGACGACCATGAGCGACACCGCGATCGACCGGGAGGCCATGGGCCGTCTCGCCAAGGCGCTGACCTTCATCATCGGGGCCGACGATCCCACCACTGTCGCCCTCAGACTCGCCGCCGAGCGCGGGTTCGAGCAGGATATCAAGGCGGCGCGCACCAAGTTCATGCGCCTGAAATCCAGCCACCGGAACGCCGCCCTCGCCATGCTCGACGACGATTAGGACGGGACCGGGCGCTCATAGTCCGGAACGATGGAGACGGGAAAAAGCAAGGCCAGTCCGACGATTGCGTCGAACTGGCCTGATTATCTGGCTCCGGAGGAGGGATTCGAACCCCCGACCTGGTGATTAACAGTCACTCGCTCTACCACTGAGCTACTCCGGAACGGTGCGCGCGGTATAGCGAAGGTGATTTGCCGCGTCCAGTGGGTTTTGCGCCTGTGACGCATCAAATCCGGCACTGGTCGAAACCGCGCGATGCTGTAGGGTTCGGGCGGCATCACAGGAGGGGATCGGATGGCCGGACACGGATACGAGAGCGGGCGGCTCGACCTGCCCTTCGTGGGGATCGCGACATTCGGGAAATACCCGTATGTCGGCGACTGGTCGGCCATCGATGCCGATGTGGCGGTGCTCGGCGCACCCTATGATTTCGGCACGCAATGGCGCAGCGGGGCGCGGTTCGGACCGCGCGGGGTGCGCGAGGCGTCGACGCTGTTCGCTTTCGGCCATGCGGGGGCCTACGATCACGAGGACGACGTCACGTATCTGGATGGCGCGCGGATCGTGGATATCGGGGATGCGGATATCATCCACACGGACACGACCGGCTCGCATCGCAATATCGAGAAGGGCGTGCGGGCGATCCTCGCCGCCGGGGCCTTGCCGGTGGTGATCGGGGGGGACCACTCGATCAACATTCCTTGCATCGACGCGTTTTCGGATCAGGGACCGTTCCACATCGTCCAGATCGACGCGCATCTGGATTTCGTGGACGAGCGGCACGGGGTGCGTCACGGGCATGGCAACCCGATGCGGCGGGCGGCGGAAAAGGACTATGTGACCGGGCTGACGCAAGTGGGTATCCGCAACGTCTCCTCCACCGCCAAGGAGGGCTATGCGGCGGCGCGGGCGATGGGGGCGACGATCCATTCGGTCCGCCAGTTCCGGGCGGCGGGACCCGAAGCGATGGTCGAGCATGTGCCGAAGGGCGTGGCGGTGTACCTGACCATCGATATCGACGCCTTCGACCCTTCCATCGCGCCGGGGACGGGGACGCCGTCGCATGGGGGGTTCCTGTATTACGAGATCCTCGAATTCATCGCCGGGATTGCCAAGCGCAACCGGATCATCGGGATCGATCTGGTCGAGGTCGCGCCGGATTACGACCATGGCGGCTCGACGCAGGTTCTGGCGGCGCAACTGCTGCTCAACACCATCGGACGGATATTGCACGCGCGGGAGACGAGCGCATGAAGCTTTCCGATTACAAGGCGCTGACCTTCGACGTGTACGGCACGCTGATCGACTGGGAAAGCGGGATGGTCGCGGGGCTGGCGCCGCTGACGGGGCAGGTGTCGCGGGCGCTGAGCCGTGACGACGTGCTGGAAGCGCATGCCTTCCACGAATCGACGACGCAGGCGCAGACGCCGGGCAAACGCTATTCGGACGTGCTGGCGCTGGTGTACCGACGACTGGCGGAGGAATGGGGGGTGGCGGTATCGTGGGAGGACTGCCGGGCGTATGGTGCCTCGGTCAGCGACTGGCCCGCCTTCGCGGACAGCGTGGAGGCGCTGGCTTACCTGCGCGAGCATTATACGCTGGTCGTGCTGTCGAACGTGGATAATGACAGCTTCGCCCATTCGGACGAGCGGCTGGGGCGGCCCTTTCATGTCGTGTGCACGGCGGAGGATGCGGGGTCGTACAAGCCGGACGATCGGAACTTCGAGTACATGCTGCGGGTGCTGGAGCGGCGGGGGATCGGGCGGGGCGACATCCTGCATACGGCGGAGAGCCTGTTCCACGACCATGGTCCCGCGAACCGGCACGGGCTGGCGAATTGTCACATCTTCCGGCGGCACGACCGGCCCGGCTTCGGTGCGACGATGGACCCGGGGACGAGGCCAAGCGTGGGAATACGCTTCGATAGCATGGCGGAGATGGTGGCGGCTCATCGGGCCGAGATGCGGGGAGCGTGAGGGCGACCGGAGCCGCCCTCGCGACTTATGCGAACAGGCCGACGGCGTAGAAGCCCGCCGCCGCGCTGACGGCGCTGACGACGATGCCCCAGGCGATGTCGGCGATCAGCATGGACCACTTCCAGTCCTTCATGATCGACATCGAGGTCGCCTCGTAGGTGCCGTAGCCGAGAAGGCCGAGAAAGGCGCCATTGTAGAGCGCGGGGGTCACGACGCCCGCGTCCAGCGCAGGGATGACGGCGAAATACACGATGCCCAGCGCGTAGATCAGGTAGAATCCCCCCGCGACGCCGAGCATCGGCTCGTCGCGCATGATGTGGCCGATGCGCTTGCGGAAGAAAGGACCGATGAAGGTCTTCAGCCAGATGGCGTCGAAGCCGAGAAAGACGACGGCGGTGGCGATGCAGGCGATGAGGATTTCCATGGGGCGTCTCCGTTTCTGGCACCGTGAGTTAGCGCGAAATGGAGCGGCGTCTATGCGGCGAAGGCGCTCGCGGCGCTGCGGATGGCATCGGCGAGGGCGGCGGCGTCTTCCTGAAGGGCGGCGGGGGCGATGCGGGCGCTATCGGCCATGGGAAAGGTGACGAGGCTGATTTCCCACAATTCAATGCGGGTGAGGCGGCGATGGGGGCCGGCGCGCTCGGCGCTGACGGTGCGGAAGCCGATGGACAGGCCGTCGAGGGCACCGGCGGCGAGGAGGGTCGCGGCTTCCTCGCCCCGACGCAGATTGGTGAGGAGACGGCCCCGGACGCGCAGGCCCTTGGCGTCCTCGACGATGGAATCCCAGACGCCGATGGGCTGGGCGGGGTCGTGCTGCCAGAGGAATTTGACCGACGAGGGGCGGTTGCGCAGGGTCTCCGTGAAGGCGCCGGGGGCGACGATATCGCCGCCGCGATCCGGCTCGCCGAAGAGGGTGGCATAGCCTTCGACGCGACCGTTGCGGTCGGGGGGCGAAGTCAGGGCGAGGGGGGCGAACTTGGTTTCGAGGGTCGGGGTCATGGGTGGTTCCAATCTCGGTAAGGGTATATGCGGGCCGGGAACAGGGAGACGGCCAATGGCACTGAAGGACGATCTGAAAGCGCGCTCGGGCGGCGGGTGCGAGTTGTGCGCGGCAGGCGAGCGGTTGTCGGCGTATCCGTTGCCGCCGCACGAGGCGGGGGATGCGGAAACGTCGGTGCTGCTCTGCGGGGCGTGCCGGTACGGGGCCGAGGGCGATGCGCCGCTGGAAGGGCCGGGGTGGCGGATGCTCGGGGATGCGGTGTGGAGCGCGGTGCCGCCGGTTCAGGCGCTGGCGTGGCGGATGCTGCATCGGGTCGACGGGGCGTGGGGGCAGGATTTGCTCGACGTCGCGTATCTGGACGAGGGGACGATGGCGCTGGCGACGGCGGATGCGGTGGCGGAGGACGGGCCGGAGCATCTGGACGCGCATGGGGTGCGGCTGGCGACGGGGGACACCGTGACGCTGACCAAGGACCTGAACGTCAAGGGGACGGGGTTCACGGCGAAGCGGGGAACGGCGGTGCGGGGGATCGCGCTGGTGGCGGATAATCCGGGGCAGATCGAGGGACGGGTAAACGGTCAGAGGATCGTGATCCTGACGCAGTTCGTGAAGAAGTCGGGGTAGGCACTCTACTCCGCTATTGTGCGCGCAATCTCAAGGAGGCCCCGCTACTGCATAGGGCGATCAAGCCCGGGGAGGGTGAGTATCTATGGCCGCCCTGCCCTTTTCGGTGAGGTCGTAGATGCCGCGCGCGGTCCGGACGAACCAGCCGTAATGGTCGTCGGCCATGATGGCGCGGGCGGTGGGAACGGCGGTGGCGGTGGCGGCGATGCTGGCCTTGGTGGGGCCGTGAGCGGCGAGGTGGGCGGCGAGTTTCGTCGCGTCCTGCCGGTAGGCGGTGACGAGGGCATTGCGGGTGGAGCCGCCGGTATTGGGGTCGCCGTCGAGGCGGGCGAACTCGCGCAGGAGGCGGGTCTTGCGGCGGGCGTTTTGGCGCGGGCGATAGGGGGCGGGATCGCAGAGGATCTCGGTATGGCCGTCGTCGAGGCGCACGGTAATGAGGCCGAGGCCGAGACGGCGACAGAGGGTCTTGTTGCTCTTGAGCGCGGTCCATGCGGCGCGGCCCGGCTTGCGCGGGACGGCGACGTAGACGGTATCGGTGATCGACTGGCGGGCGATGGCCTGATGCACCAGCGAGAGGGAAAAGCCGGTCTTCAGCTCGACCACGAGGGGCGGCTCGTCGCCCCGGATCGCCACGACATCGGCGGGGCCGACCTCGCCCTTGACGGTGTAGCCCTGCGCTTCGAGGAGCGCCTTGACGGGGGCGTAGAGGTCGGTTTCGCGCATGCGGCGGGCGAAGTGCCCTCCCCCCGCCGGAGCGGGGGGAGGAAAGCGGTTACGAGTAGAGCTTGGGCGCGCCCAGCTTGTCGTGGATGGCATTGGCCATCTCCGGCTGGATGCCCATGCCCTTGGCGAGCGAGTCGAGGAAGCGGGCCTCGGCGGCATTGTCGAGGTCGATGCCCATGAGGGCCATCAGGTAGACCTGCTGCTCGGACCCGGCGGGCACGTCGCGCACGATGGCATCGACATCGAGGGGCGCGGCAAGCTCTGCCTGGACGAAGGCGACCTCCTCGGGACCGGCATCGCCGAGCTGGCCGAGGATGTTCTCGCGTTCCTTCTGATCGATCTGGCCGTCGGACTTGGCCGATGCGATCATCGCACGGAGGAAGATCTTGGCGAGGTCTTCCTGATCGGGGGTCGGGGGCTGCTCGGGTTCGCCAAAATTCTCGAACGCGGAGTTGAGGACGGACCCCATGGAGCCGCGGTTCGGTTCGGGCGCGCTTCCAGGCGCGGGGGCCTGGGCGGGGTTGGCGCCGCCGCTGAGACCTTCGAGCATGCCGCCGATGCCGCCGCCCGACTGGCCCTTGCCCGCGAGCATGCCGCCGAGCATGCCGCCAAGGCCGCCCGCTCCTGCCGCAGCACCCATGCCGCCCATGCCGCCGCCGCGAGAGGGTTCGGCCTGCTGCTGACCACCGCCGAGCATGCCACCCAGCATGCCGCCGAGACCGCCGCCACCGGCCCCCTGGGTCCCGCCGCCGCCGAGCATGCCGCCGAGGCCGCCACCCGCACCGCCGCCACTGCCGAGCATACCGCCCAGCATGCCGCCGAGGCCGCCGCCTGCGCCGCCGCCGCCGCCCTGCATCATCTTGCCGACGCCTTTTGCGACGAGTGCGCCCGCGGCCACCTTGGCGAGTGTGGATACCATGCTCATGTGTGTCTCTCCCTATGACGGATGCGCCACCGGAAAGCCCGGAACGCGTACAATGCGGATGTGGTTACAGGACGGTTGATTTTCAACGGAATCGGTCGATTTTCAATCGAAATGCGAAAGTTTTAGAAAGCTATCAACCCGCACCCATTGCCGCCGGAGCGACGGCCTCGCGGGCGCCGCAGTCGCGCAGCGCCTCCTTGCCGCGCACGGTGAGGTCGGAGATAAAGGCGAACTGTTCGCGCATCTCGAAGGGGTAGGCCTTGACCCGGTACTGCGTGCCGAAGCGGGTCTCGGACAGGACGACGGTGACGGGGCGGTCGTAGTCGAGATAGGCGCTGGTGAAGGCCACGTCGCGCAAGGCGGCGCGCAGGGCGCGGGCGTCGTGGTCGGGATCGACGTAGAATTCGGCCACGCACATCAGCGTGCGCTCGCCGTCGTTGGAATTGGCGATGTTGTCCTGCCACAGCTTTCCGTGGGGAACGGTGACGACGTCGTCGTCGGGGGTGACGACGGTGAGAGCGCGCAGGCCGACCTCGCGCACCTCGCCGTAATGATCGCCGATGCGGACCCAGTCGCCGGGACGGTAGGGACGCTCGAACACCGCGACGATGCCGGCGATCAGGGAACTGACGTAATCCTTGAACGCGAAACCGATGGCGACTGAGGCGGCGCCCGCGATGACGAGGAAATTCTGGAACGTGATGTTGAAGACGATGGGCACGATCCAGAGGATCGCCCCGGTCAGCATCAGCAGGCGGACGATGGGGACCGCGCCCAGCAGGTAGAGCCGCACCCTGGTCGGTACGCGCTCGGCGAGGGGCGGGATGAAGCGGCGGGCGAGGACGATGACGAGCCAGGCGATGGCGACGACGGCGACGATCTCGACGAAGCTGATGTCGGAGAGGTCGTTGAGCAGTTTGTCGGCCTTGACCTTTCCGGCCCCGGCTTCGATGGTTTCGGCGTCGTCATGGGCCATGGGGGCGGGTTCCGGCTTCGGGTGGAGACGGGATACGATCTGTGGCGTACGGCACGGATTTCGAGATAGCGGAGAAAAGAACGGCATGGAACTGGGCGGAAAGACGGCGCTGATCACGGGCGCGAGCCGGGGCATCGGCGCGGCGGGGGCGCGGGCGATGGCCGAGGCGGGGGCAAACGTGGTGCTGGCCGCGCGCTCGGGCGGCGAGATCGAGGCGCTGGCGAAGGAGATCGGCGGGCAGGCGCGGGCGGTGGTCTGCGACGTGGCTGATTACGCGTCGGTCGAGGGCGCCGTGGGGGTGGCGGTCGAGGCGTTCGGGGGGCTGGATATCCTCGTGAGCAATGCGGGGGTGATCGACCCGATCGCGCGGCTGGAGGATTCGGACCCCAGGGCGTGGGGGACGGCGATCGATATCAACCTCAAGGGCGTCTATCACGGGATGCGCGCCGCGGCGGGGCCGATGATCGCACGGGGCGGCGGGGTGATGGTCAATATCTCCTCGGGGGCCGCGTCGGGGGCGCTGGAAGGGTGGAGCCATTACTGCGCATCGAAGGCGGGAGTGCTGTCGCTGACGAAATGCGGGCACAAGGAATGGGCCGAGCGGGGCATCCGCGTCGTGGGGCTTTCGCCAGGGACGGTGGCGACGGAGATGCAGGTGTCGATCCGGGATTCGGGGGTGAACCCGGTCAGCAAGCTGGACTGGGGTGCGCATATCCCGCCCGAATGGGTGGGGCGGGCGATGGTGTGGCTGTGCACCGATGCGGCGCGGCACCACGACGGAGGCGACTTCTCGCTGAAGACGGATGCGGGGCGGGCCGAGGTGGGGCTGGCGCCAATCGGCTAGATCACATCGCGGGCGATGCCGTCTGCGGCGATGGCTTCACGGATTTCGGGGTAGGCGGCGGGGACGATGAGGAAGGCGTCGCCTTCCCGCCGGATCAGTCCGGCGGTGACGAGGGCCGGGATGCTGTCGCTCAGGTGCGGCATCGGGAGGACGGCGTCCAGCTCCGCCACGGTCAGCGGGCCGTGGAGCAGGAGCGCCTGCAGGACCAGCGTGGCGGCGCGGTCGGGCCGGTCGGGGACCAGACGCTCCTCCGGCTCGACGATCCAGAGCGTATCCTCTCCGGCGGGAGCGGCGTCCTGCGGCGGCTCCTCGCCGTCGTCCTTTTCGAGACCGTAACGCAGGGAATGGCGCCACAGCGTCCATGCGATCCACGGGATGCCGTGGGAACGGGCAGCGAGGTTGGTGAACCAACTGCATTCCGGCGTGCCGTCCTCTCCGGTCTCGAAAACGTCTTCGCCGGTATTGGCGAGGCGAAAGATGCGGGTCTCGCCCTCCTCCTCGCGCAGCGAGTCGAACCATGCGTGGAGGCGCGCGGCGTCGAAGGGGGCGAAGGTCTTCGGCGCGGGGAGGCGCGTCTCGGCGCTGGCGGCTTTCTGGGCGAAGGACCATGCCCAGGAATCGCAGCCGATCAGGCAGTGCCGCTCCAGCCCGCCCAGCCAGTCGAGCAGGCCGCGCAGGTGGCCCAACCCGTTGCGATGGCGCAGGAACCAGCGTTCCAGCCGGGGGATGACGAGGACGCCCTGCCCTTCGGGGTCGATGTTGCGCAGCGTCGAGAGGGCGGGCGGGTCGGCGGTGACGAGGTCGGAGCGCAGCGGCGGGTCGATCACGCGGTGGCCATGACGCCGCGCCCAGTTCTCGACGAGGCGATCCGGATCGCCCGGGGGCAGGACGACGAGACGCAGCCATGCATCGGGGACGGGGGTGCCGGTCCAGCCGAGATACGTGTCGTCCATCTCCGCCATCAGGGGCGCACAGGCGGGGGGCGGGGCGAGGTCGTCGAGGATGCCCTCCGCCGTGCGACGCATGCGGTCGGCGGCCATGACGGGATCGTCCGTCTTGCGGGTCACGATCCGGGAAGCATCGCGCAGCAGGCGGCGCAGGCTCGCCTCGGTCGCGAGGGCGGGGACTTCGTAGTCGGAGAGGGGGATGAACTGGCGGGTCATGGGGGAGAGGTAGGGCGGAGAGAGGAACAGAAAAGCCGCCGCTGGCTACAGCGACGGCTTCGGATCATGCTCACGAGTATCTTCAGACAATTGAAGCAGGGCTGGTTTGTTCGAATCGAAAGCAGAAATCGTATTGTGGTATTAGCGCTGGCTCGCCGCTGCTCGTGCTGCCGCAATTTTCGGGTGTAGCGTGTGGCCTCGGTCTCTTGCCATTTTTGCAGCGGCAGCATTAGAAGCCCTTAGATCCCGCCTTATTGAGGCGAGCTCTGAGTCGCTGTAACGAGGGCTTTGGTCGCAGTCCTGCACATCGTGAAGATCTCCACTCGACGAGAGCAACCGCCTCAGCGTTTGTGAGACATCGAATTTCATGACCAACAACCTCCAACCAAAAAGAACTGAGTTCGCTTCCGAACTCTCTTTCAAGCCTCTGTATCTTGGCTTCTTCCGAGGCAATTGCAATTTCTAATTCCGATTTGTGCGCTAAAGTAGCAAAAAACGTGGCCTTGCCACCTTTTTTCGCAATATGACTTCGAAGAGCCGCAAAGGTTCCACCAGTCGTGATCACATCGTCGACAACCACATACTGATCATTCGGTCTTACGTTCCCATTAAATTCTGGCTGGCATAGGAACCTCATGAACAAACCAAGCTTGGTTCGACCAACTCTTGCTGCCTGAACAATCTCATCGTCAGGTTCCGCACCTAACTGTTCACACAGGACCGCTTGAAATGCGACTGGAAGCGCGTTTGTGAAGCCTTTTTGAGTGCCAGCCGCGTCATCATGACCCTCTTCGTCAAAGCCTGGGTTAGGACGAACTACCCGAACGTCCCTCGGGGCGTTTTCGATCACGGAATCCGAGATTGCATCCAGCACCTCTTCTGTAAGAAGCGCCTCGACCACATCAAAAGCCGCCTCAAGATCGTTCTCGTACTTTGCTGCACGATATCGCGGATGACTCTTCAGATCATGCAACATGCTGCAAGAAAAAACTTTTTCATTGCCTGTCCAAGGCTGCCTCGGGTGATCGACCTGAACATTTCCGTCAATCCACTTCATGCGCGCACCAGATGTAAGAAGCCCCGATGCCTCCTTATGACGTTCTGTTCTATGAATATCCAGCCTACTGAAGATTAGCTATGACAACTTACTCACCAACGCACTGTGACTTCTAATCGTGCGGTTTTTCTCGTAAATTAATCAACCCCATCACCCTCCTTCTTCGCCGCCACCGTCACCTCCTCGCCGTAGCGGGGGGCGAGCCAGTGGGTGAGGGCGCTGAGGGTCTTGCGGACGAGGGGGAGGATGGTCTGGGTGTGGAAGGCGCGGTTGGCCTCGGCGTAATTGGCGTAGGTCGCATCGCCGGGGAGGCCGAGGAGCATGGGGGGGATGCCGAAGGCGAGGGCGATCTCGCGGGCGGCGGAATCCTTGGCCTTCATGAACTCCATGTCGGAGGGGGAGAAGCTCATGGGTTTCCAGTCGAGACCGCCTTCCAGCAGGATGGGGCGGCCCGCATTGGCGGCGCCCTGGTGGCGGGTCTCCAACTGGTCCTTGAGGCGGCCGTACTGCCCCTCGGACAGGGTGCCGCCGTCGGGACCGTTGTAGACGATGGCGCCGGAGGGGCGGGCGGCGTTGTCGAGGAGGGCCTTGTTCCAGCGACTGGCGGCGTTGTGGATGTCGACGGGGATGGCGGCGGCTTCGAGGGGGGACAGGCCGTAATGGTCGTCGAGGGGGTGGAAGGTCTTGAGGTGCAGGATGGGCGGGGCATCGTCGGTCTGGACGAAGCGGTGGGCGCGGCCTCCGACGCGGTATTCGTAGCCCTCGGGCCAGCCGCCCTGCCCCGGGATCACGCGCATCCGGTCGGGGCGCAGGGTGTGCAGCTCGCGCGGGGGGGTGGCGGTGTCGGCGGGGCCGGTGCCGGGGGAGGCGACGGCTTCGAGATAGGCGTTTCCGGCGATCTGGAGGTGGCCGTAGAGGGTTTCCAGCAGGGCGCAGCAATCCTGCGCGGGGTTGGGACGGGCGAGGAGCGCGGCGAGGGGGTGGGCGTCCTGCAGGCGTCCGGCGATTGTCACGACGAGCGGGACGGTGGCGGCGGATTGGGCGATGAGGCGCACGCAGCGATGGGCGACGGCGTTCTGGATATAGGACTGGCGGGTCAGCGCGCCGAGGTCGCGGGGGGTCCAGACGGGGCGGCCCGTGGGGTGGAAGGTGGCGATGGCGGCGGTGGAAGCCTTGGCCTCGGGCGGGGTGGCGCGAGGGGCGATGCGGTCGAAGGGGAACATGACGGGACTTTCGGGCAGGTTTGATTTTCGGTGCGGGCGGGCATAGTCGGGTGCCGGGCGGCACATGGCGGCGCCCTGTGTCGAAGAGGATGACGGGATGGATCGAGGTATGGATATCGCTGCTCTGGAGGCCTTGTACGACGACGCGTCGCCCGGGTCGCTCGACAAGGTTGCGGGACGTGTGACGCCGCTCTACCGGCGATGGATCGAGGCGTCGCGGTTCGTGATGCTGTCGACGGTCGGACCGGAGGGGACCGATTGCAGCCCCCGGGGAGATGACGGGTCGGTGGTGCGGGTGGCGGACGAGACGACGCTTATGCTGCCGGACTGGCGCGGGAACAATCGGATCGACAGTTTGCGCAACATCGTGCGCGACGGGCGGGTGAGCCTGACTTTCATGGTACCGGGGAGCGTCAACGTGGTGCGGGTAAACGGAACCGGGGTCGTGACGGCGGAAGCGGATGCGCTCGCGCGGTTCGACAAGGGCGGGAAGACGCCGCGTACCGTGACGGTGATCACCGTGCGCGAGGTGTATTTCCAATGCGCCAAGGCGCTGATGCGTTCGGGACTGTGGAACGTCGGCGACGAGAGCGACGAACTTCCGACGGCGGGAGATTTCCTGCGCGAGGCAAAGGAAGGGTTCGACGGAGAGAGCTACGACGCGGGCTATCCGGCCTATGCGAAGGAACGGATGTGGTGACGGGGCAAGGGATGCACCCCGTATCAGAGTCGCGCGTTACTGTCCCGCGAAATCCCGGGTCGCGTGGGCGAGCCAGCGGGGAAGGCTGACTTCCCAGTCCTCGCGAGAAAGGCGGGCGCCGGTCTCGGTATAGACGGGGACGAAACGACCGGCGCGGACGCCGTCGATGATCTCGCGCTCGGAGAGACGCACGGGGCGCCCGTCGATGATGAGGGTCCGGATCTCACCCCCGTAGTAGCGGGAGGAGGCATCGGCTGCGGGAATCTCGCGAGTATCGTCCTGCGTGATGCGGTAGCTCGCGGGGACCTTGGCACGCTCGAAGGTCCTGGCCTGAGCGGCGAGGACGGCCTGGGTGCCGCGCGTCTGATCGATGGCAAGCACATCCTTCGCGGAGACGACCGTCAGGGACGTCAGGGCGACAGTGAGCAGAAAGGGTTTCACAAGATTTCTCATCGTACCTTACTCCGCGTTCAGCGCGTCGTGTAATCTTCTAAACTTCGCGAGAGGCGTTTTGGTTCCCGCAACCATGATCATTAAAGCAGCGCTTTCGACAGCAATCGGCATGGTTCTTGCCGACATCCGAACCTGTGTCTTCCCGAAACGGTTCGTATAGCCAATATGGTTCATAGGGAATTGATGACAACCCTCGACAGGATTTTATTTCATGCTCGTATCATGGTAAAGAAATTTTGAGAATTTCAGGATCGATTCCTGTATTTGCTTTCATCGCCCGGATACTTGAAATCGGGAAGTATCCCTTGGAATTTTCAACGACCGATAGTGACCACAAGAAGAGGGACATATCTCTTCGTTCGCGTCAAAACGGGACAGATAATTCAACCTTGGGGGAAATCTAGAACAGGTCTTTTCGGGGTCGGGTTGTACGCGGTGTCGATTTTCCGGCGATCGCGCGCTCGGATACGATAGGGGATACGGCTGGAAGTGGGTACAAGCCGAGCGCGTAGAACGATGGCGTTACGGCGGTAAGGAAATCCCCGCCTACAAAGCGCGCACTGTCGGCTCGGGTCTGCGGGTCAGCATGAGGTCGGTGATGGCCCAGACCAGGGCGTCGACCCGGTCGGGGGACTTGGTATCGCCGGTAAAGGCGTGGGGACCGAAGGCGCACATCTGGTCTTCGAGGGTGGTGAGCGGGGCCTTGTCGGCGGCGAGGTGGAGCACCCTGCCCTGCTCGTAGAGGGCGGCGACGGGTTCGGCGCGCAGGGCCTTGCCCCGGGTGGCGCGGACGGCGCGGAAGGAGAGCGTGTCGTCGACTTCGCGCACGATCTGCTCGACCATGTCGCCGCCCTGGTTGACCTCGGCGACGAGGCGGTCAGCCTTGTACTCGTGATAGGCGGCGACGGCGCGGGTGGCCCATGCGCGGGGGCTGCGGCCCTGGACGGACCAGTCGGCAAGGACGACGGCGCGGGGGGTCTCCGCCGCGCTGTCGGCGATGAGGGCGGCGACGACGATGCCGCAGGCGTCGGAACTGGCGCGGCTGGTGACGGGGGGATCGACGGCGACGACGACGCGGGCGAGCGCGGGGGTGTGGTCGATGCGGGCCGCCTCGATCATGGGGCGGGTCCAGAGGGAACCGGGGGTCTCCAGCAGAAGTTCGCCGTCAAGTTCCTGTCGGCCCAGGATGCGACCGGCGTAGCGGGCCTCGACCCGGCTGAGAAAGCTGGGGGCGAGGTTGGCGGCGTTGTCGCGGGTGGGGCTGCGGGTGGTGACGGTGGCGGGGTCTTCCATGATGCGAATCAGGACGGGGTTGGCGCGGGGGGTGGTGGTGACGATCTGGCGCGGGGAGGACCCGAGGCGCAGGCCGAATTGCAGCATGTCCCACGCGGGAGCGGCCTTGCGCCACTTGGCCAGCTCGTCGCACCACGCGCCGTCGAACTGGGGGCCGCGCAGGCTTTCGGGGTCGGCGGCGGAGTAGAGCCATGCCTGCGCGCCGTTGGGCCATTCGAGATGGCGGCGGGAGACGTGGAAGACGGGGCGGCGGTCGCGGGGGGTGCAGGCGATAAGGCCGCTCTCGCCGAGAACCATGACGTCCCGGGCCTGATCGGCGGTTTCGGCGACGAGGGCGATTCGGCTGCGAGGGCCGGGGGCCAGCGGGGTCGCGCCCTCGACCTGCGCGCGGACCCATTCGGCGCCTGCGCGGGTCTTGCCGGAGCCGCGACCGCCCATGATGAGCCATGTCTGCCATTCGCCGGGGGGCGGAAGCTGGGTCTCGGGACGTGCCCAGACAGGCCAGAGATACGGCAAAGCCAGCACCGTGCGCGGGGCGAGGGAGGCGAGGAAGGCGGGGCGTTCGGCGGGGGCGAGGTGGTGGAGGGCGTGGCGGATGGGGTCCGGCGTCATGGAGCGAGATCGGCGGGCGGGGCCGCGTCCATCCGCGCGAGGCGGTCGAGGATATCGGCGCGGGCGGCGGCGAGATCGAGGGCCGGGACTTCGGAGGGTTGGGTTGAGGCAGGCGACGGGGAAACCTTGGCGTTCAGGGGTTTGCGGGCATCCAGCAGGGCGATGAGGGCGCGGCGGTGGGCGCGGATGAGGGTGCCGCGCTGGGCGGCGGTGGCCTTTTGCGCCGAACCGTCGGGGTTCTGTAGATCGTGGAGGGAAGCGCGCAGCTCGGCGGTGATGTCGGCGTAGAGGCGCCGGGCGATGACCGCCGGATCGTCCGCCACGGACCCGCGCGGGGGCCATGCGTCCCGCTTGGCGCGTCGAGAGAGGGCCGCGCCGCCGATATCGTGGCGGGCGGCGATGGCGGCGACGGGATCGTGGCAGGAAATCCAGTCTTCGCGGGCGCGCCGCCATGTGGTTTCGGGGGTTCTGGATTTGCTCATGGGCACTATGATCTGATTATCTTTACACGGAACAAGATTGCGGATTGCGTCATTCGTTAATGCTCTATACCCGTCGAAGGGCGGCAGCTTTCGTTTCGTTTCGTTTCACTTACGGACAGCAATGGCCAAGTGGCACATCTCGCTCAAGACCGCCGCCGCGTTCGCTTTCGTGGCCGTCGCGGCGATTCCGGTATGGCTCGCATGGGCCTTGCCGCAGCGGGCCATCATCGAGCTGGAGAAGACGCGCGCGGGCGAGATTCACACGTCGTATACCAATGCCGTGACGATGACGCTCCAGCGCTATCACCGGGATGTCGAGGCGGATTTCAACACGCTCGCGAGCGACCTGCTCGACGGCATGCCCCGTCGGGACAGGACCGCGATGCTCGACGCCATGCATTTCGTGCATATCTGCGCCTTCGACGTGCGGACGGGCGCGGTGACGGGTATATTCGCGCGACCGGAGCGACCCTGCACCGATGTCGCGTCTCCGGAACACCTGACGCGCATCCGCTCGCTCGCGGTCGAGGGACGGGTCCGCTACAGCGAGGTCGGACAGGACGAGACGGGGCAGCCGGTCCTGCTGATGCTGCGCCGGCGGGGGGCGACGATCGTGGTCGGCACGCTGGACACCGCATATTTCAGGGAACTGGCCGGAGACATCGAATTCGGCAAGGACGGGCACG
>Ga0209831_1002316_pt1 | contig 16662 bp, 18 predicted proteins | sample Maine_Asex4_meta_FD_187451 | JGI IMG/M metagenome (GOLD analysis project Ga0209831, IMG submission 187451) | Marine algal microbial communities from Maine, USA - Maine_Asex4_metaG (SPAdes) (version 2) | ecosystem: Host-associated > Algae > Red algae > Unclassified | place: Maine, USA | collected...
TGATTCGATGTTGGCGCGGTCGATGTCATTGCAACGCTGCATAAAAGGAAAGTCAGCTAAATTTCGCGCTAAACGGATGCGGCTACTCATGACGATGTCCGACTGCGGACCGTTGCCCCGCAACCACTCGCCGCAACGATTGTGCAACTCATCAATGACCATAATCGCGTAGCTCCAATTGACGAATTTGATCGCGATACTTTGTTGCTGAAGCGTAATGCTCCATCTTTACAGCGACTTCAAGCTTACGCTTTAGCCTTGTTAGCTCGAAATTAGAATGAACCTTAGAAGCCTGATCCTCGGAGACCATGCCAAACGCGATTCCCAATCGTACCGCAGAGATCAGCGATAACAATTCTTCATCCGTTCGTTGGACTTGAAGCTTCAGGGCGCGACTTGCGTCTTCAGTTTGCGATCTAATTTCAGCGCCGTACTGTTGATACAATAATTTTCGCGCCGCGCGTTCGTACTCAACAATCGCTGGGATAACGGCATTTACAAGATTGATTAAACCGGATTCCGATTTACCCAAAGTTACCTGATTGCCAATGCGGAAAAAATCGCCCCAGGCCTCTTCACCGTAGACACCTCGACCGACAATGCCTTCACGCATCAATGTCATGAACGCGGAATCCAATCGCCCCAATGTGGCAAGCGCTGGTAGGTGAAGTAAAACCGTCGCCCGCATACCCGTACCAACGTTGGCCGGAGAAGCTGACAGGTATCCCCATTGTGGGCTGAAAGCGTAGCTCAATGACTGTTCAAATTGATCATCCAAACGAGAGATTCTTTCCCACATCCAATTTAAAGGATACCCGGCGGCAAGTACCTGAAGCCGAAGATGATCCTCTTCGTTAATCGTAGCACTGATCTCATGAGACGGCAGATTGACGTCATCGCCAGCCTCTCCACCAACCGCTAAGGCGTCCGAATCCGAAGGCATCGCATCGAAATCAGCCAACGCTGCCGCGTTTTCAATTTGCTTAAAGAAAGCTGTTTCCAGTTGGTCTTCGGACTGGATGCTCTTGGCAATACGCTTGCTTGTCTCTCCAGGCTCTGGAAAATCCAATTCTTCAAACGCTATGTCGCCGCTCTTGCCATCTTCGCTTCCGATAGAAACTTCTGCCGACGAATCTGATTCGAGCTCCGGCAAAAGCTCTGCCGGATCAATCTTTCCCGCAGAGGCATCGAAGACGGACTGAAGTTCCAACAAAAACTGCCGCTCGATTTCTCTTAGTTGCTCAGAATCCAAGATCGGCAGATCCTCCAACCTTGAGGGCCGATGGAGACAGGCAGTGATACTGTTTCGAACGGCATTTTGCTGTTCTTCGGAACTCACTCCAACGAACGGATGTTCAGCGACGTTGCGGAACAGTTGAATTCGGCTGGCGACAACGACATCTCCGTCTTCATCACGGCTGTGCACCGACTGATGAGAAAACTGACCAAAGAATTTATCGCCAGGAAATTTATCGCCAGAGAATTCGTCGCCAGAGAATTCGTCATTAACGGCGTGATCATCTGAAAATTTATCAGTCACCAGATTGACCTTCCTGTTCAATTTCGCGGATCCGGTCTCGGATATCTTTGGCCTGTTCATAATCCTCTGCTTGGACCGCGTCTTTCATTTCTCTGCGCAGACGAATCAACTCCGTTTGAGATTCGGTATCGCACACGCCGCGTTTGGGTTGTTTACCAACGTGTTCACTTTCGCCGTGAACGTTGATCAGCAGCGGTTCAAGCTCTTCACCAAAGAACACATAGTCGTGCGGGCAACCCAAACGACCGGCCTGACGAAACTCGTAAAATGAGATTCCACAGATAGGACATTCGCGGTCATCAAGCTCTTTAAGGTCGTCGGCGGTCTGTTCCAGTTTTAGTTGCTTGGAGAGCAAACCACTGATTTGAGCCGGTTCTTTTTCGGCATCTTCGGTTCGCAAATACTGCTTGGCGCAATCAGGGCACAGATGTAGCTCAAGCAACCCACTGTCGTCCCCGGTCAGATCCGTGATATGGAAGGTTGCCGGTTTCTCGCATTTCTGGCATTTCATTATTTATATATCCATTTCCGTCGTCCGCAGCGGCAGGCGCTGTTGCGACGGGAAAATTTGTATTGAGGAAGATCAAACCAATGTCCGGTCGCCCGATTCGATTTTATCTCCACCGCGATTGAGACACAAGGTTATTGCGTTGCCCACCGCTACTACTATTGAGACGCTCATGACAGCCGATGGTTCGAGTTATCCACGAATTTTCGAAATTGCCATTCTGGTGGTTCACAATCTTTACTACTAGAATTCTTGATTCCTGACCGATGGCAAGGCTCCATAGGTCGCTCAGCCAAATTGGCTAATTGAGTATCGCCCCCTTCTCGAACAAATTTTTATCGCGACATCGACCTCTATGACCTGCCAGCCATCGCTCGAAAATTTTGAAAAACTGGCCGCCACGCACGACGCGGTGCCCGTTTACCGGCGTCTACTCAGCGACACATTGACTCCCGTCTCCGCATTTGCACGCATCGACGATGGCGGCACAGCGTGTCTTTTTGAGAGCGTGATCGGCGGCGAGAAAGTTGGTCGCTACAGCTTCCTCGCGTCGCGACCGGGGCTGGAGATTGGCTCTAAGGGCAACAAGGTCACGATCAACGAAAATGGCAATGCCAGCACGTTCGAATCTGTTAACCCGCTGACCGAGATTCGCAAAAGAATCGAAAACGTAAAAGTGGCTCAGCTACCAGGGATGCCTCCGTTCACTGGCGGGGCGGTGGGTTTCGCTGGCTACGACGTGGTTCGCTACGTTGAACATCTTCCTAACGCTCCACATGACGACCGTAATTTGGACGATATGGCATTTGCCTTTTATGATTCCATGCTGGTCTTTGACCACATCAGCAAGACCATTACGGCCGTCGCGCTGGCGTGGCCTTCGAAGCATGCGTCCGCCCAAGCGGCACATGACGACGCATGCAAGCGATTGGACGAATTGGTTTCGCAACTCGCGCGACCCTCAAACGCCGATTTAGTTTGCACCGATGTGGCTCAAATGGATCAAGCTACCGACGGAGCTGAATACAAATCCAACTTCACTCAGAAAGAGTACGAAGACGCGGTCTTAAAGTCCATTGAATACATTAAGGCCGGTGATATTTTCCAAGTCGTCCTGAGCCAGCGGATGCAGACAGATATTCACTGCGATCCGCTGGAAATTTATCGGAGCTTGCGCGTGCTCAACCCCAGTCCGTTCATGTTCTTCGTTCGCAGCGGTGACTGCACATTGGTGGGAAGTTCACCGGAGATCATGTGCCGCGTGGTCGACAACGAAATGACCGTTCGACCTTTGGCCGGGACGCGCAAACGAGGCGCAACCGAAGAAGAAGACAACGCGCTTGAGGCCGATCTTTTAACAGATCAAAAAGAACGCGCCGAACACGTCATGCTTGTCGATCTTGGCCGTAACGACGTCGGCCGCGTCGCCCAATACGGGTCGATCGAATTGCCTGACGTGATGGTGATCGAACGCTATAGTCATGTGATGCATATCTCATCCACGGTCACCGGACAACTAAACGATCACAGCGACGCTTTCGACGCTTTGATGGCCAGTCTTCCTGCGGGTACCGTGTCAGGTGCGCCGAAAGTCCGAGCGATGGAAATCATCGACGAACTTGAGAAACATCGACGAGGCCCCTACGCCGGCGCGGTCGGGTACATCGACTTCTCTGGCAACATGGACACATGTATCGCACTACGAACGATCGTGATTAAAGACAACATCGCATACGTCCAAGCCGGCGCTGGGATCGTAGCCGACAGCAATCCGACCAGTGAGTACGAAGAGACATTGAACAAGGCGCGGGGATTACTTCGGGCCATCGAGATGACGCACGCCCGGTTGAATCAACAAGATTGAATCGACTTTTTTTCAAACCAGTTCAGATAACTTAAAACCTTTGACCACGCGAAAACCATGAAAACTTTACTTGATGAAAAACAGCTCAACGATGGCGTTCAAGAGCTGGCCGATCAAATTAATGAGGCGTACGGAGATTCGTCGCTGACAATCGTTGGCGTGTTGACCGGCAGCGTCGTGCTGATGGCCGATCTAATTCGTAAACTTAAAATGCCGCTGCGGGTCGGCGTCGTGCAAACGAGCAGCTATCAAGGCACTGAACGTGGTAAATTGTCGATCAACTCTGAGATGATGTTGGACATCACCGATCGAGATGTATTGTTGATCGATGATATTTTTGACACCGGACACACGCTGCAGGAAGTACGCGAACTAATGAATACGATGGGGCCTACCAGCTTAAAATCAGCAGTGCTACTATGCAAAACAGGACGACAGGAAGTCGATTGGCGTCCTGAATTTGTCGCCTTTGATATTCCAGACGAATTCGTTGTGGGCTATGGTTTGGACTACAATGATGAATATCGCAACCTGCCTTTTTTGGCGTGTTTAGAGGACGCGGACATCGCGTAGCGGTTTTCGATGAGGTGCAGAATAGGCCTCTACGCTATGAAGAATTTTTCCTTTGTAAAACGAACGTCATCAGCCGTTTTATCGCTAGCCACGGTGCTTTTGCACACCGAACCGTGGCTAGCGCCAAAACGGCTAAATAAAACAGGGAAAGAAATCGTTCACGGCATTAGACATCCCTCATCTCGCGCTGCGTTCACCAAGTAAATTCAAACGGCATGACTGGCATCGAACAACGCCCCGAACCTCTCCGACTTGCGATTATCAACCGCAAGTTTTGGCCAATTAGCGGCGCCGCAGAGCTTGAGGTCGCGAACCTTTGCCGCGCCTTAACCGCGGAACAACATCACGTCGATATGTTGACGGTGCGTTGGCAGAAGCACTGGCCCGCCCAGCTCCGATATCACGATTGTGATGTCTTCCGATTGGTGAAGGTCTCCTCAGGTCCCTTTGGAACATTTCGCTATCTTAAGTCGCTGACATCCCAACTGAGTAAAAACGACTACCAACGAGTGATTGTATTTGGCCTTGGGGAAGAAGCTTGGACGACGGCGACGACGATCGGCGACCGAACTGCCATGATGCTACGCATCACTCAGCTGCATCTTACCAAGATTGATAATTTCTCCGCTCGGCAAAACGAAGCGTTGAAATCCGCGTCAGCAATTCTGGCCGACACTGCGGCAACCGCAGATTTTATCCGCCGGCACCAGCCTGAGGTTGCAGACCGCATCCGAGTCGTTGGTCCCTTGCCGGCGCGGCCCGAGGATTCCATTTCATTTGAACACAACGCCCAAACACGGAAAACGGCTGCCCGCGTCGCGCTTTCAGATGCTCATCCGATTCTCCAAATTGACGCCGATCAATCGTTAGTCATCACCTGTGCCCCGATGGAAAATGATTTAGGCGTTTGCGATCTAGTGCAGGCTTGGAAGACTTTGCAAAAGAAGTACCCAAAAGCCAGATTGTGGATCTTGGGCGAAGGCGAGCTTTCCCGCGCGGTTTGGGACGAGATACTCGAGCTTGATTTGGTCTACACGGTCATCATGCCTGGATTTTTCGACAATCTAAGCCTCGTTTTGAGCGCGGCTGACTTATACATTCATCCTTTGCGTACTCAATCGGCGTGCAGCGTTCTTGAAACGGCCAAAACGATGGGAATTTGCACCGTAGAAACCGCGTCTTTAGATGAACTAAAATCGGCCACCACCTCCCAATCAGCGCGTTCGTTTATTGAAAATCTAAACCGTGGACTGATGGTGCCGCGCGAGACGCACACCGCTTTGGCGACCACGATCGAGTACTTGTTCGAACATCCAGAATTTGCCACGGACTTTGGTGCCGAGGTTCAGCGGCGTTTGCTGAACCGGTCCGCGGCGATTCACGTTACCGAGGATTACTTATCCGATTCGCCCAAAGCTGTCGCCACTGCCAAGACGTCTTGATTGCACTTCATCCTCGTTCACCCCTGTTTCTCGAGCCGCTATTTTGAGTCGCCGAATCCTATTCGTTGTTGAGACTTTATTTCCGTTGGGAAATGCGTACCAACTAAAGATTCTGGCGGAGGGGCTTTCTACTGAGCATGATGTTTGTATCTGCGTCACTGGATCGACCAGCCCAAAAGGCCCGTCAAGTTTCACGTCGTCCGACATTCCAATCCATTTTCTTTTCTCTGATAAGAAACTAGAAAATCGAGGCGGCGCAAGCCGAATCCAAGTTGCGTTGCGGTTAAGGAAACGAATACGTGCTTTTAAACCCGACCTTGTCCATGCGTTGGGACAACACGCCACCGGTGTTGCGGCCTCGGTGCTGATAACGCATCCGGAAACGAAACTGTTCAGTAGTATTCTCTCGAGCTGGTTGCCGCAAACAACGTTGGTCGAGTTCTTTGAACGATTCATCGTCAACCGCGTCGATCAATTCTTAGTGGTTCACCCTAGTTTGAAGGAAAACCTGTTGGCTTTCGATGCTGCCGAGAACAAGTTTTCGGTCGTCAACAACGGTGTTGCCAGATACGGCGTCGAAGGTAGCGACGAAGACATCGACCGGCAGCGTCAGCGCGGACGCGACTTGCTGATTAACGCGACCGGGATCCCGCCATCGGCTTTTATTGCAGTAACCTCCGCTGACCTTGAGCCGGCAACTCGGCTCAAAGATTTGATTTGGGCAACGGATCTGCTTTCTTGCGTCCGTGACGATGTGCATTTGGTGATTTTGGGAGAAGGTTCGCAGCACGAGCGATTGCTGCGGTTCGCCGGCTGCACTTTAGCGGCAGATCACATTCATTTTGCAGGTCGACCGTCGGCCGCGCTGCAAATGTTAGGGGGAGCTGACGTGTATTGGAATTCGCATTTGCAGACGCCGCTGCCCAGCGGTCTAATGGCGGCGATGAATTTTGGTGTGCCCGTCATTTCAGTATACGGCCCAGAAACGCAGCGGATGATTCGGCATCAGGAGACGGGTTTCGCAGTGAACTTTGGAGCGCGCGATGAGTTCGCGCGTTGGACAAAGTTTTTGATTGAGAAACCAGACGCCGCAAAACAGTTGGCGCTGCAGGGACAGCAGCACGTACAGAACGAGTTCGACGCGGCTGGAATAGTTTCAGATGTTGAGAAGTTGTATGAAATTGAGCTTGGTCATTAGCTACACATCGTCGTATTTCACTCCTCGGTTGTGAAACTATGGCGAAGGTTCGCAGAACCTATCAGCCGCCAACGGAAAAGCGTCCGGTCTTACGCGCTTGAGACTGGAGGCTATCGCTTAATGGCACTTACTTTAGCTTGATGCAACGCATTTGCGCATCAGCCGCCACGCGATAGCGTCCGGTTTTTAGCGCGTAGGACCGGACGCTATCGCATGGCGGCTGATAAAATTATCCCACGTTTCGTCTAAAGTAAGTGCCATTGGGCTACCGCTTGGCGGCGGATGGACATTTTTACAAATTCACAGCCTCTCCGTTAAATCACGCAATGACGCCATCATGTAAACGTAATCTTACGCAGTGAAATACGACTTTCTAAACGATCGTCCACATCTGCAAATCCAACTCCGGCACTCGATCATAGCTGTCGATATTAGCCGCGAACGCAACATCAGCATCGTGCCCGATCCGAACTAAATTGACGCCACCACGCGCCGTTCTGAAAAAGTCAGCTAATGGTTTTCCCGCTGCGACCTTGCTTTCTATCGCCAACCAATGATCCAATGCGATGTTGGCAGCGTCAGTGAGAAACGCCGGTGGCAAGCCTGTTCCGGCGCGTTTGGCAATCACGCGTTGCAACAGCAGTCCCGCAAAGCAAACATCTTCGCTGGTGATAATCCTATCGGTCCCCGAACACATCACGCAAACACGTTCACATTCAAACACCTCATCGGCCACCGCATCTACGTTGACCATCGCACCTATTAAAACGCGATCGGCACTGCGGCATGCTTCCATCGCTACCGTTCCATTGGTCGTTGCCAAGATCAGGCTCTTTTCTTTGACCGCCTCTGCCGTGTACTCCAGCGGTGAATTTCCATGATGAAATCCGTCAACGATTTTGCCTTGCCGTTCACCGCCCATGACCGAACTATCACCGATCTGCTGGTGAGCGGCTCGCGCGGATTCAATAGAAGGCTGGGGGACGACCTCTTTCGCGCCGTTGGAAAGCGCCGAGATTATCGTCGTCGTGGCGCGTAAGACGTCAACGACGATCACCGTCGCACCCTCTAGTGACTCAGAAGCGGCGGGTAACAATGCGACATCAAATCTTTGGGGAGCGGTGTTGGACACGGTTACAGTGGTTCCTTTGAACGAATTGGCGAATAGAATAGGGCAAACACTTCAGCCATCTGATGTTGCACTTATCAGCCGCTAACGGAAAAGCGTCCGGTTCTGTTGTAATTTGAGCAGACGAAACCGGTGGCTATCGCCCGGCGGCTGATTTGCGTAATCCTGCGGATTTAGCACCACAACATCAGACCGCTGAAGTACCACGAGTAAGGTATCAGCTGTCACAGTTAATGTATCCTTAGAAGACCGGTCCTGAGAAGGTGCGGTATACCATCTCTCCGGTAACCGAGCCAAACTTTCGCCCAATCCGCCATTCCATCCAAGAAAAAAATCGAAACGTTCATGGCTGTAGACAAATCAAACCAACGCGTGCGAAAAATGTTTGGCGAAATAGCGCCCAACTACGATCGCATGAACCATCTACTTTCGATGAACGTGGACAAATATTGGCGGTGGAAAACGGTCAGGAAACTGAAACCAAACCGTGAAGATCCGATCCTTGATGTCTGCACGGGCACCGGTGACCTCGCGTTTGCCTTTGAGAACAACACCGAAGGTAAAGTGCCTGTTATCGGTTCAGATTTCTGTTACCAAATGCTGGCCGTGGGCGAAGAGAAAAACCAACGTTCGAAACAGGACGTCACATTCGTCGAAGCAGATGCACAGAACCTTCCGTTTCCCAATGACAATTTTCAGATCGTCAGCGCCGCATTCGGATTGAGAAACGTCGCCGATACGGACTTAGGGTTGCGCGAGATGACGCGCGTTTGTAAACCCGGCGGACAAATCGCGATTCTGGAATTCTCAGTCCCGCGCACCCAACCCATCAAAAGCATGTACGGATGGTACTTCAAAAACGTGCTGCCAAAAATTGGACAAACCCTCGCCCGTAACAACTCAAGCGCTTACGACTACTTGCCCGACAGCGTTGGCGAGTTCCCGTGCTATGAAGCGCTGGCTGAGAAAATGAAAGACGCAGGCATGAGTCGCGTCGATTTCTTTCCGCTGACGTTCGGCATCGCGACGCTATACGTGGGTGTTAAATGAGCCCTTCATCAAACCATCCTTTGGTGTTGGCTATCACCGGCGCCAGTGGCGTGATCTATGGACAGCGTCTGTTACAGGTTTTGCTGAAAACCGACATCGATATCCATCTCACCATCAGCCCATCGGGCGCAGTGGTGCTGAAACACGAAGTGGGCGTCGACGTAGACCTAGAGAATTTTCGCGTCGGCGATTTGATTTCCGGCCAGGCAGATTCTGATCGGCTAAAGTACTACCATCACAAAAACTTTATGACGCCGATCGCCAGTGGAGCATTCAAAACGCGTGGCATGGTAATCTGCCCTTGCTCCGGAAGTACGCTCAGCGGGATCGCGACGGCCGCCAGTAGAAATTTGATCATGCGTGCTGCTGACGTACATCTAAAAGAAAAGCGTCCTTTAATTTTGGTCCCGCGTGAAACACCGCTCTCGCTGATTCAAATTGAAAACCTTGAGAAGACGTGTCGCGCCGGCGCGACGATTCTGCCGGCTTCACCCGGTTTCTATCACGCCTACCAAACGGTGGACGATTTGGTAGATTTCGTCGTCGCAAGAATTTTGGATCATTTGGATATTGATCACGATCTCATCCGTCGCTGGGGCAGCTCACCATAAAAACGCTAACGAACATTCTGGAGATGATCCGGTTCAGCCATACGATCTTCGCCTTGCCCTTTGCGCTTTTGGCGGCAGTGATGGCATGGGTGGCACCTGTTCCTGGCGATATCAATATTGAATTCAATTGGCTGCATTTAGTTGCGATCATCATTTGCATGGTCGGAGCACGCAGCGCTGCGATGGCCTTCAATCGTCTGGTCGATCGTTTCATCGACGCTGAAAATCCGCGGACTGCAGAGCGGCATCTGCCCGCGGGGAAACTGTCGGTGACTTCTGTCTGGTTGTTCACGCTGGTGTCGGGGCTGGTTTTCTTCGCCGGCAACGCGCTATTTCTGCCGAACTACTTGCCCTTAGTACTGTCGGTGCCCGTGCTGCTGATACTATTGGGGTACAGCTATACCAAGCGGTTCACGACGCTGGCACATTTCTGGTTGGGACTGGCGCTAATGTTGGCTCCGATCTGTGCTTGGATCGCAATCCGGGGCTTAATCGTCATCGAGAATCCTGAAGACCTCGCACCAGCAGTCGTATTGGGTATGGCCGTGCTGTTTTGGGTGGCCGGCTTTGACATGATCTACGCCTGTCAGGATTTCGACTACGATGCCAAAAAGAAACTCAACAGCATCCCTGTGATGCTTGGCATCCGCGGCGCGCTAAGACTTGCGGCCGTTTGTCACGCACTGATGTTGGGTTTGCTGATACTGCTGCCATTGCTCGGTCGTTGGTGCGGGCCAGAGTTAGGGTTAGGCTACGTTTATGGTTTGACCGTGGTGGTAGTCGCCGGATTGTTGATCTATGAGCACTCGTTGGTTCGCGCGGACGATCTGACTCGGGTAAACATCGCTTTTTTCAACGTCAATTCAATCGTCAGCATTGGCCTGTTTGTCGCGGGAACGGTTGATCTGCTGTGGCTGTAGCCCGTTATTTCGCCCCAGTAGCATGCGGTTAAGCGGATAGAGATAGACAGGAAATCGCTGGCGAAATAAGATTTCGAGTTGGTGATTTACCGCCATTACCGCCTTCTATCACCGCCTTACGACGATCCATAGACTCCCAAGAGCCTTCCGATGATTTATACCGTTGATCCAAAACTCAAAACCATCCAAGAAAAAGTCGAGGCCGGACAGCGGTTGTCGATGGACGACGGACTGCTGCTTTACGATCCGGAAATTCCGCTCAACGATGTTGGCCAGTTAGCGAATCTAGTCCGAGAACGCAAAAGCGGCAACGCGGCGTACTACAACATCAACACGCACCTTAATGCGACCAATGTTTGTGTCTACCGTTGTACCTTCTGCGCGTTTCGCTCCGATCTACGCAGCGAAAAAAGCTATGTGATGTCGGACGAACAGATTCTTCAGCGCGGTGCTGAGGCGGTCGCAAATGGCTGTACCGAAATGCACGTTGTTGGCGGCTTGCATCACCAAAAGAAATTCGAGTGGTATAAGAACATCCTGCAGATTTTGCACGACACCTATCCACAGTTGCACCTCAAGGGATGGACGGCGGTCGAGCTGAATTGGTTTGAGTTTTTGACCAAGATGCCGATGGACAAGATCCTTACCGAACTGCGTGATGCGGGACTGGGAAGTCTTCCCGGTGGCGGCGCCGAGATCTTTCATCCTGAAGTTAGGGATAAAATTTGCGAGCATAAAGCCGATTGCAAAAACTGGATCGACATTCACCGAACGGCTCACCAGTTGAAGATCAAAACCAACTGCACGATGCTGTACGGCCACTTGGAGAATTCGTTCCACCGCGTCGACCATCTAATTCGATTACGCGAATTACAAGACGAAACCGGCGGGTTCCAGACGTTCATTCCGCTTGCGTTTCATCCGGAGAACACAGGACTGTCGCACATCAAGAAACCAACTGCGGTGGAAGATCTGCGAACGATCGCTGTCAGCCGTTTGATGTTGGACAACATTGACCACGTGAAAGCATATTGGATCATGTTGGGCATCGGCACGGCACAGACGGCGTTATCTTATGGTGCGGACGATCTAGATGGCACCGTTCGGCACGAATTGATTTACCACGACGCCGGCGCGACAACACCCGAGTTTCTCTCGGTCGAGAAACTGGAGGCTTTGATTCGCGAAGCGGGTCGTGAACCGATCGAGCGCGACACAATTTATCGCCGTATCAACCGCGATGAAAACGATCGCTTAAAGTGGTCTGTGGGCGAGGAAATTTTGGTGAACGCTTAATTTTACGTTCTGCATTCTGATGACGGATCCCAAACCGGAAAAGCCTATTCGATCTTCCACAGACCGAATTGGCTTTTATTGTTCATCTCTGTTACTGAGCGTGCTGTTCGTATTTTTGATGTTTGACTTAGACGGAGTGTTGAGCAATGAGCATGGTGAGATCGAGGTCTCTTTCATACTGATGCTTGCAGGCCCCTATGTAATTCTCTTTCGTTCGTTCGTCTGCTGGGCGATTCTTTACTTGAACAACTGCCGACCTAAATATCACTTGACTTGGATATTTTCAGTATTCGTTTGCCTCGTAGCAATATTTTCCTTCGCACAACTCCAAGGGAAGATTTAGACCAATCACTTGGCCGCTGGATCTCCCGATGCAAAACAGGCATGATTTCCAGCTCGGAGCCATCGACACTTGCAATTCATTTGCATATGCTGTCTGGCCAGATCTAACACCGGCGCCGAAAACACCCGTTGGCGGACCGGGCTTGTCCCATATTTGCATGGAGATTCTTGAAAAGTGCCTTGGAAAAGAGGACAACTAATCCCGACCAATTTGATTGTCGGGTTTCTTGGTTCAGGCAAGACAACCGCCATTACGAAGCTGATTGAAAGTCGTCCAAAAGGTGAGCATTGGTCGATTTTAGTCAACGAGTTCGGCACGGTTTCGATTGACCATGCATTGCTCGAGTCCAGCCGAGAAGGGATCGCGGTGGAGGAACTGGGCGGAGGATGTTTTTGCTGCACCATGTCATTCGCATTCAAACCACGGCTTGCCCAGTTCATTCGGCGTTCGAAACCCGATCGCTTGATCCTTGAGCCGTCTGGATTAAGCCATCCTGCGAAAGTCGTGGACATGCTTCGCAGCAGTGATTTTGCTGGCGCGATAGATTTGCGGAACATCATTTGCTTGATCGACCCGAAAGACTTTGACGACCCACGGTGGCAGGATTCGGACGTGTTTCAGGATCAAATCCAGCTGGCCGATATCGTGGTCATCAATTGGACGGATTCGAGAGACCGTGATCAAATCGACCGATGCCGGAAGTGGGTTGAGAGCTTGAATCCACCCAAACAACTAATCATGGAAACCAATTTTGGCGAAATCCCCTCTGAACTGTTGGACCAAGAGTTCCACACCGTTCGCTTCCCCCTCTTTGCCGATGCCCATCCATTGCCAAATGTAGAACTTGCTGGCACGCCGGTTTCCGATAGGGCAAGTGAGAGTGGTGCTCACGACCACCGAAACGAGCATGCAAAATCGCATGAGGGCGTTAAACTGTCACTTCAAAAGCCCACGCCTGGCAAGCCACTCCGGTGCCCCAACGACGGCGCGGGCTATCAAACGTGCGGCTGGATCTTTCACGTAGATGACGTCTTCAACCGTAACAGATTGATCGACTTTCTAGGCGACGTCCGGCCTATCGTTCGACTAAAAGGTATCTTTCGTTGTCAGAACGATTGGTGGACGATTAATCGGGCCAAGGACGGGACCAGTTTCTCTGCTGCAACCTACCGACGAGACAGTCGACTCGAAATCATTCTCGACAGCCAAACGTCACCTGACTGGGATAAATTCGAAAACGATCTTTTCAAGTGCCTGTCGGAATAATTTAGGTCCGAGAATGCGTATTTGAATCGGCGTCGGGACGGTCAAGTGTTGCTTGGACCGGTTTGCCAAACTGCCACGATAGTAAGGCACCCATTAAAAAACCGAACGTGGCCTGCAGGGCTGGCACATTTGTATTACTCAACAGCAGAAAAAGTGTCCGGAGCCCTATTTCTTTTGATGAGCCTTGCGCTTGTGTGAATTGATACAAATCGACGCCAATCCAACTGGCTGAACAGAGAAACGCCAACAAGAACAGGGTGAACCATACCCCTGCAGCTCGCAGCTCAGGCGCAATCCAGATAGTGCCCAAAATCAACGGAACGATGAGCGAAAACCAAACGGCATGCACTGCGACCAGTGCATTGGTTGGCGGCAGTCAGCGACCAACACCATCCAATAAGCTTCATAATCCAGGCATAGGGATCTGGTTGAGCTGACACGCTCCCCAAACCAATCCGCCAGTTAAGCCAAGGGTTAGAATTAGTTTAGAAAACGCCATTAAGATCCTTTATTCGGGTTGGGAAGTTTCGCCCCGGAACGCGATTTCAAAAAGTTGAATTTTAATGCCGGTGGTCGTGGTCATGATCGTGGTCATGTTCTTCAATGCTCCACTGGGGAAATGGATCTTCATAATCGGCCCACACTTCGGGGCCAGCTTCGAATTCTTCATCGGTCAGTAAGCACTTGTCGATCCGTTCACGAAAACTGGATTCATCAAGTTCGTGCCCGATTACGACGAGCTCTTGTCGGCGATCACCATAAAGAGGTTCTGAAATTTGCAGGATTTCTCGATGAAAATCTTCATCCTCTGGCCATTCTTCTTGCGGGATCGCGCTCCACCAAACACCGATGCATTCCAGACTTCCTGCCCGACCAGCATGTTGCCAAAGGCCCGCGAGTTTCATTCTTGTGGCTAACCAAACCTGCCCCTTTGAACGAATCGTGCCCTTGAATCCACCGTTATTGATGAATTGGTCAAACCGGGCTGGGTGAAAGGGACGGCGCGATTCAAAAACGAAAGACTCGAAGCCGTACTTTTCTGAATCAACATCCCAGCCAGTGCCGGCATTTTCCAGCCAGTCTGGGAGTGTTTGGGCCCATTCTTCGGTGAAGAGGCCGGTGTTCAAAATTTGCCGCACGTCTACATTGCTGTACGACGTCTCAATCAATCGAGCTTGAGGATTCAGGCTTCCTACCATTGCTCGCAATCGTCCGAGTTGCTCATTGGAAAGCAGGTCAACTTTGTTGACGATGATTACATTCGCAAACTCAATCTGATTAACCAGCAGTTGGGCAACATCGCGATCGTCGTCCTCGGATGCCCCCAGCTTGCTAAGGTCACGAAGCTCATCAACCGAATCAAAGTCGTGGGCAAAATTACAGCCATCAACGACGGTAACCATCGTATCGAGATAAGCGACATTGCTTAAGCTACGCCCGTTCTCATCTTCAAACAGAAACGTTTGCGCAACGGGCAACGGCTCAGAGATCCCCGTCGATTCGATCAGCAAGTATTCGAACTTTCCCTCAAGGGCCAAGCGTCCCACCTCTACCAGCAAGTCTTCCCGAAGTGTGCAGCAGATGCAGCCGTTGGACAAGTTGATCAGTTTTTCTTCAGATCGGTTGAGCGTCGCCTTGCCGCCTTTTACCAACTGTGCATCAATATTGATCTCACTCATATCATTGACAACCAGCGCGACACGAAGCCCTTGCCGGTTGTTGAGAATATGATTCATCAAGGTCGTTTTGCCGGCTCCCAGAAATCCAGACAGGACGGTCACCGGAATCGGCTCTGGTGCTTCCTCGCGCACAGGCAGGATTTTCAAGAGTGGCAAAACGGATGAAATGGGTTCGCTTGTCATCGTAGAGGGGCTTCAACAGGGGCGGGGCAAACGCACATCATATACAAATGCAACCAACTTGCACAATGAGTGGGTTTCGCTCTTTGTCCAGCAGCAATGCCCAGGCGGAAAGATGCGATGGCGTTTTTGACGCTGAACTAACCGCAATCTTTGCAGTGGCCGCGGATCAAGATCTCCGTGATCTCGCCAAATTCTTGGCTCTGTCTCATGCTCCCCGCCGTGAGCTTGATGTCGTCCATGCAGGAAACCGTACCGCAATCGACGCACATAAAGTGAGGATGTGCCGAACCGTGCCCCTCGGCTCCGTCAATCAGTTCGAACCGCCACATCCGGTCACCCAATTCCGTACGCCTCAGCAACCCGGCTGAGGCCATGTCGTTGAGGTTGCGAAAAACGGTGGCTTTGTCCACGCCCAAATCGTGCAGTTCGTCGGAGACCTCAGCATGAGTCAACGGGGACGTCGCCCCATGCAGAAGTTTGAGCGTCGCAATTCTCGCGGGTGTCGCGCGTAGACCAGCCTCACGAATGGCTTGCTTAATAGTTTCGGCTTGGTCTGACTTGCGATTCTTCATGATTCCGACATTAATCATTGGTGTTGACAGCCGTCTCATTCTACCACAAAGTCAAATTTCGTCACCTCAACGGTATCAACAGCCGCTTGGGGTGAAAATCCTGACCTAACCTCTGCTTATCCGTAACCCCAGGAAGCTTTCTTCGTACTCATCTATTGTGCGGACAAGGCTGCAATGAATGGTGCGATATCGGCAAAGGTATTCTCCCCATCCCCGTTACAATCCGCTGAGGGGGTGTATCCTGAAGCGGTCAAGGCCGCAATGAATGGTGCAATGTCTAAGAAGTTGACCGAGCCGTCCAAATTGACATCACAAGAAGGCTCAGGAACCGCCTGAATCCCAAAACGAGGTAGGGCAGAATCTTCAAACTGGTCGTTCGACATGCCGTGATTGAAAACAATCCAGAACGGATCCGAAGACAAATTCATACTCCCGTCCAGCGGAGAGAAATCACTTTGCAGCTGTACCAGCAGACCGTAAGCACCCAC
>Ga0209831_1002317_pt1 | contig 16659 bp, 16 predicted proteins | sample Maine_Asex4_meta_FD_187451 | JGI IMG/M metagenome (GOLD analysis project Ga0209831, IMG submission 187451) | Marine algal microbial communities from Maine, USA - Maine_Asex4_metaG (SPAdes) (version 2) | ecosystem: Host-associated > Algae > Red algae > Unclassified | place: Maine, USA | collected...
GCGCTACGGTTCGGTCGACGTTCTTAGCGACATCAACCTCGAAGCGGACTCCGGGGAGTTCGTCGCCCTGGTCGGTCCGTCCGGTTGCGGGAAATCGACGCTGCTGTCGATCATCGCGGGCCTCGAGAGTGTCACGTCCGGAGAGCTGAGGATCGATGACCGGGTCGTGAACGACGAGGCTCCGAAGGATCGCGACATCGCCATGGTGTTCCAGTCCTACGCGCTGTACCCGACGATGACGGTGCGCCAGAACATGACGTTCGGCATGGAATGCCGCAACATCGACAAGGCGACCCAGAAGGAGACGGTCTCCCGGGTGGCGTCGATGCTGCAGATCGAGCCTCTGCTCGATCGCAAGCCCGGCCAGCTGTCGGGCGGTCAGCGCCAGCGGGTCGCGATGGGTCGCGCCCTGGTGCGCGATCCGAAGCTGTTCCTGTTCGACGAGCCCCTGTCCAATCTCGACGCCAAGCTGCGGGTCGAGATGCGCGCCGAGATCAAGAGGCTGCACCAGAGCGTCGGCCGCACGACGGTCTACGTGACCCATGACCAGATCGAGGCGATGACGCTCGCCACCCGCATCGCGGTGATGTACGAGGGCGTGCTCCAGCAGTACGCCACCCCGAAGGAGATCTACGAGACCCCGGGCAACGTCTTCGTCGCAGGGTTCATGGGCCTGCCCGGCATGAACTTCCTCTCGGCCAGGGTCGTGGCGTCGACCGGCGGCTTCGGTCTCGTCCTCGACGGGGGTGACGGCACCGTGTTGCCCTTGCCGCCGGATCGGGCCCGGCCCCTGGATGACGGGCAGCCGGTGTCGTTCGGGGTCCGGCCCGAGCACTTCTCCCCGGCCCGCGAGGGTCGGGCCGCTCGCAAGGGGAACGCGGCCGTCGTCGTGCCGGCAGCGATCGAGCTGGACGAGCCGACCGGGTCCGAGACCATCCTGATGGCAAGGATCGCGGGACAGGACGCGATCATCGTGTGCGAGCCGGACGAGGCGCCCGAGCCGGGCGGCACGATGGACTTCGAGATCGACATGAGCAAGATCAGCCTGTTCGACCCTGCATCGGAGGTACGTCTGTGAACGCGGAAGGGCGTGCAGGCGGGGCGGTCGGTCCGACCGCCCTCCACATGGCAGCACACGCCTTCGATGAACCGGTCTGATCGGACCGAAACCGTTCCCGCCCTGGTCACCGACGGACGCGGGGCGCACGCGCTCCGGGCCATCGAGATCGGTCCGCCCGGCCCCGGTGAGGTCGCGGTGAACCTGAAGGCGTCGGGCGTTTGCCACACCGACGTCGACTCGCTCACCTGGGGCCATCCGCACGTGCTCGGGCACGAGGGAGCGGGCGTGGTGGCGGCCGTGGGGGCAGGCGTGTCGGCGGTGGCGTGCGGGGACCGGGTACTGCTGAACTGGGCCATTCCCTGCGGCGGCTGCGGTGCCTGCACGCACGGCCACCGCAACCTGTGCGAGGTGAACAACGAGGTGACGGCGTGGCCGGGTTCGGAGACCGCCGGCGCCGCCCACGCCGCGTCCACCCGGCTCGACGGCGTGCCGCTGCGCCGCTCCTTCCACCTTGGAACGATGGCGGCACGCACGGTGGTGAAGGAGGCGGCGGTGGTGAAGATCCCGGCAGCGTCGACCATCTCCTGGGCGGCGGCGAGCATCGTCGGCTGCGGCGTCATGACAGGCTTCGGCTCGGCGGTGCACGCGGGAGAGGTGCGGCCGGGCGAGCGCTGCGTCGTGCTCGGCTGCGGCGGCGTCGGATTGTCCGCGGTGCAGGGCTGCCGCATCGCCGGGGCATCCCGCGTGGTGGCGGTGGACCTCTTCGACACGCGGCTGGAGATCGCCACGAGCCTGGGAGCCACCGACGTCATCCGGGCCTCTCGCGATGACGTGGGGCTCGCGGCGGTGGCCGCGAAGGTGCGCGAACTGTTCGGCGGCAGCGGAGCGGACATGGCCGTGGAGTGCACCGCCGTGCCGGTCCTGGGCGCAGCCCCGCTGGCGATGATCCGCAACGGCGGCATCGCCGTGCAGGCCTCGGGTATCGAGAAGGAGATCGTCATGGACATGCGCCTGTTCGAGTGGGACAAGACCTATCGCAACCCGCTCTACGGCGGGTGTGATCCGACGATCGATCTGCCGCGGCTGCTCGACCTCCACGACGTCGGAGCGTTGAAACTGGAGGAACTGGTGAGCCGCAGCTTCCGCCTCGACCAGCTCGACGAGGCCTTTGCCGCCATGCGCTCCGGCGAGATCGCCAAGGGCGTCATCCTGTTCGACGACTGAACCACGCCATGTCGACCTTCCGCACGCTCGAACTCTCCGATCCGGCCTTCGAACGCGACGGCCTTCGCCAGGTCACCGTGAAGACCTCGCACCTCGGCGGTCGTGGCGATATCAGCGTGTTCGTGCCGCCGGGCACGCCTGCGGATGCCGCGCTGCCGGTGGTGACGCTGCTGCACGGCGTGTACGGCAGCCACTGGATCTGGGCCGGCAAGGCGGGGGTGCACCGGACGGCGGCGGCCCTCTTGAAAGCCGGCGACATCCCGCCGATGCTGCTCGCGATGCCCGGCGACGGGGGCCGCTTCGACGGGACCGGCTACCGGCGCCACGCCGACGCCGACTACGCCTCGTGGATTGTCGACGACGTGCCCGCCGCGCTGCTGCAGGCGGAGCTGCCGACGAGCGCCGCGTCGCCGAGGTTCCTGGCCGGGCTGTCCATGGGCGGCTACGGGGCGCTGCGGCTCGCGGCCCTGCACCCGGAGCGATACGCCGGATTCGCCGGTCACTCGTCCATCACTCGTTTCGCGGAGATGGCTTGCTTCGTGGAGGAGCCGCCGGATGCCTACGAGCTTGCGGATGCGACGCCCGAGGTCATCGACGCGTTGCGGCAGAACCGCGACCGGCTTCCGCCGTTTCGCTTCGACTGCGGCGTGGACGATCCACTGATCGAGGGGAACCGGCGGCTGCACCGGGAGCTGGAGCAAGCGGGCGTGGCCCACGGCTACGCGGAGTTTCCCGGGGGGCACGAGTGGTCGTACTGGGCCGAGCACGTGGCGGGGACGCTCCGGTTCTTCGGCGCCCTGGCGGCCGACCAGGCCGTTGCGAGTTCCGGCTGAGCGTCACGGATTCCGAGTCTTGCGGTGTGAACGAGTGGCCACGCGGAGCATGCGGAAGATGGCCGTGAAGAACCTTCCCGATCGACCGAACATCGAGCACCCAGTCGGCGCAGCCGCCCCTTCCCGGTCGATCGGCATCGACTCGCTCGGCGTCCGGACCACGCCTGGCGCCGCGGCGGTCAGTCGTCGGGATCGCGATCGGAGCATTCGGTCTGCAGCAGGATCTGCTTCCAGATCGCGACCTCGTCGAACAGCGTCGTCTCCCGCCGCAGGCCACGCGGACCGAACTCGGCATGGCTCACGCCCATGACGTGCACCCGCGCGCCGGTCGGGCGGCCGAAGTGTCCCCACCCGTCGTGTCGTCCGGTCAACGACCAGCGGATCGCGCTGCGCGGCGACAGGAGCGCATCCGTACGGCCGATGCGATGATCGATCGTGAACACGGCCGACGGGAACGCGCTGCGCAGGCCCAGCCAGAAACGGTCCGCCGCGTCGTGGCCGTGAACGTCACGTCCGCCCGGCAGGGACAGGTGGCACGCCCGGTCATAGCAGTGGGTGACGGCGGCGAAGTCCGCGGCCATGATCCGGCGCAGCAGCTCGGCGTGCCGCAGGCACCATTCGTCCTCGTTTCCCGTGCCCGTGTACGGGCCCGCGATGTCGGTCTCCGGCGTCAGCGGCATGGCCGTGTCGCCGGCGAGCATGGATGCCCGGGCGGCCTCGCGCGCCGTGCCGCCCAGCTGCCGCGCGATCGCGGCGTTGTCCCGGATGAGCCACTCGTCCGATACGCGGTTGTTCCTGCAGAAGGTGTCGGCGATGGTCCTGAACGTCAGCTGCCGATCGCTTGCCGCGCCGAAGATGCCGCCCCGGTGCGTCGCGGTGGACACGATACGATGGGACGACAGGAACCCGTCATCCTCGTTCCCGCACCAGATGACATCTTCCCCCAGGAGCTGACGGTCGGGAAACTCGGCCAGCGTCGCCATCGTGTTGGCCTTGCCCGCAGCGTTGCCCCGGCTGATCCCGGCCGGCGTCCGCACCAGCAGGTCATCGTCGTAGTGCCAGTCGAGCGCCGCGATCTGCCGACCTTCCCAGATCATCGCCGTGCATTCGAGGATGTAGTGGGGAAGGTCCGTGAATCTCGGATCGAAACCCTTCATGCGCATGCTCCGTCGAGGCGACGTCGATACCTTCATCGCGATGCGCCTGCCCGGGGCACCCCGTCCGGGTCGAGCGAAGATACACGTTCGGACGACACCCGACTACGTGCCCCGGCCAAGCGCCTTGAGCGCCCGACGACGAAACACCGTCATCTCCTTGCCGGCCTGCTTGTCACCGGTCCGCTCGACCGCGGCCAGGCCGGCATCGAACGCAGCCACCGCCTGTTCCGCCCGCCCCGCATCGAGCAGCGCGCGCCCCAACGCGCGCCACGCGGCGGTGTAGTCCGGCTCAAGTTCGACGGCACGCTGCAGGTGCGCGATACCGGTCGGCGGGTCGCCGGTCTTCAGGTACTCGGTACCGAGCGTGTAGCGCAACATCCCGCCGTCCTGACCACGGGCCAGCATCGCCTCGAAGGCATCGATCCGGTTCATCCGCGTCTCCGGTTCATCGCCCCGAGCATACCGACCACGACGGTGGCACGGCCCGACCAGCGTTGCCGGGGCCGCCGCAGCGGTACGAGGTAGTCCGAGGCACACGCGACGACCATCGGAACGGCCATGGCAACCATCCCTCTCGCGTGCCGCTGCGGCGACATGGCCGGCTCCGCTGCCGACATCACGCCGACGAGCGGCAATCGCATCGTCTGCTGCTGCACCGATTGCCAGGCGTTCGCCGCCTGGCTGGGTCCCGACGCCGGTGCGCTCGACGCGTTCGGTGGCACCGACATCTACCAGGCGCCAGCGTCCAGCATCGCGATCGATCGGGGGCAGGACCGGTTGCGATCGATGCGGTTGAGCGAGAAGGGCCTGATCCGCTGGTACGCCGGGTGCTGCAACACGCCGATCGGCAACACGGTGAACGCGCGGCTGCCCTTCGTCGGCCTGATCCACACGTTCATCGACCTGGACGATCGCGACGCCGTGCCGGGGCCGTCAGGGTGGCCATGCAGGTCCGACACGCCAAGGGTGTTCCCGACTGTCCGAAGCGGTCGGCCGGGTTTCCGCTCGGGGTCACCGCCCGCGTCGCGGTGAGGTTGCTGATCTGGAAGCTGCAGGGCAGGCACACGCCGAACGCGCTCTTCCGCGCCGACGGTCGGCCGGTGGCCGAGCCGGTGATCGCCTCGGGCGGCGGCGAAGCTCAGTCCAGCTGATTGATCGGAAAGTCGATCACCGGCGTCGAGACGTTGTCGCGCCGAATCCGTGCCAGCAGTCTCTCCGTCTTGCGGATGCTGCCATCCCTCTCCGATCGGATCACGGCGTAGCCTTCGGTGATGCCGTGATACATGTCGAGCGCGAGCAGGTTGATGGAGTCCGCACCGGGTGTCAGGCCCAGCGTCGGCACGGTCAGCCCGAACTGATCGTTGTCCGTGCCCATGGAGTTGAAGAACACGTCCAGTTCGGCCACCGAGGGCTCACCCGGGCCGGCCACCCGGATCCCGTGGGTCAGTTGCAGCTGGGCATCGATCAGCCGCTCCGAGTAGTCCCTCAGGGGGTGCTCTCGCAGGAAGTGCACGCCCAGCTGCACGGTCTCGCCGGCCATCGCGACGATGTCCGGTTGTGCCAGCAGCTCCTCGATGAACTGGTCGAGGCTGTAGGTCACCAGCCGCTGTGCCGTGGAGCCTTCCAGGGGGTCCACGACCTGCCGGGTGGAGCAGCCCGCCACCGTCACGCAGGCGCTCAGGAGTGCCACGGCGAGAACGCCGGGGCGATGCTGTCTTCGGGAATGGTGAAGGGACAAGTCCGGGCTCCTGGTGACGATCCCGGATGCAGGCGCCGCCGGGTCGCTCGCCTGATGGTGATGGGTGCACCGCGACTATAGTCAGTTATCGGAGCGTGACCGCGATCGCGTCGGGGTGGCTGCATTTGCGGGGCATGCTCAGGCCCCGCGCGGCGCGGCCAGCAGCCACAGCCCGAACAGCGTGTAACCGAGCATGAACCCGACCAGCGGCAGCTGGCTGACGAAGGCGCGGCGGTGCCCGCCGTACAGGTCCAGGGCGATGCGGTGCGCCAGCAGCACCGACAGGGCGTGACCCGCCACCACCGCGCCGGCCTGGGCGAACCAGATCAGCGCCACGCTGGCGGGCGTGTTGAAGAAGCCGGTGCTGACGAACCACGGGCCGAGCCCGAACGGGTCGGTGCCACGACCGAGCGGATCGCCCAGTGCCACCAGCGCGTACTGGGCGTTGACCAGGAACGTGCCCAGGTAGTGGGAGGCGTGGTAGGCGAACGCGATCGGCAGCACGCACGGGGCGAGCGCATCGAAGGCCCGTCCGGCACCGACCCGCGGGGACCCGGCCCAGCGGGTGCCGATCAGCACCGCCAGCGCGAACAGCGTCACCAGCAGCAGGTTGAACCCGATCAGGCCCGACAAGGTCGAGCCGATCATCGCCGAGCGGCCCGGGTAGGCCAGCGGGTTGACCCCGAGCAGGTCCAGCCAGACGAAGGTGTCGGCCAGTCCGTCGAAGCTGCCGCAGCCCAGGATCGCCAGGCAGAACACCGCCGCCCCGTGCGAGCGGTCGTGCACGGGACCGGGTGTCCGGTCGGGCGGTGCGGCGTCTGGCAGCAGGGCCCGCCCGGGCATGCCGAAGCGGCGCCGGCCGTCGTCGTCCGGTTGCCACGGCGACAGCGCGGCGAAGCGTGCGAGCAGCATCGAGAAGCACTCGCCACGGCCGAGCCAGGCACGCTCGCCCACGGCCAGCATCAGCAGCAGGGTGGCGCCCCACCACACGATCACCAGGCGGGCGAGCCGGGCCGGGTCATCCGGCGCCGGATCGGCCAGCACGAAGCCGCTGGTCAGCAGCAGCAGGATCACCCCCGGCCAGGCCCCGGCCCGCTCGTGCAGCGTCACCGGACCCGGCGAGTGCGCCGGCTGGTGCAGCGCGTGACGCATCACGCCGCTCCACGGGTTCAGGGTCACCGACGTCGGTCCGAACACCCCGATCAGGGTGGCGATGCCGATCCACCACACCGTCCACACGCCCAGCGGCAGCAGGTTGGCGAGCGGGTCGTGCGGACCGGTCAGCCCGAGCACCGCCAGGGCGGCGAGCAGGATGGCGCTGCCGAGGGAGACGCGTGCGGTGGCCGCCGTCCCGGCGGGCCGGTTCGAGGCCCGGCACGAAGCTCGGGAGCGGGGCCGTGCCGGAAAGGCACGCCGCACCAGCCGGTCCGGCACGTACCACAGCATCAGGGCGGTGAGCGCGACGATGCCGGTGCCGACCACGGCGTGCACATCGGTCGGCATGAGTCGCACCAGTGCCTGCTCGGCGGTGTGGGCGGCGGTCGTACCCGGCGTCAGGACCACGATCGGTGCCGTCACCAGACCTCGAACGGGTGCCCGGCGGGCCGGCAGCCCGGAACGGGTCCTCAAAACCGGTAGCCGATGCTCACGAATCCCTGCGTCTCGTCACGGATCGCTCCCCGGTCCGGATCCACCCGCCGCGTCTGCAGCGTGTAGCGCACCGTGCCACCGCCCAGGTTCAGCGCCACCGACACCTCGCCTCGAAGCTCGGTGAGCCGGTCGGTGCGGGCCAGTTCCATCCGGGCGTCCAGCCGCAGGCGGTCGAGCACGTTGCGAAAGCCGTCCGCACGCAGCAGGCCGATGCTTCCGACGCTCTCGTCACCGTCGGACACGCCGTCGTCCAGGCGGGTCGAGACGACACCGGCTCCGGCCTCGATGCCCAGCCCGCCGGCCGGGGTGCGCTGCCAGCGGTAGCCGGGTCCTGCCACGACGCGCCACTGCCGGTCGATGCCGAGCGGTTCGTCGCGCAGCAGGCGGGTGTCGATGAAGCCGTGGGCGCCGCGGGTGAGCCAGTAGCGCAGCGATCCGTCCAGCACGAACGTGTCGCCGCGGCCCGGATCGGCGATGTACTCCGCACCGAGTGTACGGGTCAGCGGCCGGGACGGCTCGCTCAACGTGGCGCGCACCCGCCGAGCATCGGACGCGTCGCCGATGGTGACGCCCCCGTCCAGCGTGCCGCGCCAGTCGGCGGCGACCGGACCGGTCGACGTGATGCAGGCCATCGCCAGCAGGGCCGCCACGGCAGGTCGGGTCGTTCGAACGGTGCGCGAGATCTGTGGCATGGGTCCGGGACGTGTAGAAACGGTGGCGATGTGCCACGGTGGGACGCGCAGCTGACACCGTGTCGACGGTGCCCGTCAAGAGCGGCCGGTGAACGGTTTCCACCGGTGTCGCGTAACGACGCACTTGTGACGCCACGACAGCGGATTCGATCCGTTCCGTTGGCAAACCGTCATTGTTAGCGGTAACATCCGCTCCACGCCACGCCCGGGATACCTCGCCACTTGCCCCGCATCCGTTTCGACGACGTCAGCAAGCGCTTCGGCCGCACCGAGGTCATTCCGGGCCTCGACCTGGCGCTGGACGACGGCGAGTTCACCGTGCTCGTCGGGCCCTCGGGCTGCGGCAAGTCCACCACGCTGCGCATGCTGGCGGGGCTGGAGGAGCTGAGCGGCGGCGAGATCTGGTTCGACGACCGTCCGATCAGCGCCCTGGAGTCCAAGGACCGGGACCTGGCGATGGTGTTCCAGGACTACGCGCTCTACCCGCACATGAACATCGCGAAGAACATGTCGTTCGCGCTGCGGTTGCAGCGCGTGTCGAAGTCCGACATCGACCGGCGCGTCAAGGAGGTGGCCGAGATGCTCAACATCGGGCCGCTGCTGCAGAGAAAGCCCGCCGAGCTGTCCGGTGGCCAGCGCCAGCGCGTGGCGATGGGGCGCGCGCTGGTGCGCGACGCCAGCACCTTCCTGTTCGACGAGCCGCTGTCGAACCTGGACGCCAAGCTGCGCGGGCGCATGCGTACCGAGCTGGCCACCATGCGCGACTCGCTCGACAAGAACATGGTCTACGTCACCCACGACCAGATCGAGGCGATGACGCTCGGCGACCGGATCGTGGTCATGAGCGAGGGCCGGGTGCAGCAGCAGGGCGCACCGGAGACGTTGTTCAAGGACCCGGCGAACCGCTTCGTGGCAGGCTTCATCGGCAGTCCGACGATGAACTTCCTGCCCGCCGAGGTGCAGGGCATCGATGGTCGTCCGGTGGCGGTCGGGCACGGGTTCCGCCTGCCGCTGGACGCGGCCCAGCAGCGCGCGGTCGAGGCGCGCGGTGCGTCGCGCGACGTGCTGCTGGGCATCCGTCCGTCCGCGTTCCAGGCCGATGCCACCGATGGTCATCCGGTCGAGCTGCGGGTGGTGGTGTCCGAGTACACCGGCTCCCTGTCGGTGCTGACCACCGAGCTGGGGGATGCCGAGGTGCTGGTCGAGCGCGCGAGCGACTCGCCGGTGCCGGCCGGCAGCGTGCTGAGCTTCGGGGTGCGTGCCGACGACGTCCTGCTGTTCGATGCCGGTTCGGGCGAACGCCTGCGTGCACCCCGGGACCGGGCCGCCGCCTGATCGCGTACGTACACACCCCATTCGATTCACACAAGGAGATATCCATCATGCTGGACATGAAGAGGGCGGTCACGACGACGCTGCGCACCGCCGCTGCCGGGGTCGTGCTCGGCGCCGGTCTGGTTGCCGTGCCCGGGGCCACGGCCCTGGCCCAGGGCCCCTACGAGCCCTACGAGGGCGAGACCGTCGTGGCGATCTTCCCCGCGCACCCGCACTACGATGCGGTCATGCGGGTGCTGCCGCAGTTCACCGAGGAGACCGGCATCCGCGTCGAGGTCGACCAGCAACAGTACCTGGCCATGCGCGAGAAGCAGACGCTGGAGCTGACCAAGAACACCGGCGACTACGACCTGATGGGCTACGTGGTGTTCTCCAAGGCCGACTACGTCTACGCCGACCAGATCGACAACCTGGCCCGGTACTTCATGAACCCGAGGCTTGCCGATCCGAACTACGAGCCCGAGGACCTGATCGACGGCTACCTGCAGAACATCGGGGTTGCCGGCGGCAAGAAGGGCTACCTGCCGGGGCCGACCGGTTCGCTGTTCGGGGTGCCGTTCGGCTCCGAGACCTCGATCCTGGCCTACAGGAAGGACATCTTCGACAAGCACGGCCTGACCCCGCCGACCAACTACGAGGAGATGCTGGATCTGGCCTGCCGCATCCCCGAGCTGGAGCCCGGCATGGCCGGTGTCGCCTCGCGCGGCCAGTCCGGTCACCAGACCAGCCATGCGTTCCTGCTCCACCTGGCGCCCTACGGCGGCAAGGTGCTCGATGACGAGTTCCGGCCGGTGATCAACGACGAAGCGGGCCTGAAGGCGGCCGAGGCGTTGCAGACGATCCTGGATTGCGGTCCTGAAGGCGCGACCTCGTTCGGCTTCGCCGAGGCGAAGAATGCGTTCCTGACCGGTCAGACGGCGATGTTCCTGGACTCCACCATCGTGGCCGGCGAGGTCGAGGACCCGACCCTGAGCCAAGTGGCCGGCAAGGTCGCCTACGTGCCGCACCCGGAGGCGGTGCGCAAGGGTTCGCAGACCGGCGGGTTCGGCCTGGCGATTCCGAGCAACGCCGAGAACAAGGAGGCGGCGTTCCTGCTGATGCAGTGGTTGACATCGAAGAAGGGCGACAAGCTGATCGCGCTCGAAGGCGGCAACCCGTCGCGCTTCTCGACCCACCAGGACGAGGAGGTCAACGCGAAGTTCCCGCACATGATGACCTTCGGCGAGGCGCTGGCCGATGCCGATCCGGACTGGCGTCCGATCATCCCGCCGTGGGGCAAGATCAACTCCGAGCTGGGCACCACGCTCAACAAGGCGCTGATCGGCGAGATGGGCCTGCAGGAGGCGCTGGACACGATCGCCGAGCGTACTGAGGCGATCATGGAGGAAGAGGGCTACTACACCTGGTCCGAGCAGTGATCCGTCATCGGCCGCGACCCGTTTCGCCGGCCTGACACCGAGTAGCCGAGCACGCCCGGTCGATTTCCGACCGGGCGTGTCTCGTTCACCTTCCCCTTTGCCTTTCCGCCGAACCCCAGCGCCCCGTCGATGGCCGTCAACGTCAACCGCCTGACCCCCTACACCTTCCTGGCGCCGGCCGCCGCCGTGATGATCGTGGCGCTGCTGTACCCGATCGGGTACATGGTGTACGCCAGCTTCCTGGACTGGAACCCGAGCCAGCGCATCGGCGAGGCCGACTGGGTCGGGCTGCGCAACTACACCAACCTGTGGTCCGACCCGAACTTTCGCGAGTCCTTCTCGGTCACGCTGATCTTCGCCGCCATCGTCGTCTCGCTGGAGATGGTGCTGGGCGTGGGCCTGGCGCTGCTGCTGGACAGGAAGATCCGCGGCATGTCGGCGCTGCGCACCGTGTTCATCCTGCCGATGATGATCGCACCCATCGTGGTCGGCCTGATGTGGCGCTACATGTACCACCCCAGCGTCGGCGTGTTCAACCGCACCCTGAACGACCTGGGATTCTCCAGCATCCCGTGGCTGTCCGACCCCGCCTGGGCGTTGCCGTCGGTGATCATCGCCGATGTGTGGCAGTGGACCCCATTCATCTTCATCCTGGCACTGGCCGCCCTGCAGAGCCTGCCGCAGTCGATCCTGGAGGCGTCGCGCATCGACGGTGCATCGGGCTGGCAGCAGGTGTGGTTCATCAAGCTGCCGCTGATGATGCCGGTGCTGGTCATCGCCGCCCTGCTGCGCCTGATCGATGCGTTCAAGGTGCTGGAGGTCATCCTGGTGATGACCAACGGCGGACCGGGCCTGTCGACCGAGATCGTCGCGCTGCGCATCTCGCGCACCGTGTCCGAGTTCCGTGAACTGGGCGTGGCTGCCGCCATGTCCAACTACCTGCTGCTGCTGCTGTTCGTGCTCACCGTGGGCATGTTCCTGCTGACCAAGGCGGCCGAGCGGCGCGAGGAGCGCCTGCGCCACGCCGCCGAGGACGCCTATGCCGAGGACACGCTCGTGAAGGGAGGGCACTGACATGGCCGCCAATGCGCGCAAGGGCGCATCGCCCCTGCTCTACGTCTTCCTGATCCTGCTGGTGATCGCCGCCCTCGGCCCGATCGTGATGATGCTGGTGACGTCCTTGAAGTTGAAGGTCGACATCGTCAGCGGCGGTTCCAGCCTGCTGTTCCTGCCCACCATCGCCAACTACGAGACGGTGCTGTGCGACCTGCTGTGGTACGAGCCGTCGCACGTGCGCTTCTGCGACCCGACGTTCGGTCGCGCGCTGGGCAACAGCCTGTGGATCGCCACCATCTCCACCGCCCTGACGTTGCTGCTGGGCACCATGGCGGCCTACGCCATCGTGCGGTTCCGCTTCATCGGGCGCGGTACCGTGTCGCTGACCACGCTGATGATGCGCATGGTGCCGCCGGCGGTGCTGCTGGTGCCGGTGTTCGGCATCTGGAACTTCGACTTCTGCTTCGGGGACGACTGCCTGGCCGGCACCTACTCCGGCGTCATCCTGCTGTACACGGCGATGAACCTGCCGTTCGTGATCTGGATCCTGCAAAGCTTCATCAAGCAGGTGCCGATGCAGCTGGAGGAGGCGGCGAAGATGGACGGTGCCAACGCCTTCCAGACCTTCTTCCTGGTGGTGCTGCCGGTGATCAAGCCCGGACTGGCGGCGGCGGCGATCTTCACCTACCGCATCGCCTGGAACGAGTTCATCCTCGCCAACGCGCTGCTGGATCGCAACACCCGCACCGTGCCGGTCACGCTGGTGAACTCCCTGACCGAGCACAACGTGGACTGGGGCGTGATCATGGCCACCGGCATGCTGCTGGCCATCCCGCCGATCATCTTCACCTTCGTGGCCTCGCGCCAGATCATCACCGGCATGACGGCGGGGGCGGTGAAGGGCTGAGCTGATCGAGAGCGAGTGCGGGCCGTTGCGCGATCTCGCACCGGCCCGCATCCCCGGGTCGGAGCGTCAGGGCCTGTGAAGGAATAAAGGGTGCATCCCGTCGCTTCGCAGGGCGTATCAGCCCAGGCGCGAGGGGCGGATCTTGGCAGGGGCCGGGCGACCGACGAGCAACACCGGATGGCGCGCCCTGCGAAGCGACCCTGCGGGCCGGCAGGATGCACTCGTTGTTCCTTCACAGGCTCTTAGAGCATCGATCTCTCCTCCATGTCCTTCGCCAGCTTCTTCAACAGGCCCTTGGCCGGCAGCAGTCCCGCCCGGTCGGTCTCGATCGCCGCGGTGTAGGCCTCCAGGGTGGCAGCGGCATCCTCGGGCGTGCCGACCACGATCACCCCGCCCATGCGCGTGCCCCAGTGCGGCGTGCACTTGTAGACATGAATGCCGGGGGTGTCGAACGTGACGCTCACGTTGTCGCCCAGCTCGCTGTTCACCGGCTCGGCACCCTCGGGCACCATCGCGCCGATGGTCTCGACGTTGTGGCCGGCCATGCCTTCCCAGCTGACCGTCTCGCCGGGCTCGATGTAGACGAACATCGGCTCGAACTTCACCCCGACCGCCTGCACCGTGGTGTCCGCGGCACGGGCCGGACCGGACACGGTGGCCAGGATGGTCGACACCGCGGACAGGCCGAGCAGCGGCAGGCAGGGCACGGCGGCCAGGGTCAGTACCGCGCGGCGACGCGCTTGGAGGGTCGGACGTGCACTCATGAGGGGACGGGCTCGGTAGGGCGAGCAGCGGGGCTCGCGGGCGGGGTGAAGGATCCGTCGGGATCGGCACTGAGTGAGCGCGAGGCCTTCGGGTCGCGGAACACCAGCGGAGCCGCGGCGATGGCGGCCGGATCGACCGCCTCGCTGCGCGCCACGATGGTGTCGATCAGCGCACGGTCGGCGGATTTCGTGCACACCGGGTCGGTGGCGGCCGGGTCGCCGGTCAGCATGTAGGCTTGGCAGCGGCAGCCGCCCAGGTCGTTGGCCTGCTCGGGGCATTCCACGCAGGCACCCTTCATCCAGGCGGTGCCGCGGTAGCGTTCGAAACCTTCCGAGGCGTACCAGATGTCGTGCAACGGCATGTCGTTCACGTGCGGGAAGGCCGCGCCGGGCAGCATGCGGGCGGTGTGGCACGGCAGCGCGGTGCCGTCGGGCGCGATGGTCAGGAACACCTGGCCCCAGCCGTTCATGCACTTCTTGGGGCGTGAGCCGTGGTAGTCCGGCACCACGAAGATGATGCGGATCCGGCCCCGGTAGCGCTCGCGGTAGTCCGCCGCCACCGCCTCGGCCCGCAGCACCTGCTCGCGGGTGGGCATCAACGTATCGCGGTTGATCTCGGCCCAGGAGTAGAACTGGGTGTTGGCAAGCTCGATGTACTCGGCGCCGAGCTCCAGCGCCAGCTCGATGATGCGGTCGATGTAGTCGATGTTGAGCCGGTGGATCACGCAGTTGAGCACCATCGGCCAGTCGTGGCGCTTGATCAGGGCGGCGACGCGGCGCTTCAGGTCGAAGGTGCGGGTGTGCGACAGGAAATCGTTGGCCTCGCGGGTGGAGTCCTGGAACGACAGCTGGACATGGTCCAGACCGGCGGCCGCGAGCGCCTCGGCGCGCGCCTCGGTGAGTCCCACGCCCGAGGTCAGCAGGTTGGTGTAGTAGCCGAGCCGGTGCGCCTCGGCCACCAGGATCTCCAGGTCGTCGCGCAGCATCGGCTCGCCGCCCGAGAAGCCGACCTGCACGCTGCCCAGCGCCCGCGCCTCGCGCAGCACGCGCAGCCAGTCCTCGGTGTCCAGTTCCTGCTCGCGGGTGGCGAAGTCGACCGGGTTGAAGCAGAACGCGCAGTGCAGCGGGCAGCGGTGGGTGAGTTCGGCCAGCAGCCACAGCGGCGGGCCGGGGCGGGCCGCATCGGTACCGCTGGGTGCGGGTGCGGTGGGGGGCGCGTCACCGAGCGGGCCGAGCAGTCGATCGGCCTGCCCCTGGTTGCTGGTCGGGGACGTCATGCCAGCGTGACCCAGCCGTTGTCCAGCGCCACGGCCAGGAAACCGCGCACGTCCCGGGTCAGGTCGGCCTGGCCGAACGCCTCCTGCAGGCCGGTGACGATCGAGCGCACGTCCGCCTCGCCGTCGCAGCGCGACAGGATGGCACCGGCCGGGCCGTTGAGCTTGACCATGCCCTCGGGGTAGAGCAGCACCCAGGCATCCTGCGCCTGCTCGAACTGCAGGCGGAACGGTCGGGCGACCCGCGGCACGCCGCCCAGCGGCACATCGTCCGGGTCGACTGCGCCGCCGGCGACCGGACGGCCACCGTCCACCGTGCCGCTCACGCGCGCTCTCCGGCGCCGTCGCGAGCACCGTCGCGCGGTGGCAGGGCGGCGCGTCCCGGCAGGCCGTAGGCGGCCGCCATGGCATCGTTCATCTGCCACAGCACGTCGAGCTTGAAGTCGAGGATGCCCAGCGCGCGCCGCTGCTCGGGCGCGGTGCGGAAGTGCGCAAGCGTGATGGCCAGCCCGTGATCGACGTCGCGCCGTGCCTGCGAGACGCGGTTGCGGAAGTAGACCAGCCCGGCCTGGTCGATCCATGGGTAGTGTTCCGGCCAGGTGGCCAGCCGCTGCCGGTGGATCGCCGGGGCGAACAGTTCGGTCAGGGATGCGCACACCGAGTCCTGCCACGGGCGGCGGCGCGCGAAGTCCACGTAGGCGTCCACGCAGAAGCGCACGCCCGGCACCACGTGGCGCAGGTCGGTGATCTCCTCGCGGCTCAGGCCGACCGCCTCGCCCAGCCGGATCCAGGCCTCGATGCCGCCCTCGTCGCTGATGCGCCCCTCCGGGCCGTCCAGGTCGTAGCCGTCGTGATCGAGCAGCCGCTTGACCCACTCGCGGCGCACCGCGCGATCGTCGCAGTTGGCCATGACCGCGGCATCCTTGATCGGTATGGCCACCTGGTAGTAGAAGCGGTTGGCCACCCAGCCGCGAATCTGCTCGGCCGAGGCGCCACCGGTGTTCAGCATGACGTTGAACGGGTGGTGGATGTGGTACGCCTTGCCGCGCTCGCGCAGGCGCGTCTCGAACGTGGCCGCGTCCCAGGGCGCGTGCCCTGGGACGTCATCGGGCGCGGCATCGGGCGCGTCATCGGGTGCACGGTCCGGCTGCTCGTCGTTGCTCATTCGATGGAAAGCTGCATGCCGTCGTGGGCGACCTCGATGCCGTGCTCGGCCAGCAGCGCACGCTGCGGGCCGGCCTCGTCGAGGATCGGGTTGGTGTTGTTGATGTGGATCAGGATCCGCCTCGTGCCGGCGGGCAGCGCATCCAGGGTCTCGATCATGCCGCCGGGCCCGCTCTGCGGCAGGTGGCCCATCGACCGGGCCGTCTTGGCCGAGGCACCGGTGGTGATCATCTCGTCATCGGTCCACATCGTGCCGTCGACCAGCACCACGTCGGCGGCGTGCATCGCCTCCAGCACGTGATCCTCGAGCGTGCCCAGCCCCGGCGCGTAGAACAGCCGCCTGCCGCTGGCGACATCGACGACGGTGAGCCCGAGCGTGTCGCCGGG